>ERZ773067.652-NODE-652-length-20183-cov-4.689289_pt1 | contig 20183 bp, 20 predicted proteins | sample MGYA00580622_ERZ773067 | MGnify/ENA primary metagenome ERZ773067 (study PRJEB29015, sample SAMEA2737998) | human oral metagenome | biome: human oral; feature: human-associated habitat; material: dental | place: China | collected 2113 ...
AACTACGGGCTTATCACGACGGATGGCACGGCGGGCGAACCGATTGTGGAGAACGGGCTGTCGGTGGATTTTGAGTCGCGCATTTATGTGCTGAAGGCTGTTGAATAGATTTGTATTGCCGGAAGGCAGCGAGGGAAACCGGACTGCACCCCAAAATACGGACAAAAATCCCTCCTGCTGTAGAAGAACTACAACAGGAGGGATTCTCTATGTTCGGGAAATAATATACAAAGGTGGTGTCCAAGATCGTGTCGGCGAGCGGCTGTGCGAGGTCTATTCTGGTAGCGCTTTGCGCCGTATCTTGGAAGCCCTGCGCAGCAGTTATTACGACGGGGAGCATCCGCCGTGTTTTCTGTCAGCAGTTCCCCTTATGCACGAATCGAAGATGCTTTCTCGCGATTGCAGCGAGCCGCTCGATCGTCTCGATGGGCGTCGCGGGAGTATTCTCGTGCCAGCGCGGGAAGTAGCGGCTGATGTGAAGCGGCAGGTCGGGACTCAGCGAGGCGAGCCAGCGGGATTCCTCTTCCATATCGCCTGCACTGTCGTTCTGACCGGGGATGACGAGAGTCGTGACTTCGACGTGGCAGTTCTTTACCGCGCGGGCGATCGTATGCTTGACCGCAGCGAGGTCGCCGCCGAGACGGCGGTAGAAGTCCGGCTGCCAACCCTTGAGGTCGATGTTCATGGCGTCGACGTGCGGGAGGAGCGCTTCCAAGGGCGCAGGCGCAATCGTGCCGTTTGTCACGAGGACGGCGAAGAGGCCGGCCTCGTGCAGCAGCGGCGCGGCATCCATGATGAATTCATAGCTTAGAAGCGGCTCGTTGTAGGTGAAGGCGACGCCGATATTGCCGTGCGGGCGGCGGCTGAGGTCATGGGCGAGCGCGGCAAGCTCTGCGGGCGTGACGTCCTGCGTCTCGCTTTGCCCGTCCGCCATGGAAATCGCGTAATTCTGGCAGAAGGGGCAGCGGAGGTTGCAGCCGAAGCTGCCGACGGAGAGGATGAAGCTGCCCGGGTGGAAGTGATAGAGCGGCTTCTTCTCGATGGGGTCGAGGGCGACGGAGGTCAGCCTGCCGTAGTTCCTGCAGCGAATCGCGCCGCCTTCGTTCGCGCGGGCGCGGCAGAAGCCCGTCTCGCCGTCGGCGAGGCGGCAGTGATGCGGACAGAGGGAGCAGACGATGCGTTCGTCTGCTCCCTCTGTCTTTGCGGTGCGGCTATCCGCGCTCAATGGTGACGCTCCACTTCGAAGCGCCAGATGCGCACATCGTCGTCGGCGGCGATGCCGCCCTTCTTGCGCGCGATCTTGAGCTGGTCCTCGACCGTGTCGACGCCTTCGAGGTCGGGCAGCAGAAGCCCCTTACGGCCTCGCGCCTCGACGATGACGCCGTAGCGCTTCGGGTCGAGATCCTTCGCGGCATCATGAACCAGCTCAGGCTCTGTGAGCACGTCGACGCTGTAGACGATGTCGGGCAGTTCGTCTTCTTTGAGCGGCGAGAAGCGCGGATCGTGAAGGGCGGCGGAGACGGCGTTGTAGAGGATTTCTTCGGCGATGTCCTTCTGCGCAGGTTGGAAGGTGCCGATGCAGCCTCTGAGCTCGCCGTCCTTCTTGAGCGATACGAAGACGCCCGCACGCGCCTGCATTTCCTCGGGCAGATCGTCGGGAATTGCCGCGTACTGTCCCGTCACGACGAATTTCTCCACGCTCTCTCGCGCGAGTTTCACATAGGCGTCTTCCGCCGCCTTGATGTCGTCGAGGGCGCGTCTTTGGGCAATCTCATAGCGCATGCCGAAGTTGCGCTTCAAGTCCTCGCGCTTGACGACGAAGGAAAGAAGCCCGTAGCCGACGCCGAAAGGCCCTTGGTAAGAAAGCTTCTTGATCTTCAGCGCCTGGCAGTCGAGCGCTCCCGCCATGATCCAGAAGGAGCGCAGGCCGCACTCTGCCGCTTTCTTGGCGAGTGCGGGATCCATCTGCAGAAGCTTCAGGAATGTGCCCTCTTCGAGGTACTTCATGCACGCCTTGTCGAAACGTGGTCCCTCGGCGGCGAAGCCGTAAGGCCCGTCGGGCGTGAGCTTGTGCGAGAGGTCGCCGCTCGCGATGAAGACGGTCTTTCGGTCAAGCTCCTCGGCGGTGCGTGCGATGCACATGCCGAAGCGATAGTGATCGAGCGGCGTCAGCCCCGAAAGGCCGACGCGCACGAGACGGAAGTTCTCCGTGTGCGGCTGCAGGAAGCGCAGCGGGATCATCGTGCCGTGATCGAGCGCCGCATTGCGTCCGCCCAAAGGCCCCGCATCGAGTCCGGCTTCGCTTGCGACGGTCGCGAGCGTCTTGGCGAACGCCGTGTCGTACTCAGCGCGAACTTCGACCTCGGGTGCGCCGAACTGCGCGAAGCTTCCCACGCCTTCGTCACCCGGTGAGATATGGAAGTAGTCGGCGTACATGACGGCGTGCGGACTCGCGACGACGACCGTATCCGGCTCGAAGGAAGCCGCCTCCTTCATCGCCCGTTCATAAGCGTTTATCGTCAGCTGAATCTTGCGCTCCTCGCCCTTGCCGATTTCCGGCAGAATGATCGGCGGATGCGGCACAGCATAAGCGGCTAGAATTGCCATGGGTAAGACCTCCTCGAAGTGCGGTGTTTATTAAATATGTATTCGATATGAGAAGGGAAAAGCCCTTTATTTGCAGGAAATTTTTCCCGCAGTGATGTCGTCAGCCCCCTGCAGTGCAGCCAAGGTTTCAGGAGTAAAGCGAGGTTTTTGTACAGCGAACGGCAGACCTTCATGAAGAAGGATTTGATGAAAAAATATATTCACTGCTTCGGAAGCGGAAAGGCCAAGCATGCGCAAGGTGCTTTCGACAGAAGTCTTGACTTCGGGTTCAAGGCGTATATGCAATGTTTCTGTTTTTGCCATGCAAATCAACTCCTTTATCAAATTGTATCATGCTAGGTACACCTAGGTACACAAATGCAAAGAAGGGATGAAAAAGATATTTGCATGGCGGCTTTTTCATGCGATCGTCTTTTCCAAGACAAAGTGACAGAAAAGTTGTATAATGTATACAAGAGATAGACGGTTCGGACAAAAGGAAAGGGCGGGATTGCAATGCGCAAGGAACATGATTTTCTCGGCGAACTTGAGGTGTCGGATGAGGCGTATTACGGCGTGCAGACGCTGCGTGCCATAGAGAATTTCAGCATCACGGGCAGTCGGCTCGACGTCGACTTCATCCAGGCGCTCGCGAAGGTGAAGAAGGCGGCGGCGCAGGCGAACATGGAGACAGGGCGCCTCGAAAAGCGCATCGGCAACGCGCTCGTCGAGGCGGCGGAGGAGATCATCGACGGCAAATTTATCGACCAGTTCCCCGTCGACCCGATTCAGGGCGGCGCGGGTACGTCGGTCAACATGAACATGAACGAGGTCTTGTCGAATCGCGCGCTTGAAATCATCGGCGAGCCGAAGGGCAGCTATGACATCATCTCGCCGAACAATCATGCCAATATGGCGCAGTCGACGAACGACGCTTTTCCGACGGCGATCAAGGTCTGTCTGACGCACAAGGGACACAAGCTGACGGTGGCGCTCGACTATCTGGCGACGGAGCTGGAAAAGAAGGCGGAGGAGTACAAGGACATCCTGAAGATGGCGCGCACGCACCTGCAGGATGCCGTGCCGATCACTCTGGGGCAGGAGATGGGCTCCTATGCGTCCGCCGTGCGCCGCAGCATCAAGCGCGTCGGCTGGTCGATGGACAGCATCCGCCTCATCAATATGGGCGGCACGGCGGTCGGCACGGGACTGAATGCCGAGCCGGCCTACATCAAGGCGGTCGCGCGCAAGCTGCGCGAGATTACGGGTGAGAATTTCGAGACGTCGACGAACATCATCGACGCGACGAACAATACGGACGGCTTCGTTGACGTGTCATCCGCGCTCAAGAACACGTCGCTCGTGCTCATCAAGATGGCAAACGACTTCCGTCTCATGGCGTCGGGACCGCGCTGCGGGCTCAACGAGCTGAACTTGCCGAAGCGCCAGCCCGGCTCTTCCATCATGCCAGGCAAGGTCAATCCCGTCATCGCCGAGGTACTCGACCAAGCCTGCTACCAGGTCATCGGCAACGATCTCGCCGTATCGTTCGGCGTCGAGAACGGGCAGTTCGAGCTGAATGTCATGGAGCCGATCATGGCGTACAACCTTTTCAACTCGATGAACTACCTGACAAATGCCGTGCGCACCTTCGTCGACAAGCTGCTCATCGGCCTTGAGCCGAATCGCGAGCAGTGTCAGCAGTGGGTCGACCGAAGCGTGGGCGTCGTCACGGCGCTCCTGCCGCACATCGGCTACGAGCAGTCGGCGATTCTCGCGAAGGAGGCCTATACGACAGGCAGGCCGATTCGCGAGGTCATCTTGGAAAAGAAGCTCCTGACGAAAGAGCAGCTCGACCACATCATGTCGCCCGAGCAGATGACGCATCCGGGCATCACGCACGAATGAGGGGGATGGACGGACATGGGCTTATGCCGTCGGCTGAAAGTGTCGATAATAAATAATATGAGAGATATACAGTAAAGGAGGCGTTTGCATGAAACGGATTTTTCTGGCCGTCGTTTTTGCCTTGTTCGCCCAAGTCTTATGGATGCCGCAGACCTTTGCCCAAGATGTCTGGGCAACATCCTATGATGGCAAGGACATCTACGTCGTGACGGAAACCCTGGAGAAAGAGCGGATTCCGACAGGCAATGCCACCAGCTATCGCGGGATGGTGAAGTTCGTGCATGGCGATGAGCTGCTGAACACGGCGCAATACTTGTACAAAGCGAGCGAAGACGGTGTGTTTCTGTCGATCGACGGCGGCGCCTTTTTCCGACTCGGCGGAGATTTTGACGGCGTTCCAGAGAGATATGCACACTACATGGCGGTCTATGATACCATGTGGAAGACGCTGAGGAAAGCCGGAAATTAAAAAGAAGCCATGGCGGCACAAATGTGAGCCGCCATGGCTTCTTTTTCAGTGTTCTTCCACCCCTCGTCCGTCGAAGTGCGGCACGAAGGAGGCGGAGACGGTGCCGCCTTGCTGGATGTAGCAGTTTTCGATGCCGAGACTGCGTGCGTGGTCGACGACGCTCTCGTATTCGAAGGTCGTGAGGCGGCGGTTGAGTTCGGGGACTTCGCTTAGGTCGCCCATGGGCGTGTATTGGTTCATGAGGCTGATGTAAATGGTATCAGAGAAGTTCTGCCAGAGCCAGTCGAGGATCTTCATGCTTTCCTTGCGCCGTCCCGGCAGAACGAGGTGGCGCACGAGGACGCCGCGCTGCATACGATTGGTATCATCGAAGACGGGACGGCCCGCGATCTCTCGCATACATCGGATGGCGGCGCTCGCCGCCTTGAAGTAGTCGGGGGCGGTGCTGTAGCGAAGAGCCGTCTCCTCCGCCATGTATTTGAGGTCGGGCAGGAAGATGTCGACGAGTCCCGCCAGGCTTTTAATGGTATCAATGGTCTCATAAGCGGAGGAGTTGTAAACGACGGGTATGGAAAGCCCCTGCGCCTTGGCGAGGCGGAGCGCGGCGGCGATCTGGGGGGCGAAGTGTGTCGGCGTCACGAGGTCGAGCGTCGCCGCGCCGCGCTCTTCCTGCTCCAGGAAGATTTCGGCAAGGCGTTCCTCCGTGACGGCGATGCCGAAATTTTCGTGGCTGATCTCGTAGTTCTGGCAGAAGGCGCAGCGCATGTTGCAGCCAGAGAAAAATACTGTTCCCGCGCCCTTTTTGCCGGCTAGGCAAGGCTCTTCCCACGCATGAAGCGATACGAGGCCGACGCGCGCGTATCGGCCAGCGCTGCAGAAGCCGTGCGCATCGTGCAGGCGGTTCGCACCGCAGCCGCGCGGACAGAGGCGGCAGGCGGCGAGCGGTGCGAGAGTGTTCTCTATGATTTTTGCCGTGCGGCTCTTTGCTGCACGGCTTTTTTGCGCGTCAGAGGCGCCTTTCCTTTCGCGTTCCGCCGCCATCATTCGCGACCTTCAAGCTTCGCCTCGTCGAGCATGGGGCCATACTTCGGCCGCCACCATGAAAGGGCGCGTACGGCGTTGATGTAGTCCTGCATCGCCTCTTCGTCGAGAGCGGTCGGGCGGTCTTTGATCGGTTCGGCGATGAGCGGAACGGTATCTGTCCTGCCGATGGCGCTGTGCGTGATCCAAAAGCCGTAGTTGACGCCCTGCCGGTTGCCGCGCGTGAGGCTTCTTCCTACGGCTTCGTAGCGAAAGCCCCGAGGCGCAATCAGCTCGATGAGCGTCGGCGCGATGTCGATCTGACTGCCCGCAGCTTCCGGGTCGAGCAGATCCTTTCGTACGCCGTGCCCCGTGAGGATGAAGGGGATGGCGTAGCGCTCGTAGAGCGACGGCGTCTTCTCGATGTTGTAGCGGTCGGCATGGTCGCCGACGATGACGAAGAGAGATTCGGGGAATTTTTCCTTCGCCGCGCGGAGGAAGGCGGCGAGCTCCTGCGTCGCGTACCAGTAGTGGCCGAGTTCCTTGAGGAGGGCGTCATCTCCCTGCGCCTCCTTGGGGAGCGCGGTGCGCACCGCTTCTGCGGGAAAAACCTTGGCGGCGAGGTCGACCGTGTACGGAGAATGGTTCGAGACGTTGAGGAGCACATGAAGCCCGGGTTGTTCAGGATCGATGCGCGAGAGAACTTCCCCGTAGAGGACTTCGTCATCGACGCCCCAGACGCTTCCTTCGTCGGAGGAGAAGTCGCCGCGGCTGTAGAATTGCTCGAATCCCTGCGCACGGCAGAACGGCTCGATGCGCTCCCATGTCGCAGGGCCTGCATACCAGAAATCCGTGTGGTAGCCAAGGCGGGCGAAGGTGGGCGCGATGGCGGTCGGATAGGGCGCGGCGAAAGATTCGGGCATGGTCGTGAGGTAGAGGTTGGCGTCGGCGAATCCCGTGACAACGCCCGTGACAGCGGACACCGTGCTCGAACCGTTCGGCAGAAAGGTATCACAGTAAACGGTATCAGCTGCGTTCAGCAGTTCTTTCGTGGGGTCGGCGATGTGCAGGCTCGCATACTTTTCCAAGAGCGGCCAGTTGGCGTAGCTTTCGGAGATGATGAGGAAGATGTGACGCGGCTTTTCAATCTGTGCGCCTTCGGCTTCACGCGTGAGGTAGACGTCGAGGTCGCGCGTATCGGCAGGCCGGCCTGCGTGGAGCGCGGCGAGGCGCTCGATCTCCTCGACGGTGAAGTCGAGACCGTTGCACGCGAGGAAGCGGCTGTTCAGCACATAGGCGCGATAGAGCGCCTGGAAATTGTCGAGGATGGCTTCGTTCAGGAAGGCGTCGTTCGTGACGCCGGCATTCTCCCAGTTGACGGCGTCCTGCCAGCGCAGGCTGCCGCCGAAGGCGCTCAATAGGGCGACGAGTGCGAGAATCAGGAGGAAGAGGGCGCGGCGAAGAGACCGCCAGGGAAGCAGTCGCTCGGAGAGAGCGGAAAAATCGCACGCGAGCAGAAGGCACAGCGCACGATAGAGAAGGAAGGCGAGCAGGAGTGCGCCCGCGAGCCGCACGGGTAGGTAGAATTCCTGCACGAGCGATATGAAGAGCGCATAGACATCCTCGTTCACCGTGTTGAAGATGAGTTGATGAAAGCCCGTGTGATATTGGCGATAGTAGGGGAAGCTCGCGGCGTAGAGGATGGAGAGCACCGTGAGGGAAAGGGCGCTCGTCACGCGCCATGCGAGGTTTTCAAGCGGTGCATGAAGAAGACGTGCGAGCGCGGCGGGCACGAGCGAAAAGAGCGCAAGCCCCCCTGCTGTCTGAAAGCTCAGGCGCATGCCGCGCCAGAGTGCGAGCGCGATGTCCGCGCTGCCCGTCGCCGCCGCCATGTAGTCGTGCATCCAGAAGATGAAGAAGGCGCGGCAGAAAGAAAGGACTGCAAGGTAGAAAAAAAACACCTTGAGTCCTTTTATGGCAACGGAAGAGAACGCCTGCCAGGAAGGCAGGCGCAAAGATGTGTTTTGCATGGAGCAGGGAGTCCTTCCTTTTTCAGTCGATTTGCGGCAGGATGATGTCCACGCCGTAGTCCTCTGCCGCCTGGCATATATCGGCGGCGGGGCGCGAGTCGGTGATGAGCCCCGAGAGCGTGTCGAGCGTCACATAGTTGTAGTTGCCGTCCGAGCTGAGCTTTCTCGCTTCGGCGACGACGTAGGCGCGCTTGGAGACGCGGATGATCGCCGCCTTGTTGATGCCGTCCTCGATGTCGTAGGTCGATACGCTGTTTTCTTTGACGTCGACGCCGACGGCGCCGACGAAGGCGATGTCGGGCTTCAGGCGCGAGATGAGGTCGAGCGTCATGCCGCCCCAGAAGCCGTCGCGGCTCTTGTTGATGACGCCGCCGACGAAGACGACGCGGATCTTCGGGTTCTGGGCGAGGATTGAGAGGATGTCGATCATGTTCGTGACGACGGTCAGCTCGCGCTCGTCGTGCACGAGAAGCTCGGCGATTGCAAGGTTGCTCGTCGAGATGTCGAGAAAGACCATGTCATGCTCATGGATGAGGTGCATGGCGGCGCGCGCGATGCGGCGCTTGGCCTCGACGTCGATGTTGCGGTGCTTGCTGACCTCGATGGTGTGGGGATTCTCGCGCCGGATGACGGCGCCGCCGTAAGTGCGCTTGAGCCGCCCCTGTTTTTCGAGCGCACCGAGGTCCTTGCGTATGCAGTCCTCCGTCACATGAAAACGGTCACTGAGATCCTTGACGCGCACCTTGCCGTCGCGTGCAAGGATGTCAAGGATGGCATCATGGCGTTCTACAAGAAACATATTCTCGCCTCCGTTGCTATTGGTTTATCGTATTTTTTCCAATTTTACCCGAAAGGAAAAAGTTTTTCAAGCCCTAAATTTTCTTTATGCCAGCGCATCAAGGTAAACTTTTCAAAAATGTTAAGTTGACAATAATCGTACAAGGGCGTATGATAAGGAAGATTTATGGAACGATAGATATGAAGGGGCGCTGGCGGATTCAGCGCTTCCCAAAGGGAGGAGTCAAATTTCATGAAAGTGAGAGAAATCGTTCTTTGTGCGCTCTTCATCGCGCTCGTCGCCGTCGGCGCCTTTATCCGCATCCCCGTCGGCACGGATGTCTACACGCTGCAGTTCCTCTTCACGCTCTTGGCGGGCGTCTTGCTCGGGGCGCGGCTCGGGGCTGTGGCGGTCGGCGTCTATGTGCTCATGGGGCTCGTCGGCATCCCCGTCTTTGCGTCGGGCGGCGGCCCGAGCTACGTCCTGCAGCCGACCTTCGGCTATCTCGTCGGCTTCATCTGTCAGGCGTATCTCACGGGGGCGCTCGTGCGCGGCGGCGAGCCGACCTTCGGGCGCGTGCTCGGCGCGTGCCTCGCGGGCATGGCGGTCGTCTATCTGTTCGGCATTTCCTACTTCTACATCGCGTCGAACTACATCGTCGACGCGCCCATCACGCTGTGGCTCGCGCTCTGGTACTGCGGCATTTTGCAGGTCGTGCCGGACTTTTTGCTGTGCCTCGCCGCCGCATTCATCGGCATTCGCTGCCGCAAGGCGGGACTTTGGCTCTGAGATGCATCGCTCGATGCTGTCTTTGCAAAGGAGAAAATTTTCATGGGAAAAGCATTGTTCATCACGGGAACGGGAACGGACATCGGCAAGACGTATGTGACGGGACTCATCGTCAAGCGCCTGAAGGAGGCGGGACTTCGCGCGGGCTACTACAAGGCGGCGCTGTCGGGCGCTGAGACGAGCGCGGACGGCTCGCTCCTGCCCGGCGATGCGCTTCATGTCGCACGCACGGCGGCTCTGGCGGAAGACGAGGCAATCGTTTCTTATATCTATCGGGATGCCGTATCGCCGCATCTCGCCGCGAGAATCGAAAATCGTCCGATCGACTTCGGCAAGGTCGAGCGTGATTTTCGCGCGGCGAAGGAGCGCTTCGACTATCTGACGGTCGAGGGCAGCGGCGGCATCATCTGCCCTTTGCGCTGGGACGAGCATGAACACGTCGTGCTCGACGACCTCGCCGTGCGCCTCGGCCTTTCGGCTCTCGTCGTCGCTGATGCGGGACTCGGCACGATCAATGCCGCTGTCCTGACAGCCGAGCACTTGAAGATGCGAGCCATTCCCCTGAAGGGATTCATCTTCAACAACTGGCAGGCGGGAGACGTCATGCAGGAGGACAACAAGAAGATGGTCGAGGAGATGACGGGCGCGCCCGTCATCGCGTGCGTCGCGAAGGGGGCAGAGGAATTGCCGCTCGCGGCGGCGGCGCTCGCCGCGCTGTACGACTGAACATCCGAAATCATAGAGGGAGAGGATTTCATGCCAACGATTGAAGAACGCGACCTTCGCCATATCTGGCATCCGTGCGCCCAGATGAAGGACTACGAGGAGCTCCTGCCCATGGTCATCGACCATGCGAAGGGCGCATGGCTCTACGATGTGCACGGCAAGGCTTATCTCGACATCGTCAGCTCGTGGTGGGCGAACCTCTTGGGGCACGCGAACGAGAAGATCAATGCGCGCATCAAGACGCAGCTCGACCGTCTGGAGCACGTCATCTTCGCGAACTTCTCGCACCGTCCCGCCATCGAGCTGGCGGAGCGTCTCGCTGCGCTCGTGCCGGCAGGTCTCACGAAGTTCCACTTCAATGACAACGGCTCGTCCGCTGTCGAAGCGGCGCTCAAGATGGCGTTTCAATACTGCCAGCAGACGGGACGCACGAAGAAGACGCGCTTCCTATGCCTTTCCGAGGGCTACCACGGCGAGACGATCGGTGCGCTATCCGTCGGCTCGATGGATCTCTTCGCCGAGATGTACAAGCCCATGATGATGGACAACATCCACGTCGAAGCGCCCGACTGCTACCGATGTCCTTTTCAAAAGACGCGCGAGACGTGCTCCTGCGAGTGCTTTTCCTATGCGGAAAAGGCGTTTGCCGAGCACGCCGAAGAGTGTGCGGCGATGATCGTCGAGCCGCTTCTGCAGGGCAGCGCGGGCATGCGAATCTACCCGGAGCTTTATCTCAAGAAACTGCGTGCGCTCTGCGACGAGCATGACGTGCTCCTCATTGCCGATGAGATCGCGACGGGCTTCGGTCGGACGGGCAGGCTATTCGCGACGGAGCGTGCGGGCATCACGCCCGACATCATGTGCCTTTCCAAGGGCTTGACGGGCGGCTACATGCCGATGTCCATCACCGTCGTCAAAGAGAAGATTTACGACGCCTTCTACGCGGACTGGAGCGAAGGGAAGGCGTTCATGCACAGCCACACCTACGCGGGCAATCCGCTCGGCTGCGCGGCGGCGCTCGCCGTGCTCGACATCCTCGACGAGGAAAACGTCCTGGAGAAAGCGGAAGAGACAGCTCTTTGGCTGACCGCACGCATGGAGGAAGTCTTCGGTGCGCACCGAAATGTCGGCGAGATCCGTCATATCGGCCTGATCCATGCCGCAGAGCTCGTCGAGGACAAGCGGGAGAAGCGCCCGTTCGACGCGAGCCGCCGCCTCGGCTATGCCATCTACCGGGCGGCTCTTCGCAGCGGCCTCCTGCTGCGCCCTCTAGGCGACGTACTCTACTTCAATCCGCCGCTCAACATCGAGAAGGAAGAACTCGATACCGCGATCTGCCGCATGAAACAGGCGATGGACGAGGTCTTGGAAGCGTAGCGTGAAAGCTGCCGCAAATATTGGAAAGAAAAGCCGCCGTCGCAGAAGATGCGACAGGCGGCTTTTTTTACAGGACATATAGGAAAAAATTTGCTATAATAAGAATGATAAGCACTGGATTTGATGCTTGGGCAAAAGCTCAGCTGGGGGGTATGGATATGTTTGCAATCATCGTTGGCACGCACGGCCGGCTGGCCGAAGAGCTGCTCGCTTCCGTCGAGATGATCTTCGGCGAGGTGCAGAACACGGCGGCGGTCACGTTCCTGCCGGGCGAAGGGCCGGCCGACATCACGGCGAAGTACGAAGCTGCCCTGGAAAAGCTCGACACTTCGGGCGGCGTGCTCTTCCTCGTCGACATCTTCGGCGGCACGCCATACAATGCCGCCTGCCGCATCGTCATCAACAACGAGCAGTACGGCATCGTCACGGGCGTGAGCATGCCGATGCTCGTCGACATGGCGAACACGCAGGCGATGGACGAGGGGACGGACATCCGTACACTGATGGAGAAGGCGGCGGGCGTGGGGCAGAAGGGCATCCGGCTCTTCCATGCGAGCGCAGTCAACAGCTGAAAAGCGATAAATAGGATAGGAGAGAGATACATGATCAGTACGATTGGTGTTGTGACTTCGGGCGGTGACAGCCCGGGCATGAATGCGGCGGCGCGCGCCGTCGTGCGCACGGCGATTTCCGAGGGCGTAAGGATTTTCGGCGTCTACGGCGGCTATACGGGGCTTTTGGACGGCGACATCAAGGAGCTTTCGACGCGCAGCGTCAGCGACCTCATTCAGCGCGGCGGCACTTTCCTCGGCACGGGGCGTTCCAAGCGCTTCCATACGGAGGAGGGGCGCAAAGCGGCGATGGAAAAGCTCAAAGAGCATGGCATCGAAGGCCTCGTCGTCATCGGCGGCGACGGCAGCCTTACGGGCGCGGCGCATCTCTCACGCCATGGCATGCCGATCGTCGGTCTGCCGGCGACGATTGAAAACGATGTCTGGGGCACGGACTACACGATCGGCGCCGACACGGCGGCGAACACGGTTCTGGAGGCCATCAACAAGCTGCGCGACACGGCGTCGGCGCATCGGCGCATCATCCTCATCGAGGTCATGGGCAAGAAGTCGGGCTGGCTCGCGATGATGGCGGGCGTCGCGGGCGGCGCTGAATACGTCCTCGTGCCCGAGGTCAAGTACGATCTCGATGAGATCTGCACGGAAATCATGGACGCTTACGAGGCAGGCAAGAAGTACAGCATCATCGTCGTGGCGCAGGGTGCAGGCTCTGCCGTCGAGATGGGTAAGTTCATCGGCGAGACGACGAAGATCGACACGCGCGTATCCGTCTTGGGCTACATCCAGCGCGGCGGCGCGCCGACGGTCGAGGATCGCATGAAGGCGTCGCTTCTCGGCGAGCGTGCAGCTCTCGCCCTGATGTCGGGCGCGAGCGACATCGTCTTCGGATTTGACATGGGCAAGGTCGTGAGCATCAACCTGCACGACGCCGTGACGAACCGCAAGACGCTCGATCCCGAGATCGTGCGCCTCGCACGCGTTCTCGCCTGATTTGGGAGGAAGAGAGAAATATGAAAATTGCCATTCTCGGCTACGGAAATCTCGGGCGCGGCGTGGAGTGCGCCGTGCGAGAAAACAGCGATATGGAGCTTGTCGCCGTCTTTACGCGGCGCGATCCGAAAGATGTGAAGATCCGGACGGAGGGCGTGCCCGTCGTCCGCGTCGAGGACATCGAGGCATGGAAGGGCAAGGTCGACGTGCTGATCCTCTGCGGGGGCAGCGCGACGGATCTGCCCGAGCAGACGCCGCAGTATGCGAAGTTCTTCCACGTCGTCGACAGTTTCGATACGCACGCGAAGATTCCCGCGCACTTCGCTGCCGTAGATCAGGCGGCAAAGGCGACGAATCATGTCGCCGTCATTTCCGTCGGCTGGGATCCGGGGCTCTTCTCGCTCGCGCGCGTCTACGCGAACGCCGTCCTGCCGAACGGCAAGGACTACACCTTCTGGGGGCGCGGCGTCAGTCAAGGACATTCCGACGCCATCCGCCGCATCGCAGGCGTGAAGGATGCGAAGCAGTATACCGTCCCTGTGGTCAAGGCGCTCGCCGCCGTGCGCCGCGGCGACAATCCCGAGCTTACGACGCGCGAGAAGCACACGCGCGAATGCTTCGTCGTCCTCGAAGAGGGCGCGGACGCTGCGAAGGTCGAGAGGGAAATCAAGGAGATGCCGAACTACTTCGCCGACTACGATACGACCGTGCACTTCATCACGGAAGAGGAGCTGAAGGCAAGCCACAGCGGCCTTGCACACGGCGGCTTCGTCATCCGCACGGGTGCGACGGGGCTTCATGGCGAGCACAAGCACGCGATCGAGTACAGTTTGAAGCTCGACTCGAACCCCGAGTTCACGACGAGCGTTCTCCTCGCGTATGCAAGGGCGGCATACCGCCTCGCGCAGGAGGGCGTCGCGGGATGCAAGACCGTCCTCGATATCGCCCCCGCCTACCTCTCGCCGCTTTCGGCAGAGGAGCTTCGGGCGAAGCTTTTGTGAGAAGTGAATAGAAGCACAAGGGGCGCCATGATCCGATGGCGCCCTTTCACCGCACGCGCTCGGAGAGCGTGAAGATCAAAAGAGCCGCCCAGATGCAGGCGCAGGCGGAGAGCTGCGCTGCGCCGAAAGGCTCGTGAAAGAAGAATACACCGAGGAGGAGAGCGATCGTCGGACTCAGGTATTGGAAGAAGCCGAGGACGTTCAAGGGCAGGAGGTTCGCGCCGTAGGAAAAGAGGATGAGCGGCGTGGCGGTGGCGGCGCCGGAGCCGATAAGGAGCAGCATTTCGCGCGGCGTCGCCAAGCTGAACTGACTCGTCGGCTCGCCCGCCAGATAGATGACGTAAGGCAGGAATACGGGCAGTACGAGCAGAGTTTCGAGCGTGATGCTCGAAAAGGGATGCAGCGCGAGCTTCTTCTTCAGTGCGCCGTAGAGTCCGAAGGTCAGGGCGAGCACGAGCGCGACCCACGGCAGTTTGCCGATCTGCACGGTCATGAGCAGGACGCCGCAGAAGGCGAGGAGGACGCTGACGCGTGCGGACGGCGTGAGCCGCTCCTTGAAGAGAATGACGCCGAGCGCGACGTTCATCAGCGGGGTGCTGTAGTAGCCGAGACTCGTGTCGATGACATGACCGTTATTGACCGCCCATATATAGGTCAGCCAGTTGATGGTAATGAGAACCGAAGCGCCGAAAAGGAGCAGCGCACGCCGTCGGTTTTGACGGAGTGCGCTGCAATCCTGGCAGAAGCTCTGCCAGCGTTTGGAGACGGCGAGGACGAGCAGCATGAAGACGAACGACCATGAGATGCGATGCGCGAGGATTTCAGCGGCGGAAGCCGCGGAGAGGAGGTTCCAGTAGAGCGGCAGAAAACCCCAGATGATATAGGTGGAGAGGGCGGCGATCATGCCGCGCTTTTTTTGTTCCATGGGATAAAAAACTTCTTTCCGTTTTGTGTGAATGGGATGATCAGTGCGCGTGCGGCGCCGTTTGGCGATCCATCGCCGCCAGGAGCCTTTCTACGGGCAGCACCTTCAAGAGGGCAAAGCAGATCAGGCACTCGGGAACGAGGTACGTCGCGTTGAAGGTCAGCGAGTAGACGAGGGGGCTTGTGCCTGCGGGAGCGTAGGACGCGAAGAATACGACGCCGCTCACGATGTGGCAAAAAAAGCGCGCGAGGAAGGCGAGCGCCGTCGACGCCATGCGGTGTGCGGGAAAGAGCGCGGCGAGCGAGAGCGCCATGTAGGGCAGCGGGTAGTCGAAGAGCACCTGCACGGGGTGCAGCAGATAGGGATCCTGCATCATGTTGAAGATGCCGTAGAGGAAGCCCGCGAGGCAGCCCGTGCCGACTCCGTAGCGATAGGAAACGAAGAGCAGAGGCACCATCGCGCCGAGCGTCACGCTGCCGCCCTGCGGCATGTGGTAGAGGCGGAACTGGTGCAGGATGACGGTCATCGCGAGCATGAGGGCGATGGTCACGATCATCGGCGTCGTGAGCCGCACGCGCCTGAAGTAGAGGTGCGAGAGAATCGCGAAGAGCACGGCGATAAGCGCGATGAGGCTCGCCGGGTGCTCAAGAATGGCTGAGATGTTTTGCAGCAGAGTGTCCATATTTATCCGTCCTTTCATTGTTCTCTTGCCAACAGTACGTCGAGGATGATATTTGTATCACAGAGTGCCTTCATGACGCTGCAGACGCTCCTTTCGTATAGACTCTGTATCTAGATTTGCAGGAGCCTCTTTCAAAAGTCCGAGCAGGGAGCATCGTTTTCTTAATTATACAATTCGTCCCTTCCGAAAGCAAACGAAAATCCCTTGAAGAGGCTTTTCGTTTGTGCGATAATGGAGGGCACACAAAGGATGGTGGATTTATGGCAGATTACGTTGGAGGAAGGCCGACGACACGGATTCAAGGGCTCGATGCTCTGCGCACCTTGGCGATCGTCGCAGTCACGTTGTTTCATATATTTCCCGATGTGGTGAAAGGAGGATACCTCGGGGTATCCTTGTTTTTTGTTTTGACGGGGTATCTTCTCGCCTACACGACGGAGCGGGAACGGCTCGCGGGCGAATTTTCTCTCGGACGTTATTTTTTGAAGCGCCTTTTGCGCATGTATCCCGCTCTCGTCGTCGTGATTCTCGTGACACTCGGCGTGTATTCCTTCGTGCTTCCCGAGACGGTCGTGGACATGCGCGAGGAGGTTCTTTCCGTCGTGCTCGGCTACAACAACTGGTGGCAGATTGCTGCGAACGCCGACTATTTCACGCGCATCGCCAATGCATCGCCGTTTACGCATCTGTGGTTCATGGGCATCGAGCTGCAATATGCATTCGTCTTATGGCCGCTGCTCTTTCTTCTTTATACGCTTGTCGCGCATTGCTTGGGGAAAGGGGCGGGCATGGCGGTCATCACCGCGCTCGGTTTGGGGACGGCGTTTCTCATGCCGCTTTCGTATCTGATGGGGGCAGATGTGACGCGCCTTTACTATGGCACGGATACGCGCGCCTTTGCGCTCCTCTTGGGAGCGGCGATGGGGCTTTGGCGTGCGGGGGCTTCTGCGGCGAAGAAGAATCCGCTTTGGCGCGAGATCGCAGAGTTCGTCAGTTTCGAGCTTCTGCTCGTCGCCGTCCTCTTCGCGTGCGTTTTCCTCGACGGCGCGAATCCGCTGCTCTATCGGGGCGGCATGTTCCTTGTGACGCTTCTGTTCTGTCTTTTGCTCGCGATCACGGCGGATCGCGGCATGACGATTGGCAAGTTTCTCGATATGCGCGTCTTTCGCTGGATTGGCACGCGCAGCTATGGCATCTTCCTCTGGCAGTACCCCGTGATCTTCTTGTTTCAACAAAAGGGTTGGGAGGCGATGCCGTATTTTGCCGCGTGGGAGATCGCCGTCATCTTGCTGCTCGCCATGTGGACGGAGGCGTTGACGAAGAGCATCGGCAGGCGCGAGCTGCCTGCGTTCGGCAATCGTCTTGTCTATGTGCAGGGAGCGTGCTTTCTCGCTTTCACTCTGTGCGGCGTCTTCTTGATGGGCTTCGGCTGCAAGGGGCTTGCGGCACCTGCCGGCTACAAGGCGGAGGCGCGGGCGCAGCTTAATGCACGTCTTGAAAAGAATGCGGCGGAGCTCGCGCGGCAGAAGGAAGAAGCCGAGAAAGCAGCGGCGGCAAAAGCTGCTGAGGACAAGGCGGCACGCATGAAGGCGGTGGATCTTTCGGGCGTCGCCTGCATCGGCGATTCGGTCATGCTGTCTGCGGCGGGAGATTTGCAGAAGGCGCTGCCCGGCTGCGCGGTCGATGCGGAAGTCTCGCGCTATGTGGGCGGCGGAATCGAAGCCGCGCAGAGCCTCGCGGCGCAGGGCAGGCTCGGCAGCGTCGTCGTCGTCTCCCTCGGCACGAACGGGCCGCTCGCTGCCGGCGATCGCTATGTGGAACAGACGCAGGGCCTTTTGAAGCTTTTGGGATCGAGCCGCCGCATCTTCTGGGTTAATGTATACGCGCCGCACCTTTCGTGGCAGGATCCGAACAATGAATACATCCGAAAGATGGCCGCCGAGCATAAGAATGTGACGGTCATCGACTGGTATGGACTCGTATCGAAGCACCCCGAGTGGCTCTCGGGCGACGGCGTGCACCCGAACGACGCGGGCACGGAGCAGTACGCAAAGCTCGTGCACGATGCGCTGGCAGAAGCGCTGGCGAAGTGAGATTTGCTAAGAAATATGAGATAAGAAAAGGATTTGAGAAATTTTAGTCGAATTTTACAAGGCGTAGAGTGTTTTTATGGTTCTATTTTGTGAGGTGTTTTGGATGAACAAAATTCTCTGTGTTTTACTTATGGCGCTTTCTGTCTGCGGCATCTGTGCAGCTTCTCCTGCAGAGACGGGCATGCAAAATGGCGCGAAAATCGCTGTGGTTCAATATCTCAATTCTTCGGAGGAGAACCAGGGATATGTGGACGAAACGGTGGCGGAAAAGTACACGAATTACTTCTCGGCGGCAGGTTACATGGTCGTGCCGAATGCTGAAACGCAAAGCGCCCTCTCAACGACTGGCTATACGACGGAGGACGAGGAGCTTCCCGACAAGGATCAGATGAAGGCCGTTGCGGAGGCGACGGGCGCAGACTACGTCGTGGCAATGGAAATTGCCGAATTGCACGCTTCGCGCCACGAGTCATTTTTTCAGGTGAAGGTCACGGTGAAGACGAAGCTCGCGTACAAAGTTTATGCGGCAAAAGCAGACAAGCTGTACGCTTTCAAAACGACGAGTTCGGACGATAACAAGACGGTATTTGGCGGTGTCGGCTTCAAGTCCCCGATCGTCAATGCGCTGACGGATGCGATGGAGAAGGGAAATGCAAAGATTCAGTCGTTTGTGGCAGAAAACAGCGGCGTTGACCTTGCGCAGTGAGGCATGGGGGCATTTTCTGTGCCTTGCGGGTCTTGTCGCGTGCTTGATGCTGCTTGCGCATCTTGCAGAGGCTTCTGCGCCGGAGGGGGTGGAAGAAGGACATGCATATATCCCCGCTGGCACGGAGCTTTCCCTTCGCTTGGAGCGAGAGGTGTCATCTAAGGATGTAAGCGAGGGAGATTTTGTTCCCGTCGTCGTGCTCGGTGACTTGCTGCTGAACGGCGTGGTGGTGATTCGCTCGAAGGCGGATGTGCGAGCCGTTGTCGCAAAGAACCGCCCTGCCGGCGTATATGGGCGCTCCGGTCTCCTCGTGATAGAGATGAAGTCTGTGCAAACGGAAAACGGAATCACGGTTCCACTGCGCGGCACGGAAGAAAAAAAGGTCGCCCATCACGACAATGCTCTCACACAGGGGGTTGTCGGCGGCCTTTTCATCAAGGGTGCGCAGGCCGTTTACAAGAAAGGCTCGTTCTTTACGGCCGTCGTTGAGACGGATGTCGATCTGGGCGTTTCCAAGGAAGACTTGACTCAGGCCATGCGTGAACAGGACATTGGATCCGTGTTCCACTACGTTCCCCTTCATACTGCCCCTGCGGCAAAACGCCATGCCAGAGCCCATGGCTCCCTCCATGTCACCACCCGACAGGCTGAACGCCTGATCCGCCTCCCCTTATGGGTGGACATATCCGCCCGCCAGCAGGAACAGGTCGTCCAGATACTGAAGGATCACCTTCTGGCAGGCGTCAGGACACGGACTTCAGCACATTGATGGAGGACATATCTGCACACTCGCTGCTGGAAGCCCCGATGGCGCTACCTGCCACGCCCGGCATCGCGCTGAAACTGCCAGACAGGGCCTTGGATGGCAGTGCAGACCGAATTCCAGACTTCCTGGACGAAACGCACCTGCTTCGCCCCGTCAACGATTCCAACACCTAGCATCTCTATCGACGGCGCCGACCTGATCAGGACGCACAGAATTCCCCCGGCGTAGTGGCGACAAGGCGCCAGTCCAGGAATCCGGACAAGCCTCCCACCAGAACGGTCCGACATGCGGCACAGCCCCCGGACGACCAGCGTCACGAAAGGCCGAATCCCTGAGACGGCCGGCTGAGAGAGCGTCGCCCATTGACCGGAAAACAACAGGCAAGCCGTGTTCCCCTTGGGTTCAGCAAATATACGTTTTGTTGCACATAAGCGACAAGAATAACGTTTATCGATTTCTTGATACCATTCGTCCTGACAGCTGGGGCCATGTTTCTTCTAGATAACAGCTCAGTTCCCCTGTCACTCACGAGCAAGGGCTACTGCCGACAGCGTTCCGTGAGGCCCCATTCTGGCCGGGGCCACACTATCGGAACCATGACCACCTCCCTGCCCTCCCGTCCCTCCTGGCATGGCCATGGAGCCTTCGCGTGAGGCCAAATGAAAGCCCCCAAGGCCAGATGGCACGGCCCTGCCCATTCTTCTTTCCGGGCCAATCAGGAGCACTTCATTGGATCAACCCGTGCTTGTTGTGGATCTGGACGGA
>ERZ773067.653-NODE-653-length-20161-cov-6.150104_pt1 | contig 20161 bp, 19 predicted proteins | sample MGYA00580622_ERZ773067 | MGnify/ENA primary metagenome ERZ773067 (study PRJEB29015, sample SAMEA2737998) | human oral metagenome | biome: human oral; feature: human-associated habitat; material: dental | place: China | collected 2113 ...
CACGAAGAGGTACAAAGGTATCTGCCGTGCACTTCTAAAGTGTGTGATGATGATGATACCATTCAGCTCGTCGATGCTGTAAAAGACAACAAACCTTCCTCTCATAATAATACGGTCTATACAGATTCAGACTTTCGCTATACTTAGCAAGAAAATAGGGTTTCTGCTCTAATTCATACAGTAGAAGGTTCACCGCCTCTGTTATCTTGTCGGAATAAGTACGGCTGCCATTGTGTTTTATCCAATAGCCTAACGTCCGAAAGTACGATGCTTTAGCGTTATCTGACCATACGACTTTCATCTCTACTCATTTTGTTTATGAGTTCAGCCGCTTCTTTTTGTACCTCTTCGTGAGGCACTACCATCCCCAGCCTTATCTGTTCTTTTGAGATAGCGATAGCCGCGAGGTCTTCTTCGGTAAGTTCGGGGAAGACGTCGTCTACTACTTCTGTGATGGTTGCTCTCGGACGGAGTCGCTCGAAGATGGGCTCGAAGATAGGTATGTCTTTCCTGTCTATTGTGATTGTGTACGTTGCTGTTTTCATTGCTATGTCATTTTTTATTATCTGCAAAGGTACGTTTTTTATCCGATACGCCGACACAATACAAAAAAAGACACTCCTACTCTGTGTAGGAGCGTCTCTCTTGTTATTGGAGGAATAATATCTTAGCGCAACGAATGTACTCTACTCGGCATCTTCGACTGCACTGCATTTACTCTTTGAGGAGCGTTACCTCCGGCAGGCTTGGGTGTCATATCGCCGATATAGGTAAAGTTCAATGTGCTACCGAAGTGCGTTGTTACATTGAATGTAATACTTGTCGCTGTAGCAGTAACCGTACCACTATCGAAGAAATAGAACGGAGCGTCTACATATCCTTCTGAAGTCAGTTTGGAATAGAATGAATAAGTTACACTGCTGCCGCTCATTCCTGCTGACTTAAGTACTGTTTTTGCTTCTCTGGAATCCGAGACATTGTATACTCCATCGAGCTTCGTAGCATCTGCTGTTTCAAAGAAAAATGCAAATACAGCCATACCGTCTGCGTCGGGGTCAGTTGCAAGGATAAACGGTTTCTTACCTCCTGCGGCATTTCTCACTGTTATTTTTCCTTTGTTCCAGGTTTTTGTAATGGTAGTAGCAGTTGCAGGTTCGTCTCCGAAAATAGCATCTTTAACGGTATAGGAATCGGCAAACACAAGTTCATATTCGTCTCCGTTGGAGTCTTTACCTTTGAAAGATATCTTATTTGTTGCCAAGTCGAGCTCTCCTTCGGTAAAAGGAATAAGCGGTTTTACCAACTTACCATTCACAATTTTACCTGTATAGGTAAATTGGTTATGCTTTACTATAAGCATCGGTTCGAACTGATTTGCTGCTCCCATTGTGTATTTACCCATTCTTGGAGCGACATTGGTTGCCGACTGGGGAGCATCCGAACATATAGTAATATTATACAGATTTCCGTCCTTTACTACTTTTCCTCCGCTTATCATACCTTTATCCATAAGCATTATTTCATAGAAGTGTTTACCTGGTACTCCGGAGTTACCGATATAATTGAAGGCAAACACATCTGTCTGTATCTTATCGACTACTGTTACTTTGCAGGTAGCGGTCTTGTTGCCGTCTTTTGTAGTTACAGTGATAGTAGCTTCGCCTAAGGCAACGCCTTTTACCTTACCGTTAGCGTCGACAGTAGCGATAGTCGGTTTGTCCGACTCCCAAGTTACTTCTTTGTTGGTTGCCTCTTCGGGTTCGATAGTTGCCGTCAGAGTAAACTCTGAACCCATCTTAAGTTTTTTCTCGGTTACATTGAGAGATACACCGGTAACGGCTATCGCTTTTTTGGTAACGGTAACCTTACAAGTAGCAGTCTTGCCGCCGTCGTCGGTCTTCACGGTTATAGTAGCCTCGCCTTCGGCAACACCTTTTACCTTACCGTTGTCGTCGACGGTAGCCACCGACGTCTTGTCAGACTCCCAAGAGACATTTTTGTTTACCGCATCTGCCGGAGCCACTACTGCCGTAAGTACGAACTCCTGTCCTACCAAGATAGTCTTAGATGTTTCACTAAGAGTTACACCTGTCACTTTCTTTTCTTTTTTACAAGATGGGAAAGCAACCATCATCATTGCTGCTATGAGCAGCCCAAAACAAAATACTTTTTTCATAAAAATACTTCCTTTTTTTATTAAGTTATTACTCTATAATTAATTGTGTAATAGGTCTATTTTATTGACTGTATAGCGGCGTTGTGTACTATATTTTTGGTATTGTCGCCACTCGTATTGGCAGCTTCGGCTACGAAAGCTACGATATACATCTTATTGGGTTTAGTGGCGAAGTTACCTATCTTCTGCGGCAGATTGTAGGTATATTCTTTCGAGTATGCACCTTGTGTAACGCCGAGGTCGTCGCCCCAAAGACCTTTCGAGATTACCGCACGCAAAGCATTGTGGTGAATATAATTGCCGTCGCTTCCGTTTTGTTCGTATTTGATACCGTCTTGTACGAGATAGACGTTAAGTTTCGCTTTGGGGTGGTTCTGCTCGAGGCTTCCCGATACCTTTATCTTGATATCTCTCGAACTTTCGTCGTACGATGTTTCCAAGCTAATAGTAACGGTCTTGGGCTCTGCCAATTTCTGTGTCAGTATCTCTTTTTCAAGATATCCAGGATGGAAAGTAATCTCATCTTGTTTTACGATACTTGGTGTCCTATCCAACATCGAAGCGGGAATGCCTGATACCTTATAGAAATTCGACAAATCTTCACTGTGCTCTATAGCAAAGTCGTCGCCGGTATGATGACACACCAATATTACTTTATTGCCAAAAGATGCTATCTGCTTTTGTATGTTCTGCATCCCTTTGAAGCACGGTGCGCACCAAGTAGCCGTAAAGTCCTCTAAAAGGATGGCATTGCCGCTTGTAGGTACTCTCACAACCGTTACGGTACAAGTAGCAGTCTTGCCGCCGTCGCGAGTAGTAGCCTTTATTTCGGTTGTACCGGAAGCTACGCCTATCACGTTGCCGTCGTCGACGGTGGCTATCTCGGTATTTTCCGATGTCCATACGATATTTTTATCCGTTGCATCCGTAGGCTCTACTGTTGCTGTCAGAGCGAACGCTTCGCCTACCGTGAGCGTCTTAGATGTTTCGCTAAGAGTTATACCTGTAACCGCTTTCACTTCGTTTGCAGGTTTACACGACGAAAAAGCAATCAACGCCGTTGCTACTGCGAGCAACCCTAAACTAAATACATTCTTCATAAATCTAAAATCTTTTTATTTTGTTATTAGTAAAATTACTTTGGCAATACTTCCGCCTCCATTTATTACGATGACGTTCGACTACCGTTTCGGTTGCAAAAATAGTAATATTTTTTTTATTCCAAAAAAACGCACTTTCTTTTGCTGAGAAATGTAATAGTAGTTTTTTGAACGAGGTAGATTAATTTACTCGACAGAAATCCCATCAACTCAAAACTTTTTACTACCTTTGCCCGACATTTTACTGTTCATTGGTTTTCGAGACAGAATAATTAATAATAAAACAAATTATATTTTATGACAGAAAAAGTAGCAACTCTATTGAGAGACAAAGCCTCCGCCCGTTGGACGGCTTTGATACTATTGGCTATGGCGATGTTTTTCTCGTATGTTTTTATGGACATACTGTCGCCTATCAAAGATTTGTTGGAATCGACATGCAGCTGGGACCCCGATGCTTTCGGTACTTATGCCGGCTCCGAGACATTCCTTAATGTATTCATCTTTTTCCTTATCATCGCAGGTATCATCCTCGATAAGATGGGAGTACGCTTTACGGCTATTCTCTCGGGACTGGTGATGCTCGTCGGTGCCACTATCAACTGGTATGCGGTGACGGAGTCTTTTATGGGGTCGTCACTCAGAGTGTGGTTCGACAACCATCTTAACTACATACCGCTCTTCGACGAGCTCGGAGTATCGCCGTTTTATGAAGGTATGCCAGCCTCGGCTAAGTTATCGGCTATCGGATTTATGATATTCGGTTGCGGTGTAGAGATGGCAGGTATCACTGTTTCTCGCGGTATCGTAAAATGGTTTAAGGGTAAAGAGATGGCTCTGGCGATGGGCTCCGAGATGGCGTTGGCACGCTTGGGTGTGGCTACGTGTATGATATTTTCGCCCGTCATTGCTAAGATGTTCGGTCGTATCGACGTCTCCCGCTCAGTAGCTTTCGGTGTTATCTTGCTTATCATCGCCCTTGTAATGTTTATCGTCTACTTTTTTATGGATCGCAAACTCGATGCTCAGACAGGCGAAGCCGAAGAGAAAGAACCGTTCAAGGTAAAGGACATCGGCACTATCCTCTCGAGCAGCGGCTTCTGGCTTGTAGCGTTACTGTGCGTGCTCTACTACTCGGCTATCTTCCCTTTCCAGAAGTATGCCGTCAATATGCTGCAATGCAACCTTACATTCGAGGCACTGCCCGAAGGTTCGTTCTGGTCGTCGAATACCGTTGCGGTAATACAATACGCAGTGATGCTCGTCGTGGCAGCCACCGCCTTTACCAGCAACTTCAGCAAAGGCATCGCCAAATACGTGCTGCTCATAGTATCGATAGTCTCGCTCGTAGTATTCTGCCTTATGGCTTACCATCGCCAGTCGGCTGAGTCCATCTTTGCCGTCTTCCCGCTTCTGGCAGTAGGTATCACACCTATTCTGGGCAAGTTTGTCGACAACAAAGGCAAAGCAGCCACAATGCTTATGCTCGGCTCGATACTGCTAATCGTATGCCATCTGACGTTTGCATTCGTATTGCCTATGTTCAAAGGCAATCAGGTAGGCGGTGTCGTTGTAGCTTTCGTAACGATACTGATACTCGGCTCGTCGTTCTCGCTTGTGCCAGCGTCACTCTGGCCTAGCGTACCGAAGTTGGTCGACAGCAAAGTAATCGGCTCGGCTTATGCACTTATCTTTTGGATACAGAATATAGGTCTGTGGCTCTTCCCGATGCTTATCGGAAAGGTTCTCAAATCGTCGAACCCGCAGATTGTAGAGCAACTCAATGCAGGCACTATCGATGCCGAGACAGCCGCCACATCGTACAACTACACCAATCCGCTCATAATGCTCGCCTGCCTCGGAGTAGCGGCGTTCATACTCGGATTTGTGTTGAAGATAGTGGACAAGAAAAAGAATCTCGGTCTGGAACTGCCAAATATCAGGGAATAAATAAATATGAGATTTATATTATATTAATAAACACAAAGAGAGGCAAGTCGCGACGACTCGCCTCTCTTTTCTTATCGCTCGCTAACATCGACAATTAGCAACAAGCGGGAAACTGCATCGTAATACAGTGCAACGAACCGTGTTGGCAGATTAGAGGCAAGCAGTCGACAGTCTCTATCGTGCGGTCGGGGAATATGCTCTGCAACTTTGCCTCGGCGATAGCATCTTTCGGTGAACCGTACGAGGGTACTATTACAGCTCCATTTATTATGAGAAAATTGGCATACGTGGCGGGCAGTCGTTGTCCGTCGGAGTCGACGACCGCATCTGCCATAGGCAGTGGTATGAGTCGGTATGATTTGCCATCGGCAGTGCGGAACTTCCGCAACTCATCTTCCATAGCTCGCAGTTCGTCGTAATGCTCGTCGGCAGTATCAGTACACTGCACATAGGCGATAGTCGTAGGGTCGCAGAAACGAGCCAAAGTATCGATATGGCTATCGGTATCGTCGCCTTGCAATGCTCCGTGTTCGAGCCACAACGTACGATAGGCACCGAAATATTCACCGAAGAGCTGCTCTATTTCTTGCTGCGACATGCCGTTGCGGTTGTCGGATAGCAGGCAGCGAGAGGAGGTAAGGATAGTACCGCATCCGTTTGTCTCGATACTGCCGCCCTCGAGAACGATACGGCGGCAATCGCGGTAGCTGTAGCCATCGACAATATTAGGAGCGGTGTCGAAGAGTCGACGGGTAACGAGATTATCGAGATTGGCTGCAAACTTAAGTCCCCAACCATTGAAACCGAAGTCGAGCACGATGTTGCCTCCGCTGCCGTCGAAGACGGTGATACCGCCGAAGTCGCGAGCCCAAGTGTCGTTGGTCGGTATCTCTACGGCTACGAGCCGAACTCCGTGGCTGATTACGAAAGAACGTACAGCCGAACTCTCGGTATGTCGCTGCCGACCGTCGAGGAGGGGCTGTAGGCATCTCTCTGCCTCATCGATATCGTTGCACACCACTACTACACTCTCGTATCTGAGTATAGTCCGTATCACTTCGAGATAGCAGCGACGGACCTCTTCGAGCATATAAGCCCAATCGGTAGCGAGGTGTGGCAGGGCGAGGAGCACGAATCGTTGTAGCTCCCATTCGGCGGGTAGCCGAAGCCGATGATTCGTCTTCATAGGCACAACGTGTTAATGAGGACTATTATATACAGCCTCTATTTTATCGACCACATACCGACTTTTACCTCGCCAAAGCAAAGGAGCGAAATACTCCTTATAGTGCAGTTGGACGTCGCTGCCTGAGAGTTTCATAAGTTCGCTTGCAAGCGAATCATTAACCACCGAGAATCTGAACTCATTGCTCTGCACCGAACCCTCTTCGGTCTGATGGTATCCGCTCTGAATTAGTATTCCTTCGTAGGTCTTGAATACGTAACCTTTGTAGACGAGATAGTTGAGATTGCCCGCCTTGATACCTTCGCCGAAGACATAGAAGTAACGCACGTAGACGAATACGGCTATTATCACTGCTACGGCAACAGACGAAATAGTGATGATTTTTGTTTTGCGTGTCATAATTATTATTGTGTCGAATTTTATATTATTTGCAACGGCAAAGGTACAAAAAAATAACTGTCGGTATCGGCATATCGAAGCATTTACAAATATAACTGAATATTAAGCGATTCCGATACAATTGCGGGAATCAAAATTTATATCTAACTTTGCTCAAAAATTTGAGAGAAAGATGAAATCAGCACGAGAGTCGACTCTATCAACTTCTACGTCTGTAACCAACTGCCAACCAAGCCTCAAAACCCTCTTCCGTATTGCGGAGATATTACAGGTTAGCCCTAAGGAATTGATTAACAATATAGAAGAGCAACAATTTTAATTATGGCAAAGTATAAAGAACAATATGAGAAATCAATCCGTTTCTTCAACTATCGTGAAGTGAGGGCTGTATGGGACGATGAAAACAGTAAGTGGTGGCTCTCGGTACTTGATATCATTGCAGCAATCAACGAGCAAGACGATTATCAAAAGACAAGAAACCATTGGATTTTTCTGAAAATCAAGCTAAAGAAGGAGAATAACGAACTGGTTAGTGCTACTAACCAGTTTAAACTGCGATTTAATAATGGAGGTTCAGCGAAAGAAGGGGAATATCGCCAGAACTACTCCATACAGCCAAAAGGCTCCTTGGTTTCAGAGGAGGGGGAAGTGAACTTGGATCGATTGTGGGATTTCGTTGTCAAGAAGGATTGCGATGATATCGAGTCTCAGATATAAGATTTCTAACTTCATCATTTGTATTTTGTAATGTAAATAAAAACAGTATGGCAAACAAACGATTTACACCTCAAATAACAGCACCTGAAATTAAGGCCGATTGGAAAGATTATCAGGTTACAGAGGCTTTCCTATCCATGAAAGGTGATAAAAGAAAATGGTCTGAAATTGCATATACATTGAAATATACTCGGAATAATGAATTAATAAACTTAACTTTCAACAGCTCATTTAATTCTTATACTCCATTAAGCAGTGTGATATGGGGCAATATGCTGCCAAAAAGAATAGAGGATCTTGGCACAGGCATGAATCTCTATTTTTTTAAACCTCAATCGCTAGATATTGAAATAAATTGGGTACTACAATGCTTTAAAAAACACAAAGGTATTTTAAGGCAGTTCATATCTTTACGCGACAAAGTAGAAAAAAATATTATTCATGGGGATTATTCACAAGCGGAATTATTGTTGGAACAATCTTTAGAAAGTATAGGATATACAGTTTGGTATTATGAAATGCGATTAACAATAGCAGGTCTTCAAAATGACTTGTCGAAAAGTATTGGAATCGTTAGTAATTTTAATACAATACACAAAGATTTTAAACGTGGATTTGTTCCCATAGTATTGTCAAATATATTTTCAAGAAGTCAGCGCTCTGTTCCGCCTTATGAATACGATGCAGATCTTTATTCAAGATATAAGAAAAACAGAACTGAATTTCAAAATGATCGCCACAACTACTATTTGTTCCGCTTGAACTACTACCAGAATTATGATATTGATGATCTTTCTGTTACTTTGATAATGGAAAGTTTGAATTCTGTGGTAGATAGGTATATATTGATGAATTATGTTTTTAGATCTTATATAATAAAAGATGATGAAAGTAAAGATGTTATAAGCTATTATGCAAATTTACTTTATCATATGACATCTGATCGTTGCTGGATTCCATATATCTTGCTTAAACCTTATAAGGAATTTCCCGAAGAATATTACGATAGGGATTTTATCTCTATATTAGATAAATATTATACAGGAGATTATGATAATGTAATAGTAGAATGCAAAGAGTATTTAATAAAGAAACCATATCTTTTTGATGTCTTAAAGTTGTATTGTAGAGCCCTTCTTTTCAAAAACAGAGGTTTTAAACCAATAACAAATAATACTGGCTCTGTTTTGAATGAGGTCGCAAGACTTGTTCATTCAGTGATGACAGAACAAGATAATGCGACAAGTCTCGATTTATTATATCAACGCAGCAAAAATTTGTATGGATTAAGTTTCGCTAGTGGGTTGGATTATTATATAAAAGAAGAAAAAAAGTGGATGAAAGATCCATGGCTTCATTTATCAACCATGACCTGTTTCGATCCATTATTTACTACCGCTTTTGAAGATAATGAAGAAAAATTGGCATATTTGGATTGGGGGCTGAAACGTGATATAGGCTCAGTCGTTATACCATACCAAAAAAGAAGAGTGGAGAAATTAACGACAGAAGAATCGAATGTTGTTGATTATATACGTGAGGTTGATAATGCAAAAATTACTTTTGAAAATGGAGAATACGAGAAAGCTGTAAATTTATGGAATGCTATAATTGAAAAGAATACAGAATATATACCTACTGTTCAAACTGCGGTGGAATATACTTTTTTGTCATACATAAATATGGGTATATCTAACAGACAGAAAGCTGTCCGTTTTTATGTAGATAAATATATTGGGAACAAAGCTTTTGTATCTAAGGTAGACACAAAGCAATTTATGATAGATATTAAGAATTCAAGATATGAAGGTCTTAAAAATGATATTGATTTCTTGATATTTGTATTCTTAAATGCCGAGAATTATCCTCAAAAACAGTTCGTACTAGAAAGTTACTGTAAGTATGAAAATGTGGAATATCCATCAGAACTATTAGCTAAGTTCAAAAGAAAAAATCCAAAGATGGTTGAACTTTTTCTATATCTGCTTGTTACAGATGATTTGCTATACCATCATTACAAACTTAAAAGTACATTAGAGGTGCTTGATGAAAAAATCAAGATTGCCAGCTATCTAAAGAGTTATTTCCCTGATAACAACCTATATACCAATATGTGTACAGAATTAATGCACGAGATAGTCGCGTATAGAGGAATGAAAAAACTTGATGATAGTAAAATTTTTGTGAATGAGGATGCAATAATGAAGTATGAACTATGCAAAATTGACGACCTGTATGATAGGTTTAAAAAACAAGCAATCTTGGTTCGCAGTAATAGAGTATTTGTTCTAGTTAATGGTACTCATTTTTCGCATAATAATGCAGCAGATTTGATAGATGACATTGCAACATACTCAAATAATGCGATAGAAGAAGTCGCACTTCAAATCTTCAATGTAATAAGATTCGCATTCTTGAAAAGTAGATTTGGATTAGGAACCTATTTGAGTACACGAATTAGACATGGTGTATTTGAAGGAGAATTAAGATCTGATTTTGAGAGATTGAATCTCATTCTTAGTCAGTCCGGACAGCAATATATGCCTTCTGACTATTGGCGAGTAGAGTACTCTTTAGGTTCGGAGATAGGTAAAAACTTGTATGATGCGCAAGCAAAGTTCTCCGATAATATTGACACTCTAATATCATCATTTAAAGATTCTGTTATTCAAATTCGTGTCGATGAAGATGACGAAAAAAAAGGAGAGTTTGATTATACAGTAAGTACGAAAGAATTATGTGACCATCTGATGGAAATAGAGTCTAAAACACATAATCGGGAATCATTTTGTAAAGGAGTAATAGCTTACCTTTGGGAAATAACAGAGAAGCGTCTGGAGGTTATCAGGGCAAGGATATCTAAAGAATTAAAGCCTGGAATATTCAAACATCTACAAACCTTGGAGCAATGTTTTGATTCCCTTTCAGGTCATGACATGTTGTGTGCAGATTTGAAAACAGCAATCAATAATGCTAGAGCTGCATTAACAAATAAACTAACCAAAGTTGAAAATTGGTTTTATAGGCAGGAAACCAAATTTGAAAATTTTGATATTGAAAGCCATATTCGTATGACAATGGAGCAAGCTGCAAGATATTATCAAGATATTCCTTTCAGAATGGATGTGAACATAGTATCTTTGCCTGCTCAAATACGTTCTGAATATAGCTCTTCTATGTTCGACTTATTCTTTATCTTTTTAACAAACATGCTAAGATACAGCAAGAATGCAAATCCTAGAATATTCCAAATAAGTTCTCAAATGATAAATGAAAATATAATAAAAATATCGTTAATTAATAATCTTCAAGATAAGATGCTAGAAGATAGTTTGAATAATATTTTCGCTCAAAAAATGAACGACGTCGCAAAATTGCAGCAAGAAGGAGGTAGTGGACTGGTAAAGGCAATGACTATAGTAAAATACGATTTCGGAAACACCGATAATACTTTTACCATTAGAGCAACTGAAGGGAAATGTGTCGTTGAGATCTTATTTAACATTAAAGACATGTTGATTAATGAAGAGAATATTGTTAGTTGAAGATTATGAAGAAAAGGCGAATAATATACTTGCCTTTCTGAAACAGGATTTTCCTGAGTGTGAAGTTATACAACGTACATCATATAACTCTGCACAAGAAGAGATATTTGAACATGGGAGCGATTACTCACTGATATTGTTGGATATGTCTATGTCAACTTATGACTTGTCAAAAGATGCAAGTGGTGGACTACCAGAACCGTCTGCAGGTCAATATATTCTTGAAGGAATGTTCCTTAGACAAATCATGACTCCGGTCATTGTTGTTACAATGTATAACGTATTTGGTCGTAAACAGTTGGATGCTTTCGATCTTGATCTTAAAAAGGACTATCCTCAGAATTATAAATCATATGTCTATTATTCTTCACAAAAAAATGATTGGAAAAATCATTTAAAAAAACAAATAAAAGAAATTCTATCATGATACAGATTTTATTATTAGATGACAGTAACGATAAGAGAGAGTCTCTTAAATCTGTCATTTTGCCATTATTCCCTCAGGGTGAAATATTAATAGAAGAAGCTTTCTGTCTAGTAGATGGGCGAGAAATGCTTCAGACAAAAACGTACGACATGCTCATCCTTGACATGGTGCTTCCTGAGCATAGGGGGGATCAAGAGATTGAGATGAACAGGCGTGGAGGTGTTGAGTTATTAGAAGAAATATATATTAATCAAAGTATAAAGAAACCAATCCAAATAATTGGCCTAACAGAATTTGAGGATGAGTTTTCTGGACAACAGAAAGAATTTAAGGATAAGTTGTGGTATTTGTTATTTTACTCACGTAAGAATAATGACTGGAAAACACAGCTTAAGGATAAAGTCTGTCAGTTAGGACAAATGAAGAAAGACATAGAAATGTCTATTAAAAACTGCAATAAATTTGACTTGGGAATCATCTGTGCATTGAATGAAGAATTTATAATGATGCAAAAAGCATTCGTTAGTTGCAAATGGGAATCTATACAAATAGAAGGACTTCCGTATGTATTTAAGACAACCAAGATCACAAGCAGTCATATGAAAGATTATAGCATTATAGCTGCATGTGCAAATAAACCAGGTATTTGTGCAACATCAATTCTCGCATCTACCATGTATAATCGTTTTGATGTCGATACAATTTTTATGACTGGCATCACTGCAGGTATAAATAATGGCGATGTCAACTTAGATGATATCATAATTGCAGATGCTATACACGACTATGCATCTGGAAAACTCAAAGAGGAAGTGTTAGGGGATGTTAAGTTTTTAAAAGAAATGAATCAGATATCTGCAAATCGTAGTTTAATTGCATTGGTGGCTGAATTCATCTCTGACTCTGAACATTTGAGAACAATAAATGATTCTATTCATGATGCCAACCTAAAGGATGAGAAAGATAATGTATCTGCTTGTATAGCCAAAACTGTGTGCGGTCCTTTTGTTATTGCTTCTTCTGGAGTTGTCGAAAAACTACAGGAAGATGAACGTAAATTACAAGCACTTGATATGGAAGGCTTTGCTCTCTATGCAACAGCTCATACTCTTGATAGAAAGGCACTATGGATTAAAGCAGTGTCGGATTTCGCAGATATAAAAAAAGCAGATAGTCATCATAAGACCTGTTGTTTTGCTAGTGGTACTTTCTTGTACGAATTCATTAGAGAAATGCTATAATGCACGATTCATATAGCTAATAATCATATTCTCTGAACTGAAGAAAAACAAAATATTCTTTTATGGAGCATTAGCATTTGATGAGTTGATAGATAATTCGACCTTTGCACCAACAAAAGAAAGAAATACAGACAGGTAATTATTATCAATATAAGAAAAGAGTTAAAAAATAATCGACAGATCAGTTTCAACCATAAGAAATACAATGGACTTTATCTTCAGTAGAATAGAAAAGTATTACCCCTATAATCTGCTCCTGTTAGCAGACGAAACAGTTGTAGCTATAAACAAGTATCTTCCTTATTTAGATGTTTACATAGCAAAACAACAGGGGAAAATAGTAGGTGTGATAAGTCTGTTGCCAGTAGATAAACAAACAATTGAAATAAAAAACATAGCTATCTCTCCTGCATATCAGGGGAAAGGGCTGGGTAGCTGGATTCTGAAAAAAGCAGAAGAAATTGCCAGAAAAGGTGGTTATATAACTATTATTGTCGGCACAGCTGAGCTGATTGTGGGACAAAACAGATTCAATTTTATGAGAAGAATGGTTATTCGAAGAATGCGATAAAGGAAAACTTTTTTCTTGAGAATTATGCCCAGACAATTTATGAAAATGGGATAATACTAAAAGATATGATTATGTTGAAGAAAGAGTTGAAATGAAGATAGATAGGTAAAGATTACCCGATATTATATATGGAGATAAATAGAAAATCATGATAACAAAAAAGGAACTTATACAAATGCTTTCGGATACTGAGAGCTATAATATTGAAAGAACAGAGTCGACTGGCAATATGGATAAGTTTTGTCAGGTGATATGTGCTTTCTCAAATGATATCTCGGGTAGTGGCAAGAACGGCTATCTCATTATCGGTGCCAAGGACAATGGAGAGTTGTCAGGTTTACAGGTTGATGACAAACTCTTATTGCAGATTGCCAATATTCGGACAGATGGTAACATTCTCCCTCAGCCCACCATGACCGTGGAGAAATTCAGTTTTGATGAAGGGGATGTATTGGTGGCAGAAGTTCAGCCATCAGAATTCCCGCCCGTGCGTTATCGTGGGCGTGTTTGGGTACGTGTCGGTTCACGAAAAAGCATAGCAACTGAGGCGGAAGAAAAGATACTAACTGAAAAACGGCTTTCCAACGTTCATACATTTGATGCCATGCCTTGCCTAGGAACGAGCATTGACGACTTGGATGTAGCGCTCATTCGTAAGGAGTTTTTGCCCAAAGCTGTGGCAGAGGATATTCTCGGTGAAGACAAACGAGATATTACGGATCAACTTGCCTCTCTTGGTTTATATGATTTGCGTTATAACTGTCCGACTAATGGGGCTATTGTCCTATTCGGAAGAAACCCTGAGCGATACATACACGGGGCGTATGTTCAATATGTACGCTTCAAGGGTAAAGATCGTGCGGGTGATATTCTCAACGAACATAAGTTTAGCGGTAATCTTTGCAAGGTATTGCCTAAGATTGATGCTTTTGTCGAGACAAGTATCTCACAAAAACGTCCCATTCCCGTAAGTGTACTTCGGGAAGAAACGGTGCCCAAGTACCCATATTGGGCTACTCGAGAGTTGTTGATGAATGCCATCATGCACAGGGATTACGAGGGGAACGCTCCTATTCAGTTTTATGAGTACGACGACCGCATAGAGATCCAAAACCCTGGCGGATTATACGGCAAGGTCAGTCCCGACAATTTCCCAAATGTGAGCGATTATCGCAACCCCTTCATTGCCGAAGCAATGAAAGTCTTGGGCTATGTAAACCGATTCAGCCGTGGAGTGTATCGAGTTCAGAAAGACTTGAAAGAAAACGGTAACGGGCAAGCCTCTTTCGATTTTTCATTGATTACAGCTTTTCGAGTAGTTGAGAACGTTTCTCAAGAGTATTTTGAGGAAGGCTTTGGAGGAGAAACTACCCAAGAAACTACCCAAGAAACTACCCAAGAAACTACCCAAGAAACTACCCAAGAAAGGATTTTAGCAGCTATTCAGGCAAAGCCGGAAATTACTCAAAAGGAGTTGGCTAAATCTATCGGCATTACTCTTGATGGCATTAAATATCATATTAAGAATATGACAAAATTGGGAATCATCAAGCACGAAGGTTCTACAAAGTCAGGTAAGTGGATAATAGTCAAATAAAACTTGAAAAAGCAGAGCAATAAAGACAATATAACCGATTGTTTGTAATCGATTTCAGCAATCACATTAGTATCATACGATTGAAAAGTACTACAAATCAATCATTAATATTCGACAGACAGCAATAAAAAAAAACTGGGAACAACATCACGTCGTTCCCCGTTCGCTTTTATTTTTATGACTATTTACAATTTAATTATAATCTATTTTATACTGTCATACCGCCATCGACGCTGATGACCGTACCGTTGATGTATGCTGCGTCGTCCGAAGCCAAAAATGCGTATGCTGCGGCTATCTCTTCGGGTTTGCCCAGACGCTTTACGGGAACTTTGTCTTCCATCGACTTGAGCACCTCTTCGGGCATCTTACGCACCATATCGGTAAGGATAAAACCGGGAGCAACGGCATTGACGGTCACGCCTTTCTTGCCGAGTTCGCGAGCCATTGTTTTGGTCATTCCGATAAGTCCCGCCTTGGTGGCGACGTAGTTCGTCTGTCCGAAGTTGCCGTATAGAGCCACCACCGACGAGGCATTGACTATTCGTCCCCAACCCTGCTCGGTCATAATATCGGCGGCACACTTGGCACAGTAGAACACTCCCGTCAGATTGACGTCGATGACCTGCTGCCAGAGCTCGGGCGTCATCTTTTTCAGAGTGGAGTCGCGAGTGATACCGGCGTTGTTGATGAGTATCTCGTACTTGCCGTATTGTTCGACAACTTTTTTGGAGGCAGCCTCGACTTCGGCAAAGTTGGAGGTATTTACTTTCAGAAATGAAGCCTTGCCGCCTGCGGCGTTAATCTCGGCGGCGGTCTGTTTGCCTTTTTCTTCGTTCATATCCCAGATAACTACCACTGCACCCTCTTGGGCAAATCTCATTGCCGTGGCACGACCGATACCGTCGGCTCCGCCCGTGACGACGGCAATTCTATCTTTCAATCCGTTCATATTTTTATGTTTTTATGGTTATACATTCGTACGTTATTGTATTACATCATATTTTCTACGATAACGGCAGCCCCTTGTCCTCCTCCGATACAGAGTGTTGCCAGACCGTTTTTGGCGTGGCGGCGGTGCATTTCGTATATCAGCGAAATAAGTATTCTTACGCCCGAAGCCCCTATCGGATGACCCAGAGCGATGGCTCCGCCATTGACGTTCACTTTTTCGGGATCGAGCTTTAGGTCGCGTATTACGGCGATACTTTGCGATGCAAAAGCCTCGTTGGCTTCGACCAGATCCAAGTCGTCGACGGTCATTTTAGCCATCTTCAGAGCTTTCTCGGTAGCGTACACCGGTCCGTAGCCCATTATCTGCGGGTCTAAGCCTGCCGTGGCGTATGCTTTTATGCGAGCCATAGGCTTTATACCGAGCTCTTTGGCTTTCTCGCCCGACATCAGTATGAGGAATCCTGCTCCGTCGTTGATACCCGAAGAGTTGCCCGCCGTGACGGTGCCGTCTTTTTTGAATGCCGGACGCAGCTTTGCCAACGCCTCCAACGTAGTGCCCGGACGTGGGAACTCGTCGGTGTCGAATATCTTGGGCTCGCCTCGCTTTTGCGGTATCTCCACAGGTACTATCTCGTCTTTGAAACGTCCTGCCTTCTGTGCCGCCTCGCAACGCTGCTGGCTGGTAACGGCGAATCGGTCTTGGTCTTCACGCGAGATATGCCAGCGTTCGGCGATATTTTCGGCAGTGATACCCATATGTACATTGGAGAATGCTTCTGTCAGACCGTCTTTTATCATAGAGTCTACTATCTGTCCGTCGCCCATACGATGTCCGTTGCGGGCGTTAGGCAGCAGGTAGGGAGCGTTTGTCATACTTTCGGTGCCGCCGCAGAGTATGACGTCGGCATCGCCTGCTTTGATGATTTGTGTGGCGAGCGATACGCTACGAAGCCCCGAGCCGCAGACTATATTTATTGTGAAAGCGGGCTTTTCGACAGGTATACCCGCGTGTACTGCCACCTGACGTATTACATTCTGTCCCAAACCTGCACCGAGCACATTGCCCGCTACTACTTCGTCTATCTGGTCGGGGCGGATGCCTGCACGTCTGATTGCCTCTTTGGCTGCTACCACGCCTATCTCCACTGCCGACATACCGGCAAGCGAACCGTTGAAACTGCCGATAGGCGTACGGGCGGCAGATACTATCACTACTTCTTTACTCATACTCTTTATTATGTTCTTTTTTTTGATAATTATTAATTTGTTTCTTACAATGCGTGCAAAGTTAATACTTTTTTCCCAAGTAGCAGCTCGTTTTTTACTGCCATGTCTCAGTGAAAGTTCAATTTATAAATTAAGGGTAGTAGTGATATAAACACTATCAATATGTTTATAAAATTCATCTGTTGTGGGGTTGTGGCGATGGCTGTACCTTTGCAAAAAATTTCAAACAACAGATTAATTATAAAATAATAAATAAGATAATTTTTATGGCACAGACAATCATCAATTCAATTATGCCGAGCTTCAAACTGCAGGCATATCGCAAAGGCGAAGGTTTTGTAACCGTTTCGAACGAAGACCTCAAAGGTAAATGGGCAGTACTGTTATTCTATCCTGCCGACTTTACGTTCGTATGTCCCACCGAGTTGGCCGATATGGCAGACCATTACGAAGAGTTCAAAAAACTCGGTGTAGAGGTATATTCCGTATCTACCGATACTCATTTTGTACACAAAGCGTGGGCAGATGCTTCCGAAAAAATCAACAATATCCAATACACTATGTTGGCAGACCCAACGGGTAACCTCTGCCGTGCTATGGGTGTTATGATAGAGGAAGAGGGTGTGGCTTACAGAGGCACATTCTTGTTCAACCCACAGGGAGAGGTGAAAGTGGTAGAAATACACGACAACGGAATAGGTCGCGACGCCTCGGAACTTCTACGCAAGGTAAAAGCCGCTCAATTCGTAGCCGCTCACCCCGATGCAGCTTGCCCTGCCAAGTGGAAAGAAGGCGACGAAGTTCTCAAACCAAGTATCGATCTTGTAGGTAAGATTTAATCTACCGATAGTGTAAAATCAGGAATTGGGCGGTATATAAATTTTTTTCATACAAATTCCCAAATAGTTCCTCCGTTCAATTCCTATTTTTCTTAACAACTAAAAAAACACAAACAATATTATGTTGGATCAATCTATGTTAGACAGCCTCAAAGGTATTTTTGCTCAGCTTACGGGCTATTATACACTATCGGCTGCAACTACAAATGACAAAAATGGTAACGATCTTGCTACAATGTGCCATCAGATGGCTTCGGTATCGGAGCATATCGTAGCAGAGGTACATCCTGCGGATAGACTGAGCCTGACATTACTCAAAGATGGCAAAGAACTCGGTATCGTATTCCGCGGTATCCCTGGCGGACACGAGTTTACAAGTTTGTTGCTTGCCATACTTAATGCCGATGGTAAAGGAAAAAATCTACCCGACGAATTGCTTGCGGCACGTATCGGAGCATTGAATACACCTCTGAAGCTAACCACATACGCATCGCTTACCTGCACCAACTGCCCCGACGTTGTACAAAGCCTCAACCTGATTGCTCTTTACAACCAAGGCATTACCCACGAGATGGTAGATGGTGCTATATATAAGGAAGAGGTCGAACGCCTCGATATCAGCGCAGTACCTACCGTATATGCCAACGGCGAATTGCTGCACGTCGGCAAATCTACTCTCGGCGAACTACTTGCAAAACTCGAAGAGAAGATAGGAGCAGGCAAGATAGACACACTGCCTTCGGCAGCGAAGCAATACGACTTGGTCGTGGTCGGAGGTGGACCGGCAGGCACATCGGCAGCCATATACTCTGCCCGCAAAGGGCTTAATGTGGCAGTCGTAGCCGAACGTATCGGAGGACAGGTCAACGAAACCGTAGGTATCGAAAACCTGCCGTCGGTACCCCAAACCACAGGTGCCGAACTTGCTGCAGCACTAAAAACACACGCACAAACATATAATATAACTCTACTCGAACAGCGTTTGGTAGAGGCGATACGCGAAGAAGACGGCGGTTTTGTGCTCTCTACTTCGCTTGGAGAAGAGTTGAAGACGTCTCAGATCATAATAGCCACCGGAGCCAAATGGCGTAAACTTGGTGTCGAGGGCGAAGACCGATATATCGGACGTGGAGTGGCGTTCTGCCCTCACTGCGACGGACCGTTTTTCAAAGACCGCCGTGTGGCTGTCGTCGGTGGCGGCAATTCGGGTATCGAGGCGGCAATAGACCTTGCAGGGATATGCTCGCACGTAACGGTGCTCGAGTTTATGCCCGAACTCAAAGCCGATGTGGTGCTACAACAGAAAGTCCGTTCACTACCTAATGTAGAGGTCTTTACCAATGTAGCTACCGAAGAGATAGTCGGTGATGGTTCGAAAGTTACGGGCATCAGGGTAAAAGACCGCAATACCGACCAACCCCGTACAATCGACCTCGATGGTGTATTCGTGCAGATAGGGCTTGCCGCCAATAGTGCCGTGTTCGCATCGATGGTAGAGACAAACCGTGTCGGAGAGATTGTCGTCGACGAACGTTGCCGCACGTCGAAAGCGGGTGTATACGCCGCAGGCGACTGTACGACAGTGCCTTACAAGCAGATAGTCATTGCTATGGGCGAGGGAGCCAAAGCGTCGCTTACAGCATTCGACGATAGAATAAGAAACGAAAGATAAGACTACATAAATATTTGGTTAAATGATTATATAATGTTAATGGAGGAGGGGTTACCGTGAGGCTAGCCCCTTTTTTGATTACGATTTACTTCCTGCAGTGCGAAGCACAAATACACGATTAAACGCTTACACGCTTCAACATATACATATCACTCAAACAAATCGGCGTGAGTGCCGGTATTTAAAAGATATAGAATACAACGATTCTTCTCTATCTTGTAAATAAGAAGCCAATCGGGCAATATATGACACTCCCTGAAACCTTTGTAATTCCCAGTCAAAGCATGATCTTTATATTTAATATCCAAGTCTTTGCCACTTGCCAGAACTTTGATTACTTCGAGCAATCGATCGATAGGCAAACCTCGTTTCTGTGCTAACTTATAAGACTTTTTGAATTGATTGGAGAAGTCTACTTTATACATACGTCAGTCAGGAATTAATTTTTTTCAGAAAGTCGTCGAAGTCTTTACATTCTGTTACCCGTCCTTTTTCGATATCTTCGATTGCCTTGTCGAGACCGTTTGGTTTTTTCTTTTCGACCTTTGCAGTGGCTCCCA
>ERZ773067.655-NODE-655-length-20131-cov-10.449392_pt1 | contig 20131 bp, 20 predicted proteins | sample MGYA00580622_ERZ773067 | MGnify/ENA primary metagenome ERZ773067 (study PRJEB29015, sample SAMEA2737998) | human oral metagenome | biome: human oral; feature: human-associated habitat; material: dental | place: China | collected 2113 ...
AATAGCGTTTCACTGCCTCAATACCGCGCACTCCTACGCCTATAAAGGCAATGCGCAGTTGTGGTATCGGAGCTACAGAAAGGTTAAAAACATCCATTTTATAGTTTTAGTTGAATACAAATTTCTTGCCATCTTCAGCCAGATATACATTAGGAAATACCTCTTGGGCTTCGGATTTAAAAAGATTGACATCAGCATAGCGCGAAGAGTAATGCCCTAATATCAGGGCTTCGGCACCGGCATTCTTAGCGGTAAGTCCTGCTTGGTAGGCAGTAGCGTGCATCGTCTTAGCGGCTAACTCTTCGTTGTTTTTTAGGAAAGTAGATTCGTGATATACCACTCTTGCTCCTTGTATATCAGTAGCTAAGCCTTCAAAATAGAGGGTATCACTACAATAAGCATAGCTTTGCGGACATTGAGGTGCAAAAGTGAGCACCTCATTAGCAATAACCTCTCCACTGTTCAATACTACATCTTTACCATTTTTGATATTCTGATAGTCGCATACTTCTATTTCGGGGTATTGCTGTATAGCATCCATATTCAGTCGGCGTTCGCCTTCTTTTTCCTGAAAGAAAAAACCATTAGTATACACACGATGTTGTAATGGAATGGTGCGGACTAACACTTTATCATCTTCATAAAGCAACTCAGGCTCTTTGCCCGAAAGTTCGTGGAAGTACAAAGGAAAAGGGGTATAAGCACCACCCAGTTTGAGGATAAGCAGCACAGCCTCTTTAATACCCTTAGGGCCGTAGATATGCATTTCTGCCTCGCGCCCTAAAAGTTGAAAGGTAGAGATAAGCCCAAAAAGCCCATAGAAATGGTCGCCGTGCAGATGCGATATGAAGATGTGCTTAATGCGCGCAAACTTAGCGTTGGCATTGCGCAATGCTACTTGGGTAGCCTCCCCACAATCTATCAAGAAGAGGTGTCCGCGCATTTCTAGCAACTGAGCCGAAGGGCGCGCATTAGAGCGAGGGGTAGCGCTATGGCAACCCAATATTGTTACTTCCATAAGTCGCGTTCTATTTCGTCTATTTCTATAAGGTCGTAGGCTTCTTGCAGGGTGGGAGCTAAATTTAGTTCTATTTCTGCCCCTTCATATACTAATTCAGCACTAACCACCGCTATTGATTTTTGGTGTTTTTTGTTATGCTGTTTAGCTATGGATACTAAAGACTTTAGGTCTTTTGCTGTCCACTTTTCATCTTCTGAAAGCAACAAAATAAGGTGCTGAGTACTAAGGGACTCCTCTTCTTTAAAACGACTCACAAAATCAGCTACCTCCTCCTTTCTCAAAGCTACTTCAAGAGTATTTTCTTTCATAATAATTGACAAATTGGCAAATCTACTAATTGGCAAATTAGTTAATTATATCAAAACCGGTATATTTTCTGAGCACTTCTGGCACTACTATGCCTTCAGGGGTTTGGTAGTTTTCTAAAATACCTGCCAACACACGAGGCAAAGCAAGCGAACTACCGTTGAGGGTATGCACTAAGCGGTTTTTGCCTTCGTTATCTTTGAAACGCAACTTGAGTCGGTTGGCTTGGAAAGTTTCGAAGTTAGACACCGAACTTATCTCTAACCATTTTTCTTGAGCTGTAGAATACACCTCAAAATCATAGGTTATTGCCGAAGTAAAACCTAAATCACCACCACACAAACGCAAAATGTGATATGGCAACTTCAACTCGTTTAAAATACCTTTCACGTGCTCTATCATTCCATCAAGTGCTTTGTACGAATGGTCAGGGTGCTCTATACGCACGATTTCTACCTTGTCGAACTGGTGCAAACGGTTCAGTCCGCGCACGTGTGCCCCATAGCTACCAGCTTCTCGGCGGAAGCAAGGCGTGTAGGCGGTACAGCAAATAGGCAAATCGCTTTCATTGAGCAGTGTATCTCTGAAAATATTAGTTACAGGTACTTCAGCAGTAGGAATAAGATAAAGATTATCTACCCCTACGTGGTACATCTGTCCTTCTTTGTCAGGCAACTGACCTGTACCATAACCTGAGGCTTCATTTACTACGTGAGGTACTTGGTATTCGTTATAACCTGCTTCAGTATTCTTATCGAGGAAGTAGGTGATAAGGGCGCGTTGTAGTTTTGCGCCTTTACCCTTATACACAGGGAATCCCGCCCCAGTGAGCTTCACACCCAATTCAAAGTCGATAAGGTCGTACTTCTTAGCCAACTCCCAGTGAGGCAAAGCGTCCTTGCCTAAATTAGGTATTTCGCCTGCTTCAAACACCACTACGTTATCAGCCTCTGAGGTACCTTCAGGCACCAATTCATTAGGGATATTAGGCACGCGGTAAAGCAGATCGTTTAGACTCTCAACGGTACTGTTAAGTGTATCGGTAAGCGTTTTAATAGTATCTTTTAGGGTAGCAGTTTCAGCTTTTAGCGCATTCGCTTTTTCAGTCTCTCCTGATTTGAAGAGGCTACCTATTTCCTTAGAAAGCGTATTTGATTTTGCCAACGACTCATCAAGCACCAGCTGAGTGCTGCGGCGTTTCTCGTCTAAGGCGATAATTTCATCTATAAGCGCCAACTCTTTGAAGTTGCGCTTTTTAAGTCCCGCAAGTATGCGGTCTTTTTCTTCTCTAATAGTGTTTAGTTGTAACATTAGTCGTTAGTTATTAGTTGTTAGTATATAATTAACAATTGCTAATTATAGCGCTGTTGCAAAAGCAATAAGACCGAAAATAATACCAGGTAAGTTTGCTAATATAATAGGAAAGTCACGTTTTGGTTTTTTGAAAAAGCCATACGCTACCCATAATAAACAGTTGATAGCTGCCACTAAAGGCTGTATAGGATTTCCTTTGTGTCCTGCCAAGTTATCGCTAATTTGTGGAATGTAAGACACATACATACCAATAGCAGTAGCGGTAGCTACCCAGCCTAAAATAGTAAAAAGTTTTCCGTTTTCCATAATATGATTATTTTTAAGTTATTTTTTTATTGACTCATTTGCTCATTAATTATCCTCTTCTATAGCAAACAGAAATGCTTCTTTATTCACTACTTTTTCAGCAAAGTCAGCAATAGAATTTTCTGTCAGCTCTTTTCTAAAGTTATCGCGGAAAGGCTGTACCGAAGTGTGTAGCGGACAAGGTTTTTCATCAGAACAAGGGCGTAGGCTCATCACGCATTTTATAAACTTATCAGCCTCGCCTATCTGTTCTACTACACGCATTAAGGGTTGCTCTTTCTCGTCATCGGTCAGCCAAAAGCCACCTCCAGGCCCCTTGTTAGAGCTTATTACTTTCTTGCGCACTAAGGCTTGAAGTATTTTTGCTAAAAAAGGGAGTGGTATATGCAGCGCATCGGCTACTTCTTTTACCCCTATACGCTTGCTTTCTGATGAGTTAGCGGCAAGATATATCACTGCATTGATGGCGTATTTGCTTGAATTAGATAACATAATGTTTTCTTCTTTATTTTCTATTTCAATTTATCTATTTGTCTACTGATTACCAATTTTTGTATTTCAGTAGTCCCCTCACCTATGGTACATAGCTTAGAGTCGCGGAAGAATTTTTCTACCGGAAAATCTTTTGTATACCCATAGCCCCCGTGTATTTGTATAGCTTCAGTAGCTACGCGTACGCACATTTCAGAACTGTACATCTTAGCCATAGCCCCTGATAGGGTAACGCGCTGATGGTTGTTCTTTTGGTAAGCTGCCTTGTGTAGCAAGAGCTCTGAGGCTTCTATTTCGGTAGCCATATCAGCCAGCTTAAAGCCCACCCCTTGCAGCTCGATAAGGCGTTTGCCAAACTGCACGCGCTCTTTAGCGTACTTCAGTGCTGCCTCGTAAGCCCCTTTAGCAATACCGAGTGATAGCGCCCCTATAGAAATGCGTCCGCCATCTAATATTTTCATCGCTTGTATAAAGCCCTCGCCTACTTCGCCCAAACGGTTAGCATCGGGTATTCTACAATCCTGAAAAACAAGCTCTGCCGTCTCGCTAGCACGCATACCGAGTTTGTTTTCTTTTTTGCCACTGCTAAAACCAGGGGTTCCTCGTTCTACTGCAAAGGCCGTAATAGCGTGCTTATCGCCTTTCTCGCCGGTGCGTGCAATAACGACTGCTATCTGCCCGCTTTTGCCGTGAGTAATGAAGTTTTTAGCCCCATTCAGTACCCAGCTATCGCCGTCTTTTACGGCTGTAGTAGCCATACCACCAGAGTCAGAACCTGTGTTATGCTCAGTGATACCCCAAGCGCCTATCCATTCTCCTGAAGCCAACTTAGGCAACCAACGCTGTTTCTGCTCTTCATTGCCAAAACTTAAAATATGATTTGTACAAAGTGAATTATGAGCTGCTATAGAAAGCCCTATCGAAGGGTCTACTTTAGAAATTTCTTCTACTATAGCGATGTAATCGTGGTAATCTAAGCCTGAACCACCATATATTTCAGGCACTAAGACCCCCATAAAGCCTAAATCGCCTGCTTTTCTGAATACCTCTATAGGAAATTCCTGACTTTCGTCCCACTCCATTATGTGCGGATGTACATACTTTTCGGCAAACTCCTTAGCAGCTTGAGCTACCATTAGCTGTGTTTCTGAATAGCTAAAATTCATTCGTTAATTTCTTTTCTTTATTAAATTGCAAAAGTACAAAAATAATTACAACTAGCAAATTTGTTTTTTTAGTTGCCCACATACAAATACAAGGCTAATCTTTTGATACGCGCCTCATCAAAGCCCTCTATTTGCAAAAGGTCATCAAGGTGTTTGAACATTCCTACCTCTGAGCGCAACCCTATTATTTTATTGCTTTCTCCATATTTTATGTAGGGTATCTTGCTCAAATCGTATCTGCTTATGGCATTGAGGTCTTTTTTGACTATCACGGGTGGTGTTTTCACTTCAAAACGCGCTGCCACTCGCTCATATACTTCTTTTTCAAGTCCGTATACCTCTGCCACTTGGTCTATATAGGTAAAACCTTGTAGTTTTTCTTTGTATTTTAGTATCCTGTTAGAAAACCCCTCGCCTATACCGTATATTTTCATCAACTCTTCTTGAGTAGCGGTGTTGATATCTTGCTTTTCGATGTGCTGAGCGGCTGTTTTCTGCTCACTCTCTTTTCTCTTGTTTTTTACCCATTCGGGAAAACGAAAAGCAGGAGCTATACGGCGGAGCAGACTATCAGAAATACCCGTAACCCGCTGAAACTCTTCAGCAGAATTAACGTACTTGCCTGCTGCGCGAAATGCCTGTAGCTTATCGAGTTGTGCCGTGGTAAGTCCTAATTTAAAGCCCTTATAATCGCTGATGAAATTAGGATTAAAAGAATAAATAGTATCTTTATGGTGTGCTGCCAGCTGCCGTAGCGAATCTAACTCCGTTTGCAAACGCGTATCTTCGACCTCAGCAAATGATGAGGAGATAGGCCAATAATAAAACACCAACTGCCCTACAACCATCAATACCAAAAGTGCTAAAATACCTCTATTGCGCTGATAGTCGAAAAACATCTTTTTAAGGGTTAATTACCTCTCTGTCTAACAACTTCGTACAAAAAGACAGCGCAGGCTACCGATACATTTAGCGACCCTATTTCGCCTTTCATTGGCAATTTGGCTTTGCTATCTACTACTTTTAGCACTGCAGACGAGATGCCTACATCTTCTGCCCCCATTACGATGGCGGTAGGTACGCTAAAATCTTCGGTATATAGCAATTGGTTAGTCTTTTCAGTAGCAGCTACCACCCTGATGCCACTGCCCTGTAGGTAATACACGGCATCGACAAGGTTTTCGACCTTGCAGATAGGCACCCTAAAGACAGCCCCCGCAGAGGTTTTGACTGTATCGGCAGTAATACTGACACTGCCGCGCTTAGGGATAATAATACCCGACACCCCTGCACATTCGGCCGTACGGATGATAGCCCCAAAGTTGCGCACATCCGAAAGGTGGTCTAAGAGCAGGAAGAGTGGTGTAGCCCCACTTTCGGTAACCGATATTACCAAATCCTCAAAATTGTGATAATCGACTGGCGATAGGGTAGCGACTACCCCTTGGTGGTTTTTCTTAGTAAGGCGGTTGAGCTTCTCGACAGGCACATACTGCACCGGCACTTGTGCTTGCTGCAATAGTGATAGCAGTTCTCTGAAAAGGTTGCCTTGCAAACCTTTTTGCACAAACACCTTATCGAGGGTTTTACCTGCTTCAAGCGCTTCCATCAGCGCCCTTATGCCATATATTTGATATTCTTGTTCTTGCATTAACTATTAGTATTTTCTTTAAATTCTTCTGTGAAATCAGAATAATCCTCTATTTTGAAAGCGCGTATATCTCTGACTGAAAGACAAAACCAAAAGCTATAGCGTGCATAATTCTAAGGCTTCTAAAGGTTTAAACATATCTTCTTTTTCAAAAAAGAGCTCTCCTATATCAGTTTTCACATTGATAACTACCACTACAAAAGGATTGTTATCTATCTGCGTAACCGTAGCCTCTACCCAATCAGGTTTGCCTGTAAGTTGTGGGGATACCCATACGCGTTCCCCTACTCTGAATATACTTTTCATAATACTATTCCTTTTTTCAGAAAAGATAATACTGCTATTTTACCTTTATAGAAATCGTTCCTTTTAATTTCTTAGTCTTAGCCTCTACGTTTATGGTGCCTGCTTTATCACCTGCTTGTACCATCATTACTAATTTGCCATTGAAAAGGTGCATCTTAGGTAAGTGGAATTGGTCGGTGCAGGTAGCATCGCCATTGGCAGCAGCACGATAAGTACCCGCACCTTTTACGGTAAAGGTTACTAAATCATTCACTGTAGGGCATAGATTGCCGTCTTTGTCTACCGCTTCAACAGTAATGAAAGCCAACTCATCGCTATTAGGGCTAAGTTCTGTTTTGTAGTCGGTGCTGAGGCGCAAAGCGTAAGGCTTGCCAGCGGTATGTATTTCTTTTTCGGCTACAGCCTTGCCATTGTCGTCATAAGCTACTACCTTTACAGTACCTGGTTCGTACTTAGTGTCCATCCACATTAGGCGGTAGCGTTTTTGTCTGTTTAAGTCTGACGGATTGCCGTCTTTCTCTTTCTCCTCTATTTTTATAGAAAGGTCTTTACTGCGTTTGCCTTGACTCTTGCCGTTGATAAACAATTCAGCAGAAGGGTAATTAGTATAAACGAAGATAGGGGTTACTTCGCCTTCACGCCCTTCCCAGTTCCAATGCGGTAAGATGTGTAGGGTTTCAGCTTCTTTATTCCAATGCGAACGGTACAGATAAAAACGGTCTTTAGGAAGTCCCGCTAAGTCTACTGCCCCAAAGTAAGAACTATGCGAAGGCCATTCTACGTAGTAAGGCGTTGGCTCGCCAAGATAGTCGAAGCCTGTCCAGATAAACTCGCCTATCATATAAGGCAAATCCTCTTGGTGTATCCAGTCATCTTCGGGCAAGTTAGACCAACCGCAGTGCTCTACGTCATAAGACGAAGACTGCATATCGGGGTACTTAGCCATCGATTTGCGCTGTACTGGGAATTTGTACACCCCACGCGAGCTAACAGTAGAGGCTGTCTCACTACCCAACAACAAGCGTTGTGGCAATTTCTTATAGGCTTCTTGGTACTTAAACGGACGGTAATTAAAACCTACCAGCTGCATAGTAGCTGCCATATTGTTGCGCAAGATGTCGTGCGGTCTGTCCATACCATTGCTCACGGGGCGTGTAGGGTCGAGCTGCTGTATGATGCTCTGTAAGTAGTAGGCTACTTGCGAGCCACTCTCTACACTTTGTTCTTCTACCTCGTTGCCAATAAACCACATCAGTACGCTGGGGTTATTGCGATAGTGCTTCACAAGGTTCGTAAGGTCTTTTTTAGCCCAGTCTTTGAAGTATAGATGATAGCCATTCTCTACTTTAGGTATCGCCCACTCGTCAAAACTCTCTACAGCCAGTAGCATACCCATCTCGTCGGCTAAGCGTACGTATTCAGGTGCCGGCATATTGTGTGAGGTACGGATAGCATTAACCCCCATATCTCTTAAAATTACCAATTGTCGGCGTATAGCACTCTCATTAACGGCGGCACCCAAAGGGCCTAAATCGTGGTGCATACACACCCCTTGTATTTTAATTTTGCGGTTATTCAGGTATAAACCGTCATTAGGTTTAAGCTCTATAGTGCGAACGCCAAAGGTAGTAGTTACCTCGTCTTTCAGCTGACCGTTTTCATAGAGTTTGGTAACGGCTTTGTAAAGATTAGGCGCACCGATGTCCCACAAACGAGGCTTATCGATGTACATTTCTGAAGTAATCTTATCGGTAGTATAAGCTGTTGCTTTGGTATTAGTATGGGCTACTCTCTCCCCTTGTTGGTTGAAAATAGTAGTTTCTGCCGCAAGAGCCTCTTTTTTAGCCGATACAAATTCTGTATTTACCACTACTTTAGCGAAGTCTTTGGTTACTTCGGGCGTGGTAATCTGTATGCCCCATATAGGGATGTGCGTTTTATTTTTGGTGATGATATGCACATTGCGGTATAGCCCTGCCCCTGGGTACCAACGCGACATTTGGGTTAGGTTGTTCAGGCGCACCGCAAGGGTGTTATCCTTAGCTTTTACATAAGGGGTAATGTCTAAATAGAAAGTATTGTAGCCATTATGCCACTCGCCTGCTTTCTGTCCGTTTACAAACACCTCAGGATTACTCATCGCTCCGTCGAACTGTATGAACACCTGCTTATCGGCAGTGAGTTCAGGCACACTGAACTGAGTGCGATACCAGCCCACGCCTACAAAGGGCAGTCCGCCGGTACGACCTGTATGCTCGATAGCCGCTTTTTGTCCGTCTTGCTTAATAGCGGTGCGCTGAATGTCGTTTTCCATATCAAAAGGGCCATAGATAGCCCAGTCGTGAGGGACGGTTACGCGCTGCCATTTAGCATCGTTATAAAGCGTTTCGGGTGCTTGAGGATTATCCTCTCTGCTAAATTTCCACCCTTTCTGAAGGGTCTGTTGTTGCGCCCAGCCTGTAGCAGTAATGCCCAACAATAGTAAAAGGTTGATTTTATTCATTTGTTAATCGTTAGTTTACAATAGTTTTAGGTAAGCCTACCTTTTCTAATTTTTGATTTACACGCGCTAATTTTTTAGTAAAAATAGGTGCATTTAGATATTTGTCTAGAGAGGTATCTACCTCTAAGACTGTATAATGAGATGTTTTTCTCAATGGTTTTTTCATTTTTCTAATTTCTCTCTGCAAAGGTACGAAAATAATTCTAATCACAAAGTTTTATAAAAGTCGCGACTTTGTTGTTATCATTCGTCTTTGAGGTGCCAAGTTTCTTCTACCTCCCAGTTGGCACGGAGTTCTACTATAGGAGGGAAGTACCATACCCGTTCGGGCTGTCGTTGTTGCAGGAAGCTACCCGTATCCCAACGGCGGTTGCCATTGCGGTCTTCTATCAGGCGCAAACGCAATTTGGCGGGATTGACATTGGCAAATACGTATTCCGCCTGTGGCTTTTCTATATACAACTCTTGCAGTACCTCGGTGGCTTTCTCACTGGTGAGCTGTAACAGTAACGGATAGTTGAGCTTGACGGCTTCGGTACTGAGGTGTAGCTTGAAGACAGCTAAGTCTTCTGCTTTTTTAGTAGAGAGTTTAATATTCAGCGTGTCATTAGTGGCGCCGAAATAGTCGGTCATAGCGTGGGGCAACGCCTCGATGCGGTATTGCTCATCGTTTTTCTTATCGAATAAGAGCGTGTATTGCAACTGTGTGCTATCTAATACCGCCTTGAAAGGGATAGCTTTCGCCAAAGAGTCTTTGCCTTGCAGTATTTTTATCTTAGCAGGGTCTACTTTTGTTAGCGGTATGTTGCTTCTGAAAGCAAAGTCTTTATACATAGGCAGGTCGCCAGAAAAAAGGCTTTCTATCTGCAAGCTATCGGGCTTAACGTCCTTGCCCTCTTTCAGCCTCAGGCGAAAAGTATCTACCCGCTGCTGATGCGCCACCGTAAAGACAAGCGAGTCTTTTTGGCGGGGTTGATACCAGAAGTGTAGCGTATCTTTCTTAGCATCTTTGGCTACCGTATAGCGAAAGTTAGGGGTAGTGGGCGATATAGGAGTAATCGTTACCCCCTTAGTGCCACCATCAAAGCCAAAACTAATACGATTAGCCGCCGTTTGGGTAGGGCGGTGTGCCTTATAGGGGAGTACTTCTTTAAACAATCGCAGTTTGGGATACGACCCTTGCGGTTTGCCTTTGAGGTCTTCGACCGTGATAGGCTCGCTTAAGAAGGCTATCTTATCATCTTTGGGGTTAAACAGATAGTCGCCCCCCTTATCCTTTAGGGCTATCAGCTTATATTTACCCTCTTTGAGGAACTCAAACACAAAACTGTGAAGACTATCGAGCGTGGAGGTAACGTAGGTAGGCTTTTGCTTGTAGACTAAAGAGTCTTTGTACTGCTCGTTATAAGGGTAGAGCATCAGGGTAACCGATAGGTCGGCTTCAGGTAGTAGGGCATCAGTTACATCGCCCTCGTACCAAAGCGAATCGATAGTGGCTCCGGTAGAAAATACGTATTTGAAGTCAGTATACGGATTGCCCTCATTATAATCTTGTATGCTATTGCCAAAGTTAAGCACATAGGTAGTGTTAGGCTTAAGCGTATCGAGCAGACTAATGTCTAACCTACGCGAAGCAGAGGTAGGCGATATAATAGGGAACGTATTCATAGGAGGCGAAATGATAAGCTGCTTGCGCAGGTCTTTCGTCACTACAAATTCGTCGAATTCTAGTCTGATACGCTTGCCGCTAAAGTGAGTGGTACCAGAGGGCGGAAAAGCCTGCACGAGCACAGGGGGAGTAGTATCTTTATCCCCGCCCGTAGGCGAACCACGCCGGGCACACTGCCACAAAGTCAGGGCAATGGTAAATATTAATAATAGTATGGGTAATCGGTGTTTCATATTAAAATGTTACTAAATCTCTTGCTATAAGTGCCTCTTCGCCAATGCGGTGGGCTACCTCCTCGCCTTTTTGTCCGTGTTGGTAAACCCCTAATATGGCCGCCTGTAGGGCATCGTAACCCCGTGTGCGCAGTGCGGTAAGCATACCGGTGAGCACATCGCCGCTGCCTGCCGTTGCCAAGCCTGGGCAGCCAGTGGTGTTTATCCAATAAGCATCGCCGTCGGTAATCACTGTATAAGCATCTTTAAGCACTAAGACTACTCGGTGTTTCTCGGCAAAGGCTTTCGCTTTGGCTAACTTGTCATAATCATCTGTCCATTTGCCTATTAGCCGCTCTAACTCTTTAGGGTGAGGGGTGAGTATAGCCCCTTGGGGCAGTGCCTGACAGAGAGCAGGTTGTTGGGCTAATAGGTTGAGCGCATCGGCATCAATGACAAAAGGCGTATCGGGGTATTGCGCAAACAGGTCGGCTAAGGCAGCTGCTGTATCGGGGTGCGTACCCCAACCCACGCCTACGCCTATAGCCGAAGGAGTAAAAGGCACTGGTATGGTGCTAAAATGCTTATCGGTATCGCTGGTGAGCACCATAGCCTCGGGCAATGCCGTTTGCAGCACCGTATAGCCACAGGCAGGTATGGCGACCGTAAGCAGTCCCGCGCCATTTCGGAGCACCGCCGTACCGCTGAGCACCACAGCCCCCATTTTGCCATAACTACCCCCTACTAACAACGCGTGCCCATAAGTACCTTTGTGACTAAAGCGCCTGCGGGGCTCGAGGTGTTGGCTCTGGCGTATCTCGGCTATCATTGTAGCATCTACACAATGGAATTCGCTAAAAAGTTCGTCAGCATACTTGTCGCCTCTTTCGGCTAAGCCACATACTTCTAACACTTCGTATTTGCCGATAAACTTACCGGTGCTCGGCAAGAAGAATGGCAATTTAGGACACTGAAAGGTCAGCACCATATGAGGATGCACAAAAGCCTGCGCATCGGCAGGAGGCATATCGGTAGGCAAGCCCGAAGGCATATCGACACTCAGCACATAAACACGAAAGGCTGCCTCTAAATTGAGCCAATCGAATAGTGCTTGCAGCCACTCGGGCAGGTCGCCTTTGAAGCCTATACCAAAAACAGCGTCGATGACTACCTCTTCGAAATCGACTACTTTGCTATAATTGTGTTCGTCTACCTCTATAGGCTGTACCCCCATAGCGTGGAGCAGCGACTCGTTTTGCCGATACTCGTCAGACGAATGGCTACCCACTTGCAGTATATATACCGTTACCTGCTTGCCCGCCTGTATTAGCTTGCGAGCGAGTGCCAAGCCATCGCCGCCATTATTGCCTTTGCCAGCGAGAATGGTAAAGCTATTGCGGTCGGACAAATGCTGTTGCACCCACTGAAAAAGCAGGTCGGCAGCGCGCTCCATTAAGCACCAAGGCGAAACCTTATGAGTGCGAATGGTATAAGCATCGAGCTGCTTTAGTTGTTGCGAAGTAAGGAGGTTCATACTGATTTGACGATTTGCCGATTGGGCGATTTGCCGATTAGGCGATTAGACGATTTGCCAATTAGGCGATTATTTTGGCAAAGGTAGTATATAATTGGCAAATGAGCAAATTTGTATGGGAAGAATGGGAGGGCTGGGAAGGCTGGGAGGATTGAGAAGGCTAGAAACTTTAGTGAACCTTCGGTCATCCTTCGGTGATCGTAAAGGGAAGGTATATCTTACCTATAGCGAATTGAAGGCAGATTTGCTAATTTGTGAATTTGGTAATTTGCTAATTATTCTTACCTTTGTAGCCAATTCATATTTCACAATAAAAAAATGGTTCTATCCTCTGAAATTTTTAGGGCTTTGCAACACAAGCTGAAAGTAGGCAACCGGCGCGGCGTTCACCTAAACGCTATACCGGCTAATTCGCGTTATAAATTTGATATTGCACGGCTATCAGCTATCTTCAAGAGCTTGCCCGAGCGCTTGGTGCTGGATATGCTTACGCTGCGCAATGTTAAATTTTCGTTTTCTATCTACGATACCGAAAGTACCAATATAGACCAACGAGGCGCTGCCGCCCCACAAAAGACAGCCGATGAAAACCCTGAACTGCAAAAACTCGTTACCCATATAGAAACGCTTATCTTTCAGAACGAAGTAGTTAGCGCCGAAAAGGGCATCAACACTTTGGGCTTTGGTTTCCCGATACTGCTGCGCCGCGACAAGAGCGACGGGCAGCTAACCGCTGCGCCTATACTGATATGGTCGGTGAAGATGAAGCCCACTACCCAGATGAATACGTGGGAAATAAGCAGGAACGAAGATGACCCCATCTACCTGAACGAGGTGCTTATCAACCACCTACAGAGCGACTCGGGGGTAAAACTTTCGCCCATACCCGATGAGATGCTCGAAGACGGCAAGATAGACAAGCCCGAACTGCTGGCTATCTGCACCGATATACTTCAGCAGCTAAAAATAGAGCAGAATTTGGATTTTCTGCTGAATAACTATGCCGAAATTCCGCCCCTGAAAACAAAAGCCGAATACGAAGCCCTTTTGCCCAACAAAGGCGAGGGTATGATAGAAAAATGTGGTATCCTCTCGCTCTTCGAGGTGCAAAAGCAGAATATCATCAATGATTATGAGGGTTTAATCAGTAATTTCAAAGGGGAAGAAATAACCCCTGCTACCGACTTCCAAACACTAACCTCTGTACCTACCGACCCCTCGCAGCAGTATGTGCTGGAGCAACTGAAGCAACAGCGCAAAGTCCTCATACAAGGTCCCCCAGGAACAGGGAAGAGCCAAACGCTAACGGCTATACTCATCAATGCGCTGCAAAACAAGCAGAAAACGCTGGTAGTGTGCGAGAAGCAAACTGCCCTTGAGGTGCTCTATAACGCCCTGCAGCAGAAAGGGTTGGGCAAGTACTGCACGATGGTGAAAGACGCTATTGCCGACCGCAAGCTGATAGTAGAAGCCGTACGCCAAACCCTTGATGCCCCCGACTTCAAGAAAGCCTCTGCTGACAACCCCACACAAACCCTAACAGCGCAGATAGCCACCCTACAAAACCACAAGGCGGCTATCAATGCTATTCACCACAAGCTAAACCAACCCTTAATAGCTGGACAAAACTGGACGTATATAGCTGCCAAGCTATTAGAATACGCCCCTGATTGCGAGGCTATAGACCTCAGCGGCGTACACTTTCAGTTCACCGATGAGGAATGGGCAGCCCTCAAGGCACTATGGCAAGAGGGCGAACGCCTATACGAAGATTATCGCCCTTATGCGAGCACCGACTTTTTGGCACCCGACACCCTAACGGCACAGAACTTTTTTAGCACCGAGCAACAGCTCGCTACTGCCTTTAAGCAATACGAGCAGCAGTGGGAGGCCATCTGCCAAACGGCTATCGCCTACCGCCAGCAGTATGAGGCAAAGCGCAAAACCGCTTTTGCAGCACAGCTGGCTACCCTTGAGCAGCATCGCACCGAGTACGAGGTACTAACGGCTACCCTCGCCCCTACTTCCGATGTGTTTATTCCACAGAAAACCGAAGGCTTTTTCTACCGATTGGCAGCCGTATTTTCATCAGCAAAGAAAAAAGCCATACGTACCCAGCAGCGCCTACAGCAGCTAAGTCAGGAGATAAAAGCGCTAAGCGTACACCGCAATTTTTCGCCTATAGCTATCAGTGCTGACCTGTGGGCTAATAAGGCTGCCATAGCCGATTACAGCAGTGCTATTGCGCAAGCTCAAGTCGATTTTGCCGACAAGGTAGCAGCTGACTTCGCTGCCCTCGACCTGCTGCATTACGCCGACCCTGCCCTAAGCGACGACAGCCTACCCCTGCTACAGCAGCAGGTGCAAGCCCTGAAAAGTGCCATACAGCGCGACGGCTGGCTACAGGCGCCCCAATGGGGTACTACTTATGCCGATTTTGTCGCCTTTATGCAGCAGACACTCGGCATTTATCAGCAGTATATGTCCGACCCCGCTCACCCACTAAAGGCTACCTATCAGTGGCACAGTTGGTATCGAACTCTTAGTCCTCTGCAACAGCGATGCGTAGCTGCCTTGCGCCCCGTAAAGGCGTGGGAAGCCTCGCTACTGACAGTATATTACCCCCTATTACAGCAGCAGCACGCTGATGAGAGTCTGAACTTCAGCCCTCATACTTACAGTCATTTTACTGCTGAAATGGAGCGTTTTGGTGCCACTCAACACGCTTTTATACAGTATTATTGGGACGCCGAGCAGCGCCGCACCGTTAAGGCTTTTGAAGAGCAACACTCAGCACTAACGGTAGCCAATCTGTACAACAAGCGCAAGAGCGAGAAGCACAACCGCCTGACCCTGCGGCAAATAGCCCAGCAAGACATCGACCTTTTCACCAGCTTCTTCCCTATCGTACTGACCACCCCCGATGCGTGTTGCAACCTCTTCGAGGGCAAGCACTTCTATTTTGACAATGTGGTGTTTGACGAGGCGAGTCAGTTAAAGCTGGAAGATAATCTGCCGGCTATGCTAAAAGGCAAAACTATAGTGATAGCGGGCGATGAGCACCAAATGCCGCCCTCTAACTATTTTAGCAAAGTATTTGACGGCACGGCTGAAGACGAAGAGGACGAAGACGAAAGCGACACTTCGCCTGCGGTGCTTTCTGGCAAAGAGGCGATGCTAAACATAGAGTCGTTATTAGACTATGCTCTTGAATATCAGTTCAGTAAAAACCACTTAGACTTTCATTATCGTTCGCGTCACCCTTATCTGATTGATTTTTCTAATCACGCTTTCTACAATGCTCGTTTGCGTCCGCTGCCCAATACGAAGCCTTTTACCCCTATCGCCTTTGCGCAGGTAGACGGCACTTTTGAAGAGCATATCAACAAAGAGGAAGCTGTAGAGGTGATTCGCACCCTTGAGCGATTGGCACCCCGTGCTGATGGTAGTTATCCTTCAGTAGGTATTGCTACTTTCAACATCACTCAGCGCAACTACATACGCAAGCAGCTACTGCTCAAGCAGCAAAACGACCCTGCTTTTGCTCAAAAATTTAGCGCCCTTGAGCAAGCAGGGTTATTCATCAAAAACCTTGAAAACATACAGGGTGATGAGCGCGACATCATCATACTATCGGTAACCTACGGGCGCAAGAAAGACGGTAAGTTCGTGCAGAGCTTTGGTCCGCTGAACCACAGCAAGGGCTACAAGCTGCTAAATGTGATTATCACCCGCGCCAAAGAGAAGATATACGTATGCAACTCGATACCCGAAGAGGTTTTTAGCAACTACAAAGAGGCTTTGGCTACCGAGGGGGCTAACAACCGACGCGCCGTGCTATACGCTTATTTGGCTTATTGCAAAGCTGTAAGCACTGGCGATGAACAGGCGCGCACCGAGATACTCAGCGAGTTAGACCGCTATGGGCATACACACGGACAGGCGGCAACAGCAGGCGAAGAGGCGTGGAAAACACAGACTTACCTAAGGTTAAAAGCGAAACACCCTGACAAAAAAATAACCCCCGACTATCCGTTTGGGGGGTATACTATTGATATATTATTAGCCCCCGATGCGGGTAAGCCTATAGCTATAGAGTGTATGAGCAAGCCACTATATGAAGGGGAGTTAGCCTATTTGGAAGATTTGCACAAAGAGAAGATATTAAGGGGAGCAGGCTATGAGTATGAAAGGATATGGGCGGTTAATTAATTTGGCGATTTGGCGATTTGGCGATTTGCTAATGGGAGGTTTCGTCTATATTGAGGAGTTTGTTTACAGAAGTATCTAATACAGCCGCAATTTGAAACAATCTTTCTACAGAAAGTTTGGTTTCGCCTTTTTCTATTTTTCTATAGCCTGAAGGGGTAAGACCTAAATCTTCAGCCATATTTTCATAACTATAGCCTTTTTTCTTTCTTCTCTTAGCTATTTTGTCTAGTATTTTCTTTATATCCATAACATCATTATTTTTTATAGGGCAAAGGTAGTAAAAAAAATATAATATGCAAATTTTTAGAGAAAAAAAAACTATCTTTTTTTGTACTAAAAGTAATTATTTTGCCCTGAAAAGTGCATTTTTTGTCCTAAAAGTGATGCTAACATACTGCATTTAGGTTGTACTTTTGCCTCGTGATATTTTAACTTAAATGACCTATGAAACAAAAATTTTTAAAGTTAGGAATGTTGGCTTTTACAGCTCTTATGCTTACCTATTGCCAACGTGAGGAGCTTGGAGAGGAGCAACAGCAACCAGAAGAGCCTATAGCAGCAGTAGACCCACAGACTGTAGTTAGCTTAGAGGAAGCGAAAAGTCTTTTTGAGGCTTCGGAAGCTCAAAAACAATCAGCTAATAGTACAAGCCGCAGTAGCCGCCCTCTTATTGAGTTGGATGCAGATTGGCGGTATTTTGTACAGACAAAGACGCGTGTGGGTAGTGCATACTCTAAAATACCTATAACTATTGCAGATTCGGACTTAAATGCTGAAATGCTTTTTTTGAAAGAAAATGGTGTTGTTACACAATATCTTTTTATTACCGAAGTAGATAGCCTTACAAATGACAACCGTATTGTAAATGCTGACTTTTATTTATTTACTCCTAAAGGCAATTTTATCTCTGCTCACCGAATGACTGATGGTGTTATTAGCCATAAGTTAGTACCTAAAATTAAGGGTGCATACAGACTTGTAGTAACCCCTAAAACATCGCAAACAGCAAGAATATGGCCTTGGAAGAAAAAGAAGAAAAACAAAGCAGGTAGTAATAAGCCTCAAAAAACTGCCAATCATATAGAAAAGGATGATTCGGGAGATAATAATGATGATTTGGAAGATGATGAATTTGATTATGATGAAGATGCTATACAATTAGAGGAAGTAGTGGTTTATGGCTCAGGATCTGGATCTGGTCATTATAATCCTTATCCTACCTATGGAAACTTTGGGTATGGATACAGTTACGGAGACTATAATGGTAATACTGGAGGATATAATAATGATGGAGGTGGAAGTAATGATGGATATAAAAATGATGAAGATACTAATAGTTATGAAGACTCAAAAAGTAGTGATGTAGGAGTAGGAATGATAATTCAAAAAAAACAAGATAAATTAGAAAAAGAACCTTTTACAACTCCTAAAATACGTAGTATTACCATTCAAAATAAGGATGATTATCCTTGCTTAGCAAATGTTATAACAAAAATAGGGGAATTAAATACAGACAAAAAGATACTTGTTCCTTATATCGGAAATAATAATGTTATGGCCGCTTACATTAAAAATCTTTTCGGCAATTCTCCTGATATTCATATTGATTTTTCAGTACAAAACTTAGGATATGGTTATGAAAATGGCAAAACAAAAACACTTAAAGAAGGTGAAAGATATGGTATTGCTATAAGCCATGATTTACTTGCAAGAGGATCGGAGTTATTTATTGCTAAAACAGTAATACACGAAATGCTTCATGCTTATTTTAAGATGGAATTAGATAAGAATGGATTAGAAAATGGTATGGGGGATTTTATTTCTGATTTTCGTAAAATATCCGCTGTATATGGTCTATCTGAATCAAATACAGAACACGAGATGATGGCAGAAATGTATATTGATGTTTTAGCAGCTTCTTTAGCCGCTTATGATAAATGGGCACAAGATATTTCTTATTACAAAAGATTAGCGTGGTCAGGCTTAGGACTCACAAATGAATTTAGAAACTTACCAGAACAAGAAAAAATAGAAATTATTAAAATTGCAAAATATGAACGTGAAGAAAATCGTAATACTATCTGTAATTAGCCTTTTAGTGGCCTTTAGCAGTTGTAATACTTTTAAAAGACCACTTAAGCCACACGAGAAAATAGGTAAAAAAGGAGAGGACTATACTATTAGCTATTATAAACTAAAAAAAGGAATAACAGGGCTCTTGCACATCAAGGTTATTGAAGATAATAAGTTTGTGCCAAGCGATAGATGGTTATTAAAGATTAATGGAGTATCTATTCACCGCTTTCAGGAACCCTTATATTACCTTTCTCCTAATCGGAAATATGATGTACGAATAATGACTTTTGGAGAGCATAAGGCTTTATATGTCTATAATATAAAAGTAAGAGAGCGCGATTCGATAGTGCTTACTGTACATCTAAAAGATACAGTGCCAACAGAGGGCTGTAGATAGAAATGAAAACAACAAAAAAACATATTACTATGAAACAGCTTATAATATTCATTCTTATCATTCCTTTATTGGGAATGGTACCCCCAGATAAAAAAAAACAGCGGAAGGTAGTAGAGCATTATGTAACTACGCTTCTTAATACCAAAGACGAAAACATTAAAGATGTATTTTCTTTGATGAAAATAACAGAAGAAACCGATAAAGAGAGAATGGATGATCTAGCTGATTTTCTTTTAGAGTTAAAAAAACAACTAAAGGGACAGAAGTATAAAATCTTAAGTTATTGCGAAGCGTATAAGGGAATTACAGAGACTTGGGGAGATCCCGTCCCCTCAGAGAGAGGAGATGTTTATTATATATATAACATCAAGGAAGGTGCCGTGCTTTATTTTGCTCCGGTAATAGTAAATCGCAATAACGAGATTATTTGTATTGTTATGGGTTTTACCGATAGGCAAGAACTATGCTTTATATACCTTTAGAAAAGAAATAAAAAAACAAAAAACATATTACTATGAAACAGCTAATAATATTCATTCTTATCATTCCTTTATTGGGAATGGTACCCCCAGATGACGGGCAAAAAGAACTAAAGATAGTAGAGCATTATATCACTACGCTTCTTAACACTGATGATGAAAACATTAAAGATGTATTTTCTTTGATGAAAATAACAGAAGAACACGATAAAGAGGAAATGGATGCGCTAACCAATTTTCTTTTGGATTTAAAAAAACAACTAAAGGGACATAAGTACAAAATCTTAACCTTTTGCCAAGCACGTAAGATACTCGGAAAGAAACAACACTTATATCCTTTCCCCTCGGAGAGAGGAGGTACGTTTTATATTTACGACCTTACTAAAGGTATCGTACTTTATAAAGCAGCGGTAGTACTAAATAGCTATAACGAGATTATTAGTTTTGCTAGTGAAGGTGAGAATGATGATGTGCACTTTATATACCT
>ERZ773067.656-NODE-656-length-20125-cov-2.590782_pt1 | contig 20125 bp, 18 predicted proteins | sample MGYA00580622_ERZ773067 | MGnify/ENA primary metagenome ERZ773067 (study PRJEB29015, sample SAMEA2737998) | human oral metagenome | biome: human oral; feature: human-associated habitat; material: dental | place: China | collected 2113 ...
AGTAGCTTTGGGAAATGTAACAGTAAAGAACCGCTTTACGGGAAGTATAATAGCTGCCGGCAAGATTACTGTTGAGACAGCAGGGGAAATCAGCACAGACAGCAGCGGTATAATAAGACAGCTTCTTAGAGAACCTCTTACTTCCGGCGGAAATGACTATCTTTATAAGATTTTTAAGAAGGGAGATGCTCTTGCCTCTGCAAGTAGCACAGAAAATGTAAATCTTTTGTTTGCAGATGGAAGTGTTGATGTAGGCAAGCTCATATCCTACAGTAACTGGAAGAAGAAATAGTTAAAGGCGAGGGAAAGAGTGAATAATAAAGGATATTCTTTACTTGAGGCTATAATAATTGTTGTTATACTCGGAGTAATTACCGGATTTATGGTAACCTCATCGGGACTGCTTGACGGAAGAAGGACAAAGGCTTGTGCGGATAACATATCTTCCCTGTTAGAAAAGGTAAGGGCGACTAACTTAGGAAAAGATGAGGTTACAATTACCATATATGAGGATACGGGAAAAGGCATAAAGGCTGATATTGTTACTAAAGTCAAGGCTAAAAACCCTTCTGACCCGGATAAACTGAGTAGAGTAACAGAAGATGTAGGAAATGATAATATGGAGATATCTTATTCAACTGATTTATCAGGGAGTTCTCCGGTTTTGTTAGGAAGCGGAAGTATGGAATTTAGTTTTAACAGGAGTACCGGCTCGGTTAAGAGTACAACTCCTTCAGGTATAAAGTGTATAATAGTAAGAAGAGGAAATGCTGAGAAAAAAATAAAAATATACACTGAAACCGGTAAAGTTAGTGTAGAGTAAAAGGGGGAAGAAAAAGTATGAAGAAAAAATCAAATAATAAGGGATTTTCTCTTATTGAGCTGATAGTTTCACTGGCTATAGTTATGATAGTCGGTGGTTCTATAGTCTCCTTCCTTCTTGCCGGAAGTAATTCCTATGCATCTGTTATAACCAATACTGATTTGCAGGAAGAAGCTCAGTTAGTAGTGAACCAGATATCAGATATGGTGATAACCACGGAAAAGGCTGTGAATTTTAATAATTCTGTAAAAAAGCTTGAAGTGTTTAACGAAAATGAAAAATATGAAATAGTATTCAAAGATGCGGATAAGAGACTGTACTATAATAAGTTCAACAGAAGACCCGGGACAAGGGATTTTGATATAGTATCGGCGGATGTATTGATGGCTGAGAATGTAGCTGATTTTTGGGCAGATGTATCAAAGGCTGAAAGTACAAATAAGATAAGTATTAAAATAGTTTTTGAGAGTAAATCTAATACTTACGAGAAGAAAGAGACAATTACGCTTAGAAACGGAAATTCAGTTAAGTCAGGTGATGATTTGACTAAGATATACCCATAATTACTGTTTGATTTTAGAAAGGAGCTTTATGAAGAAACAAACTAAAGCTTTAATTGGAGTTGTAGCGGCAACATCTTTAACGGTTGCGGTTGCTTCTATATTATTTTTAGGTAATCCTATGGCAGACGCTACAAATGCGTCTTTTAACGGTATCGGAAATATAATTAAGAGTGCCAAAGATGATACTCCGTTTACAGTAGTTGAGCTTGTGCCTGATGAGAAAATGGCGAAGTTTGGATACTTTATAGAGGGAAGTGAACCTGAGAACTGGAAAGAAGATATTGCCAAGTTAGATACTAAAGAGAAAAGAATTAAGTATATGGCTGATCTTAAGACCAAACTCAGCACCATATCTGCTTCTGATAAGACCAAACCTCTTACTTACACTGAATATAAGGAACTGTATTCTCTCGATGGGGTGAGTTCTGCTGATGAAGACAAGTATTCTTCTTTTGAATTAACGACTCCGTTAAAGATTGAAAAGAACAAGACTGCCGGATATAAGATGGAGCCTTCGCCCGGCGGAAGCTTTAAGCTTAATGCAAGCTATACTGAAGAGAACGGCGGTAACTATGAGGAGAATGTTGCCGGTTATGCTTTTTTAAGCGGAATAAACGGAAGGTATGCAGTAAAGTTTAAGATAGCTGATGCGGCTGCCTTAAGCGGAGATAAGATTTACAAGGCAAATGAATTGCATAAAATCAACAATAAGGAAGAAGTGCGTATACTTGCCGCTAACAGATATATTTACAGAAAGAAAAAGGAAGGTACCGGGACTGAAACATCCTATCAGTTTGCGTTTAGCAATAAGGACGTTGAGGATTATATCATAGATAAGGATTATGACTATGCCCTTTTATCTTTTGAAGAGGTTGATAAAACCAAACTTTCGGAAGAGGATAAGGCAAAGAATACTTATTATGTAGTAGAAGAAGTAAAAGATTTGGTAGATACCAAAGATGCTGAATATAAAGGTGTTCTGGATGAAACAGAGCCTTATAAAAAAGTTGCTGACGGCACGGGACATTATAAAATGAATCCTGCTAATTCCTATGTTTTTGTGGGTAAAGGCCATGGTGATATGAAGCTTGTCGAAGCTGCCGGAAGTAAGCTTGACTATGACTTGGAGTTAAATAAGGTGTTCTATACCGGTGGTTTTACGAATAATAACTGGTTTGAGAATGGAGTATTCTTAAAGAATTTTAGCAATGGAACTTATTTGGATGCCACTGATCCGAACTATAATAAAGACCGAATGAAGTTTAAGGTGATTACCCTTACTCCGGGCGGTATTGATGCAAAAATAGCCCAAGATCCCGGTTTCTTATCCCAGGTTGGACTTTTTTATGTATCTGCTTCAAGTTCACTTGTAAAGCCTGCCGGATTAAAGACATATAAAAACGGAAATAATGATATTTCAGGTGGCGTATTAACTAAAATAAAGACTGAAGTTACAAACAGAAATTTGCCTGTTGTTATTGAGTACAACAATGCAGCTTACAACAGTGCAAATAATATGAAAGCCTTGGTATCTGCACTTGTCTCGGGCAAAACCGGTGCGGATAAAGACCATGATGGTCACTTCGTAGGTAAAAGTATATATGCAGTTAATTCAGACACTGCCGGTAAAACACCTTTCATCTTTGACAGTTTCGCAACTGATTTTATAGGAAATAAAGCCAGTGACTCAGCCTTTACCAATGCTGCGGACGGTAAGGGATTTAAAGAAGTAGCGGAGAGCATAGTCGAAGAAAATAATATTATAGCTAAGGGTGTTGAAGGAACTACAGAAAATACTGAGAAGTTTGAACTTGAAATATCAAAGGCAAGAGTTATTGAGTATATTATCAGTGTTAATATGAAGAGAAAGAAGACTACTGATAGTGAAATAAAGGTTCTTAACATAGAACCTGCCAAGGTGGTAGATAAAGACCCTAAAGCGAGGATGAAAGATATACTTAAAATATGGTTTGGCAAAGACATAAACAGTAAAACCGAAACCATACCTACCACAGAATTCGTTGGAAGAAATGATGATTTGTCTTCTTATGACGTAATTTATATGGGGCTTGACACCAGTAATTTTAACATGAAAAACGGACAAACCGCTTATAACGATCCTAATATGAACGGGCTTATTTACAGCAATATCGGTGATTTGACCTATGCAAGGGTTAATGAAATAAATGTTAATTTAACCGGAAATGAAGACAGGAACGGTTATGAAACACCGAATGCATATAATGCTTATCAGGCGGGTGCAACCAGCATTAAAAGAGTGGATCCTCCTTATCTCTTTGAGACAAAGGCAGGTCTGTTAGATACTGATTATCATAAGATTAACGGTGGTAAATTAAATAATGTTGAGGCCTATAAGGATGCAGACGATAAGACGGACGGAATAAAGATTAATTATAATAAAGAACTGGAAGATGCTGCTGAAAACAGTGCATTATTAAAAGATTATATAAAGAATTTTAAGATTATTACAACAAAAACTCTTTCATACAGATTTCCGGGAAATGATATAACCGAAGAGAAACTTAACAAACTGAAAGAGTATATAAAATCCGGTTATCCTATAGTGTTTGCCAAAGACTTTGTAATCGGTACAGGTGCAACTATGAAGGTAAATGGGGACAGGATTGATAACAGTTCCAGAATGTATGAACTGGCTCAGTTTGCCCTTGACTTTAGAAAGGCTAATCCTGACAAGAAAAATGTTATTTTTGAGACAGGCGGTAATAATCTGATTGGCGGTGACAGAAACGGACTTGTAGATAATATCAACCTTCCAAAGCCTTCCATAGTGGTTGACGAAAAGCCTCTTGAAAATGATGTGACCGGAACAAGGAAGTCAGATTATTCACGTATAGATGACAGGACTCTGGAAATAGATTTTAAGCTCTTGAACAAAGGCTTTGAGAGTGAAAAAGTGAAGTTTAAGGTAAGTCTCTTTGTTGATAAAAATGCAGACGGTAAATACTCTGCCACAAAGGAGATTGTAGATACCAGATTATATGATTTGCTGAAGGACGGCGTAAGGCAAAAAGGAGATGTAACCGCTTCCAATACTGCAAAGTACAAGATAAGATATACCCTTCCAAGCGGCTATATCGGTATTATTCCTTGGAAGGTAAAAGTAGAGCTTGTGGGCGGTACAACTAACAGGTTTGCCTCAGAAACAGGTTTTGGTTATATTAAGAATGAAGATAAAAAGCAGAAAATTAAAGTTCTGCAGATAATGAGTGCGGGTTATGATCCTGAAAGACCGGATGATCCAAACCGTTCCAAGCCATATAAGCCATATAAGTATAATAATCACTATGGATGGTATATGATGAAATACCCAAACGGAGAAAATAAATGGGAAAAACCTTTTGGTGGCTATATGGGTGATACAAAGCATCCAAGTTACTATGGCACTAAGAAAAAAGTTGATACCTGGGCATGGAATACAGGAAATAACTTTGACATGCAGACTGATCCTAAATTTACCCATTTAAAAAATATGGTATCTGACTTTGATATAACAATAAAATCGGTGACTGCTCAGGAATTTGCAAAAGAATACAAAAAATTCAGAGATACTCATAATGACTTTACAGGCAAATATAAGGGCATGAGACCTGAAGATTATTTTGAAAAAAATGATTATAATATGGTAGTATTGGGCTTTTCAGACTGTTATGCCATACCTAATGAGTATAATTGTCTGGATGCTATTCAGGGCTTTATAAATGCCGGCAAACCTGTACTTTTCACACATGACTGTACTTCCTTTGTAAACTATAGGGGAGCTTCTCCTTGGGGTTATGACTTCAACCGTATGATCAGAGGACAGGTAGGTCTTGACAGATATGGTGTGCTTAACAACTGGGCTCTCAGGCTCGGAGAAGAATCTCAGAAAAATAATACAACAAAGTCATTTGAGAAGTGGAAATATCCTACAGTTGATAAGAACTCTGACCATAATGTAACTTCGGGTGAGGTATTTGATACTGCAGTGAAAACCGCAAATGCTCATAGTAAGGATATTGCTTATGTGCCAAAGAGCGGAAGAACAAAAATTGCTAGAGAAGTGCAGGGAATTTCTTTTGGTGCACAGATAAACAGCTCCAATATCAATCCGGGAAATGGAATTACCAGAAATGCGAGTGGTTCTGTTACAGACCAGTATTTTGTATATAAAAATCAGGCGCAGAATTCCTTTGAAACTACTGTTGCAGATCAGGTAAACCGTGGTCAGATAACCACCTATCCTTTTAAGATAAATCCACAGACAAAAGTTCAGAAGACACATTATCAGCCATATCAGCTTGATTTGAATGAAGATGCGGACGGAGACGGAGAGAGTGATCTGATTGTTTGGTACACACTGGGACAGAGTAGCGATGCCAGAGGTAACTGGTATGAACTTTCACCTAAGGATGTAAGAAATAATTATTATATCTATACCAAGGGTAATATTACCTACTCAGGTGTGGGACATAAACCAATTAAAGATGAAGAAGAAATGAAGCTTTATATCAATACCCTTGTTGCAGCCTATAAGGCAGCTCTGCTTCCTCCTGATGTAAGATTTGTGGAAAGCGAAAAGCCTGATGCGGATGAAAAAAATACTTCTTATATATCTTATGATGTATCTTCAGATGCAAAAAATAAAGGAAGCATAGAAGATAAGGTAAGAGTATACTTTGTGGCCAGAGACGATAATAACCTTGTAAGAAATATAAAGGAAGATGAGACAAGAATCCTGTTCTATTATAAGGTGGGTTCTGCTGAAAAAGAGTTTAAGACTTTTAAAGCGGACGGTACGGAGCTGACTGCTACCTTAAAAGATAAGAATGATAAGAATCGTAAGTTCCTGGAAAAGGGTGAGGTGTATTACTTTGAAGTTCCGGCAACTGAATTAAGAGGTGACAAGAATAAGCTGGAAGTAGAGGTAGTAGTAAGAACCAGATTTACCAAAGAATATAAGGGTTCGTCCGGAGTGGAAAGGTTTGACTTCTCACCTGAAGGAAGCTCAATCTATACTATCCAAAAACGTGGTTTGTTTGACCTGGATTAAGTAAAAGAAATCAGTTTTCTATAACTTAATTTGTCAATAAATATTAGTTGTGTTAATCTCATAAGAGGTTGGAATGCTCTCTTTACTTGTAATATAGTAAAGGGAGTATTTTTTTGTCTATTTTGTATATAAAAATTTAAAAACTTTATACAATCTGCCGATTACAGATGATAAAAAATATATTATAATATCATCTGTAAATATAAATTGTGTCTGATATGATACACAAAATTCTAATGTTATATAAGTATTTCTAAGACTGATTGGTTGCTTCAAAAAGTTAAATTCAAAGTATCAAATCCGTTATTTATGCTGTATGTAGTTGTTGTTTTCTTAAGAAAGGAGTAAAATGGGGGAGAAGGATATTTTAGAGAAAAAACTGTTTATGTTTAATGATGTATTTGCAGATTTTCTGAACGGCATCATATTTAATGGCAGGCAGGTAGTAGAAGAATCAGAATTGTTTGATTTATCCGGCTGGAGTCACTATAAGGCTGATGATAGCAGACACAGGTACCAGGACAGAGATGTAGTCAAGCTTTGGAAGAAAAAGAATGTGGTTATTTCCCTGATTGGAATAGAAAATCAGGATGTACCGGATAAAGATATGGTATTCAGAGTGCTTTCCTATGATGGGGCTTCTTATAAGACTCAACTGGCAAAGAAAGATGAAGATAAGAGAAAACATCTAAAGGATAAGAAAAATACGGAAATAATTGAAACGGACAAGGAAGATGAAAAAGATATTTTTCCTGTAATAACCTTTGTAGTATATTATGGGGAAGAGGAATGGAAGTATGAAACAACCCTGAAGAAAAGACTTAAAATAGGTGATGAACTGGATGAGTTCGTAAGTGATTATAAGATTAACCTTATAGATTTGAAAAAGTTTACGGAAGATGATATAAATAAGTTTAAGAAGGACTTTAAACTATTAGTTAATTATATGGTTAAAGGCAGTAATCATGATGCGGGAAGCATTGAATTAAATCATCCGGAAGAAGTCAGTGAACTTGTTTTGAGGCTGACAGGCGAAGAACTGCCCATTCCGAGAGAAAATGATGGAGGTAAAACTATGGAGAAATTTTTTGAACCAATGTTTGCAAGAATGGCAGAAAAAGCTGAGGAGAGAGGATTAGCCAGAGGATTAGCCAGAGGAATAGCAGAAGGAAAGGCCAAAGGATTAGCAGAAGGCCTGGCGGAGGGAAAGGCGAAAGGCCTGGCAGAAGGTCTGGCAGAAGGTCTGGCAGAAGGCCTGGCAGAGGGAAAGGCGGAAGGTGAAAACCGTATAGTGAAACTTATAAGCTTATTGATATCAGATGGAAGGAATGATACAGTCAAAGAAGTGTTGGAAGACGCGAAGCTTAGAAACAGGCTTTGTGAAGAATACGGAATCTGATAAAAACAGTTGACATTATCGAACAAATGTTTTATAATCTTAAAACAAGAACGTTTGTTTGATGCGATAAATAAAAAAATACATGCGAGGTTATTATGGCAAAGGAAGCTAAAGAGAAGGTTATGAATGTAGACAGCGACAAGAGAAAAGCATTAGAGGCTGCGATTGCGCAGATAGAGAAAGACTTTGGCAAAGGCTCTATTATGAAACTGGGCTCAGGTATGGATAAGATGAATGTAGAAGTAGTTCCTACCGGTTGTTTAAGTCTTGATCTTGCACTTGGGCTTGGTGGTATACCTAAGGGAAGAATTATAGAAGTATATGGTCCTGAATCAAGCGGTAAAACCACAGTAGCGCTTCATATGGTGGCAGAGGTTCAAAAAGCGGGAGGTATTGCCGGGTTTATAGATGCCGAACATGCACTTGATCCGGTGTATGCCAAGGCTATAGGAGTTAATATAGATGAACTTTATATTTCACAGCCTGACAGTGGCGAACAGGCTCTTGAGATTACAGAGACTATGGTTAGAAGCGGAGCTGTGGATATTGTTATAGTCGATTCTGTAGCGGCTCTTGTTCCTAAAGCGGAAATAGACGGAGATATGGGAGATTCACATGTAGGCTTGCAGGCACGTCTTATGAGTCAGGCTCTTAGAAAACTTACCTCTGTTATAAGCAAAACAAACTGTATAGTTGTATTTATTAATCAGCTCCGTGAGAAGATAGGTGTTATGTTCGGTAATCCTGAAACCACTACGGGCGGACGTGCTCTTAAGTTTTATGCATCTATCAGAATGGATGTAAGAAAGGCTGAAGCAATCAAGCAGGGTGGAGATGTTGTTGGTAACAGAACCAAAATTAAGGTTGTTAAGAATAAAATAGCACCTCCGTTTAAAGAGGCACAGTTTGACATTATGTTTGGGCAGGGAATAAGCCGTACAGGTGATGTACTGGATATTGCGGTAGACGATAATATAGTGGTAAAATCCGGTGCATGGTTCTCCTATAACGGAGAAAAGATTGGTCAGGGAAGAGAAAATGTTAAGCTTTATCTTGACAGTAATCCTGAGGTGTTTAAGGAGATTGAGGCAAAAGTAAGGGAGATTCATGCAAAAAAAGCATCAGATGTAAGTTCTGAGGAACCTGTTTTGGAAGAAGATGACGAGCAGAAAGATTTTGACGGTACAGAAGATTCTATGGAGTAGATAATAGCTGTAGCAATATCATAAAATGGGAACGATTATAATGTTTATAGATTCTATTGAAAAGCTTAATAAATACAAATATAAGATAAAAACTGAAATATCGGTGTTTTATGTTTACCAAAGTGATTTGAGAAAATACTCCATAAAGGAAGGAAGAGAGTTCTCTGACGAGATATATGAAAGACTTGTCAGAGAAACTCTTATTCCGAGAGCAAGGAAAAAAGCTTTAGATATATTAAGCAGGGCAGACTGTTCAGAAGCGGATTTGAGAAAAAAACTGTCTTTGAAAAATTATTTGCCGGATGTCATTGAGGATGCTGTAAACTATGCTAAAAAGTTTAACTATATAAATGACGAGAGATATGCAGAAAATTATCTTAACTATAGGGGTAAAACAAAAAGCATACGTCAAATTAAGATGGAATTGCTTTCAAAAGGAATAGATCATAATATAATAGAGAATGTACTTAATGACGGAAATAATGAGAAAGAAGCTCTCCGAAATCTGTTGAAAAAGAAAATTAAAAATCCAGAAGAAATGGATGAAGATAAAATTAAAAAAATTTATGCATATCTTTACAGAAAGGGATTTAACACAGAATTAATACGAGAGGGGCTTAGCGATTACCTTTCAAATACTTGACTTTTTTAATCAAACAGTATAAAATTTAACTGTTGTATGTATCGGTTGAATTATGTGATGATAATTTAGCATAGATTTATTGTACAATGAAAATTAAATAAGGAGGTGCTCCGGTGGAACCAAATATCGTTACAGCTATTGCTGTTGTGATTACTGCTGCGGTTACTGCTCCTGCTGTTTGGAAAATTGCAATTTCTAATCGTGTTAAAAATTATGAATCTAAGGTTGGAACTGCAGAAGAAAGAGCCAGGGATATTATAGAGAAAGCTAATTTAGAAGCTGAAACTAAGAAACGTGAAGCCTTGCTCGAAGCCAAAGAGGAATCTCTGAAAGCTAAAAATGAGTTTGAAAGAGAAAGTAAGGAGAGAAGAGCAGAATTACAGAAGTACGAAAAACGAGTTTTATCCAAAGAAGAAGCAACAGATAGAAAAAGTGAGGCGCTTGAAAAACGTGAAAGTAAACTTAATGAACGTGAAGTAGAGCTTGACAAGAACAAGAAGGCTGTTGAGGAGCTTCATTCAAAGCAGCTTGCTGAACTTGAAAGGATATCGGGACTTACCTCCGATCAGGCAAAAGATTACATTTTAAAGACAGTTGAAGATGACGTAAAACATGAAATGGCAGTTATGGTAAAGGAGCTTGAAAACAGAGCTAAAGAAGAAGCTGATAAAAAAGCTAAAGAAATAGTAGTTACAGCTATTCAGCGCTGTGCGGCCGATCATATTGCTGAAGCTACAATTTCTGTTGTGCAGCTTCCGAATGATGAAATGAAGGGCAGAATTATAGGCAGAGAAGGAAGAAATATCAGAACGCTTGAAACCCTCACAGGTGTGGATCTTATAATTGATGATACTCCTGAGGCGGTTGTTCTTTCCGGATTTGATCCTGTAAGACGTGAGGTTGCCAGAATTGCTCTTGAAAAGCTTATTGTAGACGGAAGAATACATCCGGCCAGAATTGAGGAAATGGTTGAGAAGGCTCAGAAGGAAGTAGAAGTACAGATAAGAGAAGAAGGTGAAGCTGCGGCCCTTGAATGCGGAATCCATGGAATTCATCCTGAACTTATAAAGCTGCTTGGTAGAATGAAATTCAGAACCAGTTATGGACAAAACGTACTCAGACATTCTGTTGAAGTTGCGCAGCTTTCAGGTATTTTGGCAGCTGAATGCGGTTGTGATGTAAAGCTTGCTAAAAGAGCAGGTTTATTACATGATATTGGCAAGTCAGTCGATAGAGAGCAGGAAGGTTCTCATGTCCAGATTGGTGTTGAATTATGTAAAAAATACAAGGAGTCAGCTACGGTTATAAATGCTGTTGAGTCACACCATGGTGATGTTGAGCCTACTACGCTTATATCCTGTATTGTGCAGGCGGCAGACGCTATTTCGGCGGCTCGCCCGGGTGCAAGAAGGGAGACTCTTGAGACTTATACCAACAGACTTAAGGAGCTTGAAGACATAGCTAATGGGTTTGAAGGTGTTGATAAATCTTTTGCTATTCAAGCTGGAAGGGAAGTACGAGTTGTTGTAGTTCCGGACCAGGTTGCAGATTCGGAGATGGTGTTATTGGCACGCAAAGTATCAAAACAGATCGAAGCTTCGCTAGAGTACCCGGGTCAGATAAAGGTAAGTATTATACGCGAGTCAAGAGCTGTTGATTATGCAAAATAATTAAAAATTGATTTTAGTCCCTGTTTTTTCAGGGGCTTTTTTTTTACCGGGACGGGTATATGGAATTAAACAATGAAGGGAGAATATAATGAAATATATTTCATGGAATGTAAATGGGCTTAGAGCCTGCCTTACAAAAGGCTTTATGGATTTTTTTAATAAGGTGGACGCAGATGCTTTCGGTTTACAGGAGATTAAGCTGTCTGAGGGGCAGCTTGAACTTGATTTACCGGGGTATCATAAGTATTGGAACTATGCTGAGAAAAAAGGCTATTCGGGAACGGCTCTATTTACAAAAATAGAACCTATTAATGTGACCTATGATATGGGTATAGAAGAACATGATCACGAAGGCAGGGTTATTACGGCTGAGTATGAGGACCATTTTTTTGTAGTATGCTACACTCCAAATGCAAAACAGGAACTTGAGCGTCTTGATTATAGAATGGTCTGGGAAGATGATTTCAGAGCTTACCTTAATAAATTAAAGGAGAGCAAACCTGTAATACTTTGTGGCGACTTAAATGTGGCACATAAGGAGATTGATCTTAAGAATCCTAAGACGAATCGCAGAAATGCAGGATTCACAGATGAAGAAAGGGGGAAGATGACAGAACTGCTGGACGCGGGCTACATAGACACTTTCAGATTCTTCTATCCTGAGCTTGAAAATGTGTATTCCTGGTGGTCTTATAGGTTCAAGGCAAGAGAAAAGAATACAGGCTGGCGTATTGACTACTTCATAACTTCCGATGACTTTAAGGATAGACTTAAAGATGCAAAAATTCACTCAGAAGTCTTAGGAAGTGATCATTGTCCTGTGGAATTGGATTTTGAGTAAACTTATGGTGCAAGTATACTGATTACGGCAGAAACGATAACTGTACTGTATGTTGTTGTAGTAAATGTTTTGTAAATAATCAGATATAAATTTGGTGATAATGACTGTATTTTTTAGTGGAAAGAAATAGCAATTAATGATATAGTAGAATCAATGAATAAAATAATAAAGAAAGGAGGGAAAATGTACAAATAGACAGAAGGATCAAAAAGTTGTGCAAATCACTGTGAGAAATCATGGTTGACAGATTCAAGAAAGAATGATAAAATTTTAACAAGCTAGTTAAAAAAATAACAAGCTTTCTTATCCGGCTAAAAAACCACCGGTAATCCGGTATATTGAAGGGAGATTTTCGATGGAAAATAAGACTCGTAACATCATTGATAGTGTTGAATCACTTGAAAAAGCTCTTAAGAAGCTTCGTGCAGCACAGGAAGAGTTTGCTACTTATTCACAGGAACAGGTAGATAAAATCTTTTTTGCGGCAGCAACAGCAGCCAATCAGCAGAGACTTCCTCTTGCACATATGGCAGTTGAAGAGACAGGAATGGGTATAGTTGAAGATAAGGTTATTAAAAATCACTATGCTTCTGAGTATATTTACAATAAATATAAGAATTCTAAGACCTGTGGTGTTATAGAAGAGGATAAGGAATTTGGTGTAACCAGAGTTGCGGAGCCACTTGGCATACTTGCAGCAGTAATACCTACCACCAATCCTACTTCAACAGCTATATTTAAGACACTTATAGCTCTTAAGACAAGAAACGGTATCATTATAAGTCCGCATCCAAGAGCTAAAAAATGTACAGCAGAAGCTGCTAAAGTAGTGCTTGAGGCTGCGGTTAAGGCCGGTGCTCCTGAAGGTATCATTGACTGGATAGATGTACCTAGTCTTGAGATGACTAATATGGTTATGAAGGAATGTGACTGCATACTTGCAACAGGTGGTCCTGCGATGGTTAAGAGTGCTTACTCATCAGGAAAGCCTGCACTTGGTGTAGGTGCCGGTAATACCCCTGCTATTATAGATGAGTCTGCTGATGTTCTTATGGCAGTTAACTCAATTATTCATTCAAAGACCTTTGATAACGGTATGATTTGTGCTTCTGAACAGTCGGTTATCGTAGATAGCAAAGTTTATGATGAGGTTAAGGCAGAGTTCAAGAGAAGAGGTTGCTACTTCCTTAAGAAGGATGAAATTGAAAAAGTTCGTAAGACTATTATTATAAACGGTGCACTTAACGCTAAGATAGTCGGTCAGAAGGCTGCTACCATAGCTGAGCTTGCAGGTGTTAAAGTAGATCCTGCTACCAAGATACTTATCGGAGAGGTTACAAGCGTAGAGCTTAGTGAGGAATTTGCTCACGAGAAACTTTCTCCCGTACTTGCTATGTATAAGTCAAAAGATTTTACAGATGCACTTAATAAGGCTGAAAGACTTGTAGCTGACGGAGGTTATGGTCATACATCTTCTCTTTATGTAAATACTGTTACAGAGAGAGAGAAGATTGCTGAATTTGGTGAGCGTATGAAGACCTGCCGTGTTCTTGTAAATACTCCTGCTTCACAGGGCGGTATAGGTGATATTTATAACTTTATGCTCACTCCGTCTCTTACACTTGGTTGTGGTTCTTGGGGAGGCAACTCTGTTTCTGAAAACGTTGGAATCAAGCAGTTGTTAAATATCAAGAATGTAGCTGAGAGGAGAGAAAATATGCTTTGGTTTAGAGCCCCTGAAAAGGTTTATTTCAAGAAGGGATGTCTCCCTGTTGCTCTTGAAGAGTTAAGAGATGTAATGGATAAGAGAAAGGTATTTATCGTAACAGATACTTTCCTTTTCCAGAATGGCTATACAAAGCCTATTACAGATAAATTAGATCAGTTAGGTATTGTACATCAGACTTTCTCTGACGTAGCTCCGGATCCTACACTTAATTCAGCTAAAAAAGGTGCAGACCTTATGAGAAGCTTTGGTCCTGACTGCATTATAGCTATCGGTGGTGGTTCTGCAATGGATGCCGCTAAGATTATGTGGGTACTTTATGAGCATCCTGAAGTAGATTTCTACGATATGGCAATGCGCTTTATGGATATCAGAAAGAGAGTATACACCTTCCCTAAGATGGGTGAGAAGGCTTACTTTATAGCAGTTCCTACTTCAGCAGGTACAGGTTCGGAGGTTACACCTTTTGCAGTTATTACAGATGAAGTTACAGGCAACAAGTATCCTCTTGCTGACTATGCACTTCTTCCTAATATGGCTATAATAGATGCTGATATGATGATGAATGCTCCTAAGGGACTTACATCATCTTCCGGTATAGATGCTGTTTCACATAACCTTGAGGCTCTTGTATCAGTTATGGCTACTGATTTTACAGACGGCATTGCTAAGCAGTCCTTACAGATGATTTTTGAATATCTTCCAAGGGCTTATGATAATGGACCAAATGATCCTGAGGCTAGAGAAAAAGTAGGTCATGCAGCTTGTATGGCAGGTATGGCATTTGCAAATGCTTTCCTTGGTGTAATGCACTCTATGGCGCATAAGCTTGGTGCTTTCCATCATATACCACATGGTATTGCAAATGCACTTATGATGGAGCAGGTTATCCGCTTTAACTCTTCAGAAGTTCCTACAAAGATGGGTACCTTCCCTCAGTATCAGTATCCTAAGACACAGAGAAAGTATGCAGAGGTTGCAGAAGTTCTCGGGTTTAAGGGTAAGAATGATGCAGACAGCGTAGAAAAACTTATTGCCGGAATCAGAGAGCTTCAGGTTAAAATTGGCATTAAGAGAAGTATCAAGGACTATGGTATTAAGGAAGAAGATTTCCTTGCTACTCTTGATGATATGACAGAGAAAGCGTTTGATGATCAGTGTACCGGTTGCAACCCAAGATATCCGCTTATAAGCGAGATTAAGCAGATGTATCTCAACGCTTACTATGGCAATAATAACGAAGCAGTTTAATGTAAAGGGGAGGTTTATTATGAAACTTGAAAATGTTATTGTAAAGCGTCCTGGAAAAACAATTTACAGAGATGGCAATAAGGTAATTAAGTTATTTGATTCACAGTATTCTATGGCTGATATCCTCAATGAGGCTCTCAATCAGGCAAGAGTTATGGAAACAGGACTTAATATACCTAAGTTACACGGAGTAACCGAAATTGATGGAAAGACTGCGATTGTACTTGATTATATTGAAGGTAAGACTTTTGAGCAGATAATGAATGACCACCCTGAGAAGATGGATGAGCTTCTTGACAGGTTCATAGCTATTCAGGCTGACGTACATTCAAGAAAAGCTCCTATGCTTAACAGACAGTATGATAAGTTTTATAAGAAAATATCCGATTCCAGCTTTGACGCTACAACCAGATATGATTTACATTCAAGGCTTGATTCAATGAAGCGTCATGATAAGCTTTGCCATGGTGATTTCAACCCAAGTAATATTATTATTACACCTAATGATGATGTCTATATAGTTGACTGGGCACATGCTACTCAGGGAAATGCTTCCGCTGATGTGGCAAGAACTTACTTACTTTTCTACTTAAGCGGGAAAGAAGAGTTTGCTGACAAGTATCTTAACCTTTTCTGTGAGAGAACCGATACAGCTAAGCAGTATGTTCAGAAATGGCTCCCTATTGTTGCGGCTTCTCAGTCTGTGAAGGGCAATAAGGAAGAAATCGGACTTCTCAGCCGTTGGGTAAATGTAGTAGATTATATGTAAACCATAATTATTTTGGATAAATTTTATATAATTTTGGCAGTGTCTTTTGGCACTGCCTCTTTTATGTTTAAAGATAAAATGGTATAATATAATGATTCCAAATTATTGCTTTGAAGAATTATAATAGGAGGTTTGTGACCTATAGTGTTAATAATTGGGGATGCTGTATGAATGGAGCATAAATGTTATTTTCTGTTGAATGAATTTAATATAAAATTTAGTATAATAATTTTGGTAACTATTATAGAAAGGGAGTATCAAAATGGAATACACTATAAATTTGATATGGGATAAGGAAGCGGGTGTGTGGGTTGCAACAAGCGAAGATGTAAAGGGACTGGTTTTAGAATCGGGTTCGCTGGATGCATTAATTGAACGTGTAAAAATTGCTATTCCTGAGCTTTTGGAACTTAATCAAAAAAATATTCATAGAGCTAATATATATTTCAAATCTGAAAGATATGAAGAGGTTGTAGTATAATGGCGGAATATGAAAAGAAAGTTAGAGAAATATTAAAAAAACATGGCTGTTATCTGGTCAGACTTGGAAAAGGTGACCATGAGATTTGGTTTAGTCCTATAGTTAATTGTAACGTCACAGTAGATGGAAAAATAAAATCGAGATATACAGCCAATGCTATAATGAAACAAAGTGGAATAAACTTTCATTTTTAAAATATATTTGTAAAAGAAATATAGTATATTGGAGAATAGATTAAAATGGGACAAATAACAAATATAACAAAACAAACGGACAATAAGTTTTTAAATATTTATGAGCTTGAAAATGTACATAAATCAGGCAGGAAAGGCAGGTATTTTGTTGCCTCAAGAGCAAAAGACATAGATAACCTGAAAATCAGCAGTGGAAAGAATCTGCCTGATGGTGTTATTATTTATGCACTGGCAGGTGAGAATAAGGATAAAGTAGTACTTATAAGGCAGTACAGATATCCTATTAATGATTATATCTATGAGTTTCCTGCCGGACTGGTTGAAGAAGGCGAGGAGTACAGCATAGCTGCCGAAAGGGAGATATTTGAAGAAACCGGAATGAAATTTACTCCGCTTAATGTACCGGAAGGTTATAACAGACCGTTTTTTACAACTATAGGTATGACAGATGAATCCTGTTCCACTGTATTTGGTTACTGTGAGGGAGAGCCAAGTACCGAGCATCAGGAAGACAGTGAGGAAATTGAGATTGTATTGGCTGACAAGGCTGAGGTAAGAAGGATATTAAGAGAAGAAAAGATAGCAATAATGACGGCTTATATGCTTATGCACTTTATAAAGGATGAAGAGCCTTTCGGATTTTTGAAGGAGGATTAGGTTGAGCGTTTTTGAAATACTTGGACCGATAATGGTAGGTCCGTCAAGTTCACATACAGCCGGTGCCTGCAGAATAGGGCTTATTACCGCAAAGCTTTTGGGAGAGAGACCTGCTAAGGCAGAGATTGTGCTTTCAGGCTCATTTGCGGCAACCGGAAGAGGACATGGCACGGATAAGGCACTGGTGGCAGGACTTTTGGGCTTTGAGCCTGATGATATGAGAATCCCGGACAGCTTTGAATTAGCAAAAGATATGGGGCTTGATTTTGAATTTAAGAATAATGAGCTAAAGGATGCACATCCAAATACCGCATTGATTACAGTTACGGGAGAAAAAGGCAGGCAGGTCTGTGTACAGGCTGCATCCATAGGCGGAGGAAGAATTAAGGTAAACAAAATAGACGGTATAGAAGTTAATTTTTCGGGAGTTCTTCCTACCCTTATAGTAAATAATATAGATGCACCGGGACATGTGGCGGCTGTTGCAGGTACACTTTCAAGAAGCGGATTCAATATAGCCAATATGCAGCTCTATCGGAATAAAAGAGGCGGAACTGCGGTTATGATAGTGGAAATGGATCAGAAGATGTCGCCTGAACTGATTAAAGAAGTTGAAAGCCTGAAAGGAGTACTTAGAGTAACTTATGTATGATTCACTGGAAGAAATTGTGTCAGTATGTGAAAATGAAAATATAGCTTTTCCGGATCTTATAATAAGAGAAGATGCTGCGGATACAGGAATTACCGAAGATGAAGAAACAGATAAGATGCGGGTAATGTGGCAGGCTATGTTAAACGGTGCAAGAAACTATGATCCCAACCTTAAATCAAGAAGCGGTCTTGTAGGCGGAGATGGTTTTAAGATGCAGGAATACAGAAAAAAAGAGGCTACAATTTGCGGAGATTATATGGGAAGGGTAATTCAGGCGGCTATTGAAACCTCAGAGTCAAATGCCTGTATGAAGAGGATAGTGGCAGCTCCTACAGCCGGTTCCTGCGGAGTGCTTCCTGCTGTACTTGTGCCTTTTTATGATGAGTATAAAGTATCGGACGAGGAAATGGTTAGGGCGCTTTTTGTGGCAGCAGGTGTGGGAGAGGTAGTTGCAAAGAGAGCTTCAATTTCGGGAGCAGAAGGCGGTTGTCAGGCAGAAATGGGGACAGCCGCCGCTATGGGTGCTGCAGCCCTGGTGTACCTTAAAGGTGGAAGCCCCGCTCAGATGATAACAGCCTCAGGTATTGCCATTCAAAATCTGCTTGGGCTTGTGTGCGATCCGGTTGCAGGTCTTGTAGAGGTTCCTTGTGTAAAAAGAAATGTAATAGGGGCAGTAAATGCCTGTTCCGCGGCAGATGTGGCTCTTGCAGGTATTACAGTCAGAATACCGCCCGATCAGATAATAGATGCTATGAAAGATGTGGGTGACAGCCTGAATCCAAGATTTAAAGAGACGGCCAGAGGAGGGCTTGCGATTACTCCGGAGGGAATAAAAATAAGAGACGCGATGAAGTAGCTTGCTACATGACAAAAATAGTGGTAAAATAATTTTTTAGATTAAAGAAAAATCTATTCGAGAGATTGCACCAAGATTATAGGCAGATGTCGTATACACAGTTTACTGTATACGGCGGATTCTGTAGTACAGGATTCTTTCTTAATATATATTTGGGAGCGGATTTTTTGGATAAAAGGATGGATAATGGGCAAATTTGCGATTGAAGTAGAAAATGTCGGAATGAAATTTAATATGAGTTCCGAAAAAGTAGATGATTTTAAGGATTATGTCATAAAACTCATAAAAAGACAGCTTAACTACAAGGAATTTTGGGCACTTAAGGATATTTCCTTTAAGATTAAAAAAGGTGACAGAGTAGGTATTGTAGGGCTTAACGGAGCCGGTAAAAGTACACTGCTAAAGGTTATATCCGGAGTTTTAAAGCCTACTGAGGGAAAGGTTAAAATATCGGGCAGTATTGCACCTCTCCTGGAGCTTGGTGCAGGCTTTAATAAGCAGTATACGGGTGTTGAAAATATTTATCTTTACGGTGCCATGCTTGGTCATTCTAAGACATTTATAAATGAGAAATTTGATGAGATAGTTAAGTTTTCCGAACTTGGTGATTTTATTAATGTGCCGGTAAAAAATTATTCATCAGGTATGAAATCCAGGCTCGGTTTTGCAATAGCAACCATAGTTGAACCTGATATACTGATCCTTGATGAGGTGCTTTCAGTAGGTGATGCTAAGTTTAGAAAGAAAAGTACCAATAAAATCAAATCCATGATTGAAAATGATGTTACAGTTCTTTTTGTATCTCATTCAATAGATCAGGTATTGGAACTTTGTAATAAAGCTATTCTTTTAGAAAAGGGGCAGCTTGTAGCTTACGGAAATTCTGAAGATATAGCGGAACTTTATCAGAAGAAACTTGATGAAAAATAATAATGAGGTAATACATGATAGTTAAAGATAAAGTAAGCCTGATGTCCAAAATGGCTATATTTGAAAAGTCTCCCAAAGGAAAGGCTGTACTTAGAGATATCAGTTTTTTCAGGTCTGATCGTATAAGGTGGGATTTACTAAAAACGGGAGCCAGTGTAACAGTCGGTTATTTTAGGCTTGATTATTTTATATAATCTCGAATATCTTATTAAAAATGCTACGACTCTTAATTATAAAGAGATTGGGATAAAGACATTGGGGGTATACCTGGTTGTTATGGTGGTGAATCTGGTGTTTACATTTTTATATTCGGCATATCGGTATGGCAAAAGTAGAAAGAAGTTTTTGAAATACAATAAATTATTATCGAAGCTTGAGAGTATTTATGATGACG
>ERZ773067.657-NODE-657-length-20109-cov-8.847861_pt1 | contig 20109 bp, 33 predicted proteins | sample MGYA00580622_ERZ773067 | MGnify/ENA primary metagenome ERZ773067 (study PRJEB29015, sample SAMEA2737998) | human oral metagenome | biome: human oral; feature: human-associated habitat; material: dental | place: China | collected 2113 ...
GGGCTTGGCGAGGGGTAGGGATTAGAAATGATAACCCCGATAAGGGGACGGAAACGAGCCTGTCAGCGTCTACTCTAACAGCTAAGTCCTTGTGATTAGAAATGATAACCCCGATAAGGGGACGGAAACTTTCAAGGTCATCGTAATGCCAAATTCCAAGCACGATTAGAAATGATAACCCCGATAAGGGGACGGAAACATAGGAACTGTAAATCTTTACTGCAAAGTAAAGAGATTAGAAATGATAACCCCGATAAGGGGACGGAAACAAACCCACTGGAACAGTTGCTCCTCTATGTGTGATTAGAAATGATAACCCCGATAAGGGGACGGAAACCCTGTATAAAAACAACAAAACCCCCGATTTTACGAGGGTTATTTTTATTTTTGTTGCATTTTATGTTGCATAGTTTCAAGGTGATTGAATAAATTTTTTGTAAATCTCTCTTTATAGTCATCCATGACACCTCTGTAAATTTTCTTAAGCACATGATCAGATGACCAACCACCTCGTTGCATTATATATACATCCGGAATACCTAATGCATGCATCATGCTTGCGGCGTAATGTCGCAAATCATGAAAACGGAATACATTTATGCCTAAGTGCTTAAAAGTACGCTGAAACCGTCCTGAAATTTGATTAGGGTTAAGATTTACTACCCTGCCAGCAGTAGGTAATTTGCCAATGATAAATGCTGGCATTTCTATTTCTCGAGTACTTGAAGTCGTCTTTGTTGTCTTGATGACAAATACTCCATCCCCGGCATCAACCATGGCTTTATCAATTCTGATTATATTTCCCTTTATATCTTCAGCTTCAAGGGCTGAGATTTCTGATCTTCTCATCGTACCGTAGGCTGCTAAATACACCGCTTTTTCCATTTCCGTATCATTTTTAGCATAATATTCTATAAGTACCCTTACATCATTATCGGTTGGCACATATAAATCGCTTGCGAGCTTTTGTGGTAAGGTAGCTGATATTCTCATGTGCGGCTTAAATGTATTCAAAACCGCACGGAGCAATCCATATGCGTTCTTTACGCTTTTCGGACTATGGGTAGCAGAATAATGATTAACCCATTCTTGAATTGTCTTATTATTGATTTTATCAAGTTTTAATTCCTTAATAGTTTCATAAGCTATATTATTTAGTTGCCTATATCCCTTAAGGGTTGAAGGAGAAAGTACATTTGATTTTAAAGTACAATACTTTTCAATTGCTACTTTAAGAGTAATAGAACTGTCAGATGTGTTAAATTCTCTTTCTTTTAACCTATATGAAGCTGCTAGATATTCTGCTTCTTTCCTTGTTTTTGCAGTAAAAGACTTATAATGTCTTTTACCCTTTTCATCCGTATAGTCATAGATCTGACATCTATAACTACCTGATGGCAGTTTTCTTGCTGTAGCCATTATATCCTCCTTGTTTTTAGGTATAAAAATAGCACCCTTGCAAGGATGCCGCCGGAATGATATAATCTAAGTGTCGAGTTTAGATATATCTTGTAGGGCATCTTGCAGGATAATCTATATTTAAGTCCTTGTGTTCCCGCACAGGGGCTTTATTTTTATTTTTCAAACTTAATGTTGTCTATAACAAAATCAATTACAGAAGTATCAACAATGCTGTCTTTATTTGCATACGATATTATATAAACAGCATAATCATAATATATAGTATAGAATATAGTTTCAAACCTGTCTTCTTGAGTGAAACTGTAAACGGTTTTTTGTGCTGGATTTCCTAGTATATTTGTAAATTCTTGACTTTTTATCTCTGGATCTTTTGCGCCACTAATAAATTTATCTGTAACACTTGCTAGTAATGTATTTTGAATAAGAGACAGGTCAATGTCAGACTCAGTTGTTTCTCGGTTCAATATTGTTTTGATATCCATAAAACCAAAATACAAAACATTCATTCCTTTATTCATTGACAAGGCTGTATCGGTTGACTTTTGAATAGAGTATCCATCTAAAGGATATTTAATATGCATTTTCCCTAATTTAGTCTTGGCGGCTGAAATAAAGTTCTTATCTACTACCTCTTGAAGTGACTCTGCTTTATCATTAACTTCTTTTAAATTGCTTGCTAATGACTCGTTCTCTGCCTTGATTGACTCATTTTCAACACTAACCGATTCAAAATCTTTTTTAGATACTCCACAAGCACTGACTAATAATGAAGCAGTTATAGCTGCGATGGCAGCAGTTGAAAGTAGCTTTTTCATATCCCCTCCTTAAACATACAATTTTAATCTTCTATTTTACCTACTACTTTTCCAATAGTCTGTATATCCTCAGTACCCTTTATAATTTTGTATTTAGAATTATGAGATATTAGCCCATCCTCGCCATACTCTTTTATGAATAACTCGTTACCTCTTGAGAATATTCCGATATCTCCAATATTCAATTCAAATGTCTTTTTTACATAAACTTTTTCTCCATCGTAATAAGTTGGCTCCATGCTGTCTCCGCTAACAGATATAACAAAATCAGCATCATCGCAAACAGGTGCTTTTATTTTGTCCAACTCGATATCTGTTAAAAAAGAAGTTAAGCCTGCACTTGCACCACCTAGCACATAAGGATATATAACCATAGGTTCTTTAGTATTATTTATTGTATAGTCTTTGGCTTTCTTTTGTATTAAAGAAATTCGTTCATATTCCTCGTCTAAAACATAATTCACTATCTTCTTGCCATGATTATCAAGAGTACGATATTTTTTTATAATTTGCATTTCTTGATAAGATGCACTGATAGGGAAATTTGTCTCATCTTGCCACAAATAATTGGCATCAATATGCAATACATCCATTATTTTAGCCATTGTGTCAATGCTTGGTTCACTTGTTCCTTTTTCATATCCTGTTATTGTGGTTTTAGCCACACCTATAAGATTAGCTAGTTGTTCTTGAGTTAATTTATTATTTAATCTAGCTTCTTTTATCCTGTCATTTATAGCCATCATCTACCTCCTTTGTCGCTATATTATCACATCACTTTTTAATGGTCAATATAAAAAATTCGACTTTCTCAAACTTTTTTATCAAAAAGTATTGACAAGTTCGAGAAATATGAATATTATAAGCATATAAGTTCAATAAACCCGAACTAAGAAAGGAGGCAATATGAGTGCTAGATACGATGATGTTATTAATAACATAAAGTTAATAATCGAACAAAAAGGCATGAAGCAAGGTGTTGTTGCTGAAAGGGCAGGATTTACTCAACCAGAGTTTTCAAACATCATGAGAGGTAGAAAACTGTTAAGAGTAGAGCATTTAGCAAAAGTAAGCAATGCACTAGGAGTTGAGATAAATGACCTATATCAAACAGTGGCAAAATAGTTAATTTTAAAGAGGTGCTGAGATGAAAATAGAATATTGGAACAAGCATCCCGTTAGATTTGTAGAAAAAGATGGAGAATGGTGGGCGGTGCTTAAAGATGTATGTGAAGCTTTGGGACTGGACACAAGAATGACAAGTCGAAGGCTTGAAAAGGATGTGCTTTTTAGGCACCCCCTTGAGACGGCAGGCGGACAGCAGGAAATGCTTATAGTAGGTGAATATGGAATTTACGAAGTCATTTTTAGAAGCAATAAACCTGAAGCAAAAGACTTCCGTAAGTGGGTGTATAAAATGCTTTCCGAACTCCGCAAGGCATCCGGCTATGAGGGTTTTGAAATATTTCGAATGCTTGATAAAGAGCACCAAAAGGAAGCAATGAGAAAACTTAGGGACGGATTGAGAAAGCCCGTCAAGGTTGACTTTATCAAGGCGAATACTATAGCCAACAAGGCTGTATCGCTTAAATACGGCTATCCGAAGATGATTAAAAAAGCCAATATGAACCCGGCTATGTTAGCAGACAGAGAAGGGCTACTGGATGATACGGTGGAGCTTATGTCTATCAATGAAAAACATAATTTAGGGCTATCAGTCAGCAAAGAAATATACAAACACATTCAATAAAAAAATTAATGGAGGTAGTTATGAGTTTTAAATTAGTAAATAGCATAGAAGAGGCAAATGCAATAACACACAATGGTGTATTTCATGCGGACGAGGTTTTCGCAACGGCTTTGTTAAGCATGATTGCGGAGGTCAGGTTAATAAGAACAAGAAGCGTTAAGGCAGAAGATAAGCGTGAGGGCGTAATAATGTACGATGTCGGTGGAAAGTATTCCGTATGGGACAAGGTGTTTGATCACCATCAAAAAGACTTCAGCTTAACACATGAAGATGGAACAAAACTATCAAGCTTTGGAATGTTATGGTATCTGTACGGCAGATTTGCATTGTGTGATGTTTACGACTGCCCGGTAAGTTACATTGAGTTTGCGTTTAACGATATCAATAACAGACTGGTGAAGTGGATAGACGGTAGAGATAATGGACAACTGCCACAAAGCGAAGAACTGACTGTATCCACTATAATCTCAGGGTTTAACCCCAGTTGGAATGAGGAGTGTGCAGATAGTGATACTTGTTTTATAAAAGCAGTTGAGTTCGCCTATACAGTTTTTAATAACCTTATCAGATCTGTGGTAAGCGAATATAATGCTGTGGATATCGTAGAAGATAAGATAAGTGAGACAGAGGGAAAAGTGCTGGATTTAGGCAGTTATGTCGGCAGTTGGCAGGCGACTGTACTTAAGAGTAAAAACCCTAGGGCAGCAAGTATTCTTTACTGCACATACATGGGTAAGGAGGGCGAAACTTGTATAGTTGCAGTACCTCCGAGCCTTGAGGAAATGACTAAGCAGCGTAAGCCATTTCCAGAAGAATGGGCAGGGCTTAGCGGAGAAAAGCTGGAGGCAGCAGCAGGAATTAAGGGGCTTAAGTTTTGCCACGCTGGCAGGTTCTTTATGTCGGTAGACAGTGAAGAAGTAGCACAAGAAGTGCTAAAGAAGATTTTATAGGAGGCGAAAAATGTCAGCAGTTGGAAGTATTTTAGCAGTCATAGCAATGCTCAGTTTTGCATTTTTTATAGATAACAGATAGGGGGTGATGTTGTGCCAAAACTAGCACTGAGTCGAACTGAAAAGCAAGACATTGCACTTAAGAAAATTTTAGGTGGCATACAGAATGCCTATGGGAAAACTGACAAGGAAATGGCAAATATTCTAGGGTGTTCTGAAAAGACCTATAAGAAAAGGAATAGAGAGCCGGCAACCTTTACATTAGTCGAGTTAAGAAGGCTCAATAACAAAGGTTGGTTAACGGATGAAGAAAAGGCAAGCATCTTTTAGGAGGAAAACATGGTAATAGAAATATCAAAAGTTGTAAAAAAAATACGCACATATAAAGACCTTTGCGGCTTACTGAATGCTGCATGTGAGTGCAGGTACTTTAATATTGTGAAAATAGCAGCACTTACGGCAAGGGTAAATGAATTATTCAATGTTTCAAACACAAGCGAATTGGGGTCTAATAAATATCAGGATTATGCAAATACATTTCTTGGTATGTTACATGACTTATATCCTGACGATTTTGAAAATTTTTTACACAACAGGAGATAGAAATGAAAATAAGAATATCAAAAATAATAAATAAAATACAGTCCATCACTGACTTAGAAGACTTATTATACAAACTAAGGCAGTATGACTGGGGTAATGATGAAAGACTTGAAGAGATCATATCTGAGATAAATGATGATTTTAATATGCTTGATTTACATGAACTAGATCCCGACAAAGTTCAGGACTATGTAAATATGCTATTACAAGCTATAGATGAAGAGTTTTATACAGAAATTAGACAATTCTTGCTTAGTTATGAATGTGTAAAAAACAAAATAACTAAGAAGATGGAAATAAAATGGGATTGGGAATATTAAGGAGAGTGACGATGACAAGTGAAGAGGCAATGAGGGCTAAAGAAGTATTTGATTTGTGCTTACAAATCAATGTCTTGAAAAAGCGAGAAATATTTTTTGAAACAAGACCCGATTTAAAAGTGGCAAGTGTAAGAATATTTACACCACACTGGGAGCCCGGAATGGAAGGTGAGGACTGTAGCTGTTATCTAAATGATATAGATCTTTGCCATCTAAGGCATAGAAATAATGCCCAGGAAACAATTAAGAGATTAAAAGAACTACTTAAGGAGGATATGAGGCATGATATTAAGAGATTTCCTAGAGCGCATGCAAATTGATGAAAGCAAAGTTATTCACATAGCATATAGTGAATTAGATGATTGTGTGGCTCTTTCAGTAACAATCAAAAAGCAGAATAAACAATTAGATGTGCCGGATTTCATGAGGAAATCAGGACACTATGAGGAGTTGGCATGATAGGAAATACGAGGCAAGCAAGCATAACTACAAAGGAAATAATGCAAACTGTCAAAATAGGCGACAAGTTTCATTATTTGTATCCTGATCCTTCAGAAAAATCCGTTGGTAAGGGGACAAAAAAGATAAAGGCACTTGTGGAAGTAGTAAGGTTGTTCCCGAATTTGATTGAGGTTAGGGAAGTAGAAAGCGATAAGAAAATGTATTTAAGTTGTGCTGACTTGTTACTGGATACAGATATAAAAAGCCTGCAATCCTTTAGAGAAAAACAGGCTTAGTAATAATAACAAAAATAATAATAACATAAAGGAGACAAAATGAAAATAACAAAAATAAAAATAAAAAACCTGTTTGGTATCAAAGAATACGAAACAGACGGCAGGGACATAGAGCTTTTAGGCAAAAACGGAGTTGGAAAGACATCTGTGATTGATGCAATAAGATATGCCCTAACCAATAAGTCTGATAGAGAATACATTGTCAGAAATGGCGAGAATGAAGGCGAGATACTTATAGAGACGGACAATAATATAAAGATAAGCAGAAAAAAGAGAACTGAGCAGGTAGACTACAAGTCCATCAAAAAAGACGGTAGGGAAGTGGGCAGCCCAGAAAGTTTCCTGAGGGATATATTCACACCCTTACAGTTGTCACCAGTTGAGTTTATGGAGATGGATAGGAAGAAGCAAAATGCAATCATCTTAGACATGATCCAATATGATTGGGATATGAATAAGATAAGAGAGTGGTTCGGAGAGATACCATCATGGGTGTCTTACGAACAGAATATACTCGCTGTACTTAATGATATTCAATCCGAAGACGGCGAGTATTTTCAAGAAAGGCAGAATATAAACAGGGATATAAGGAATAAGCTTGCCTTTATTGCAGAAATTGCAGACTCAATTCCTGCCGGATATGAGGCAGATAAATGGGAAACTGCCAGTGTGGGAGAAATCTATAGAGATATAGAAAAAATCAGAAAAGACAATGAAACAATCTATAAAGCCAAAGCTTTTATTGAAAACAGGGATAACAAAATAAGGTCTTATGAGGCTGAAAAAGAGATCGAGATAAGCAGTATAGACAGGGAGTTCTCTGCTGCCCGTTTAAGGCTTACAGAGCAGATAGCCAAGCTAAAAGAACAAATAGAGTCTTGTAATAAAGAATTATTAGGCTTGGACGGTAAAAAGCAAGACAAGATAGCTTTAGCTGAAGAAAAGTACAAAGCTAATATCGCTAAGTATGAGTCTGCTTACGAGCAGTACAAGGAGTACGCAGGACTTGAGGAAAAGAGTACCGCAGAGCTTGAGGATAGAGCAGCTTACATTGAAGACATGAAAGGTCATATCAACGAGTATAGGAGAATGGAAAGCCTGCAAGATGAGGTCGAGGATTTAAAAGCTAAGTCAAGGGACCTTACCAGCAAGATTGGAAAGGCAAGGGAGCTACCGGGAGAAATACTCCAAAAGGCGGTCATACCTATCAAGGGACTAACCGTTAAAGACGGAGTACCACTTATAAATGGATTGCCCGTAAGCAATCTGTCAGAGGGTGAAAAGCTGGATCTATGTATTGATGTAGCCATAGAGAAACCGAACGGCTTACAAATCATACTTATAGACGGAGTTGAGAAACTTGCTACAAGTATGAGGGAGGCTCTTTATAAGAAGTGTAAGGAAAAGAACTTACAGTTTATAGCCACAAGAACCACTGACGATGAAGGCCTGACTATCATAGAACTGTAGGAGGAGTAATGGAAGATAATAAAATCATAGACAATACAGAAGTAATCATATCTGAAGAGACTGTGCCGGTAGAAACAACTGCCAGCATGGTAGTGGGTAACAATGACATGGTACAGGCAGCAGTTGCTGTAAATACTTTTGCCAATAGAAAAGCCTTCCAAGAAGTATTTGATATTGGAAAGATGTTGGCAGTTTCAAACCTTGTGCCGGAAACTTATAGGGGCAAACCGCAAGACTGTGCTATAGCGATTGATATGGCAAACCGCATGAGCGTAAGCCCAATGTTTGTCATGCAGAACCTTTATGTGGTTAAAGGCAAACCATCATGGAGCGGACAAGCTTGTACGGCTTTGATAAAAGCGAGCGGAGAATTTAAGAATGTAAGCCCGGAGTATATCGGAGAGATAGGAACAGATACAAGGGGTTGCTATATAAGTGCAACAAGGGTAAGCGATGGTAAGACCATAGCCGGTCCACTTGTTGACATGAAAATGGTCAAAGCCGAAGGATGGAGCAGCAACAAGAAGTGGCAAACAATGCCTGAACTTATGCTTGCTTACAGAGCAGCAGCCTTTTTCGCAAGAATATATATCCCTAATGCCCTCATGGGATGCCATATTGAGGGTGAAGCTGAGGATATAGCAGCAGACTCAAGTATCTCAAAGAGCGAGGCTGTAGATCCATTTGCAAATAAAAATCAGGAGGCTAAAAAATGATTTTAACCGCAGAAAATTATTACAGCAGGGAGGCTGACAGGGAATACTTGTCAGTTTCCCAATATAAAAGCTTTATAGGTTCAGCTGGAATAGAAGGCTGTGAAGCTAAAGCCTTGGCAAAGCTTAACGGTGTATGGACAGATGAAAAAAGCATAGCCTTACTTGTTGGATCTTATGTGGATAGCCATTTCGAGGGTACTCTGCCGCTTTTTAAGGCTCAAAACCCTGAAATATTTACAAAGCAAGGAAGCTTAAAAGCTGAATATAAAAGAGCTGAGGATATAATAAATAGAATTGAGCGTGATGAGTACTTTATGAAGTACATGTCAGGCGAAAAACAAGTGATAATGACCGGCGTGATAGCTGGTGTTAAGTGGAAGATAAAGATGGACAGTTATCTTCCGGATATTTGTATTACGGACATGAAAATAGTGGAGAGCATAAGAAAGAAGTTCTTCGCTAAGGGCAAAAAAATGCAATTTATTGAAAACTGGGGCTATGACATACAAGGAGCAGTTTATCAAGAAGTTGTAAGGCAAAATACAGGCAAACGATTGCCTTTTTATGTAAATGCCGCAAGCAAAGAGAAAGAAACGGATATAGAAATCATACAAATTGAAGACTATATTCTTGATGAAAAGTTGTTCGAAGTTGAGAACAACACAGACAGAATTATGTTGTTAAAGGCTGGGTTAGAAGTGCCGAAAAGGTGCGAAAAGTGCGACTACTGCAAACATACAAAAGTGTTGAGTAAACCTATATTGTCAACAGACTTGTTAATGGAGGTATTTAATGAATAGTGTTCAACTTATAGGAAGATTAACGAGAGATCCAGAAGTCAGGTACAGCAATGGGGAAACCGCCATGGCTATAGCAAGATTTACCGTTGCTGTAGACAGGAGAATAAAGAGAGACAGTGAAAACAATGCAGACTTTATCAACTGTATTGCTTTTGGCAAGACAGGTGAAGTAGTGGAAAAATATTTCAGAAAAGGGCAGAGAATAGCCCTTAACGGTCGGATACAGACTGGCAGTTACACAAACAACGAAGGGCAAAAAGTCTATACGACCGATGTAATTGCCGAAAATATTGAGTTTGTAGAAAGCAAGAATAGTAGTTCAGGCTATGACGGCAGCAGTAGACCTGATCCGTCACAAGCAAGTGCGGACGGATTTATGGATATACCGGACGGGGTGAATGACGAGGGCTTGCCGTTTAACTAGGAGGTAATCAGGTGGATTTTAGCAATGAAGTTTGGAAACCTATCAAAGGGTTTGAGTATTACGAAGTTAGCAATCTTGGTAGAGTTCGTTCAATTTCTCATGTGGATTCCATGGGTAGAATGAAAGCCGGGAAAATTCTCAAACAGGGTTTTGATGGCAAAAATAATTATCTGCATGTTGGATTAGGGAAAGGCGGAGCAAAAAGATACAGTAAAAATGTTCATCGCCTAGTTGCATGTGCTTTTATCCCCAATCCGCATGGTTTCAAAGAAGTAAACCACAAAGATGAAAATAAAATAAATAATTCCGTAGATAATTTAGAATGGTGCAATCATAAATATAATAGCAATTATGGTTCCAGGGCCGGTTTATTTCATGGAGAGAAAAACCCGCAGAGCAAGATTGGCTACAATTGCATTTCTTTTATAAGAAAAAACCATAAATCGTGTGGAGGGGAATATAGAAATTGCGACCTTGCAAAAATGTTTAACATATCAGAGGCTCATGTTTCCTCAATAGCACACAGGAGGCGTTGGAATTATGATGATACAGTGTGATAGTAGAGAGCGTAAAAGTCAACTGCACAGAATTGAAGCGCAGTTTGACCGGCATGGAGTAAACCATTTCGTTTCAAAGCTGTATGTTGGCGACTATATGTCTTATGACAATCCTCGGCTTGTAATAGATCGCAAACAGAATTTAGCTGAACTATGTGGCAATGTCTGCCAACAACACAAAAGATTCAGGGATGAGCTTTTGAGAGCACAAGAAAACGGCATAAAGCTTATTATCTTGTGCGAGCATGGCGGGCAAATAAAGACCTTAGAGGATGTCCACAAGTGGCAAAATCCAAGGCGAAAACAAAGAGTCTATAATCCTACCGCAGGGTGTTGGGTAGAGTACGAGACGAACGCTATGACGGGTGAAAAGTTACAAAAAGTACTAACCACAATGCAAGAAAAGTACGGCTGTGAGTTCCTTTTTTGTAGCAAGGAAAGCACAGGAAAACGGATTATAGAAATCTTATTAGGAGGCTCATGTGATGACTCTTCAAGAGATAAAACAACAATACGGGATGATAGACATTCTAAATAAATATGCAATCAAAGTGAATAGGGGCGGTTTTATATGCTGCCCCTTCCACAACGAAAAAACGCCGTCAATGAAAATATATGAAAAAAGTTTTCATTGCTTTGGGTGCGGTGCTCATGGTGATGTGCTTGATTTTGAACAAAAGTACAACAACATGGATTTTCAGACAGCTTTTAAGATGTTAGGCGGTAATACGGAAGAATTAAGATTTAGCCAAAAGCTAAGCATTTACAAATCTAAGAAAAATACGGAAAGAAAAGAGATTGTAAAGAAAAAGCAGCAGGAGGCTGAGGCGGAGGAAGTAAAAAGTATAAAAAAGTATAAATGTATATTAAAAAATGCAGAAAAACTCTCAGACGACTGGGCAAAAGCATACAATAAACTCTTATATTTATACAACAATTTTGCAACTCGAAACAGTTGGGATGATTGGGGGGAGGAAGACTTGAATAGATGGTTGAATTGGACAGATTAGATGATGAATTCATAGAAAAATTAAGTGCAGAAGACCTGACATCTGAAGAGCTGTTCATGTGCTTATTTAGTGAACCGGACGAGATAAAAAGGGCAAGGATACACAATTCCCTTAAGGCAAGGGCTAAAGAACTGAGAGTAACTACTTTTTTCAATTCCTTATATAAGGCTTATAAAAAAGTTGACGAAGAGTTACAAAAGAAAACACCCAGTAAGGGGCGAGGAAACTATACAGAGTTTACCGGACCCTACAAACCTATGCAATGCTGGGGTTGGATAGCCGATGATACAGGTATTTATCAGATAAACAACAATAACGGGCAAGCTGAAAACAGTGCGTGTTATCACCCTATTATTCCGATTGAACGATTAAGAAATTTAGAAACAGGCGAAGAGCAATTGAAGATTGCTTTTAAACGCAATAACAAGTGGGAAGAAGTAATAGTACCTAAGGTGATTGTCAGTTCTGCAAGTAAGATAGTTAATCTGTCAAGTAGAGGAATAGCTGTAACATCCGAAAATGCTAAAAGCTTAGTCAAATACTTAGCCGATGTTGAAAACGCAAACGAGTCTATTATAAAAGTTGAGTATTCGACTTCAAAACTGGGATGGATTAAGAACGGATTTATGCCGTATGACACAGAAATAACATTTGACGCAGACGCAAAGTTCGGGCAAGTGGTTGAAAGTATTAAGCCGGCAGGTAGTCGGGCGAAATGGTACGAGCATATATGCGAATTACGCAAATCTGAACGCATGGAAGCTAAATTCATGCTTGCCGCAAGCTTTGCAAGTGTATTAGTTAAACCGCTTAATGCCTTGCCCTTTTTTGTAGACCTGTGGGGCGAAACTGAAGGCGGTAAATCAGTTACCTTAATGGTTGCGGCATCCGTTTGGGCTGACCCAGATGAGTCGGCTTATATAAAGGACTATAAAGGTACTGAGGTGGGGTTGGAAGCGATTTGCGATTTACTAAATCACTTGCCCTTGTGTCTTGATGATAGCAGCAAAAAGAATAGGAGACTTGAAGAGAACTTTGAAGGGCTTATATACGATTTGTGCTCTGGCAAGGGAAAGACCAGATCTAATAAAGACCTTGGCTTAAACCGTGAGAGTCACTGGAAAAACTGCATACTTACAAACGGAGAGCGTCCGCTGTCAAGCTATGTCACACAAGGCGGCGCTATGAATAGGATACTTGAAGTAGAGTGCGGAAGAAAATTATTCGACAATCCAAGATTGACAGCCGAAACGGTAAAAGGCAATTTTGGTCATGCCGGAAAAGAGTTTGTAGACCTTGTCAAAGCTATGAATATTGAAGATATCAAACAGATACAGCAGGGTTTTATGGATATTCTTTCAAGTGATGAGAAAATGCAAAAACAAAGCCTATCACTATCAATTGTACTAACGGCTGATAAGCTTGCAACAGATTATTTGTTCAAAGACGGACAGTATCTCAATATTGAGCAGGCAAAACAGGTTCTAATAAACAGAAACGAGCTGTCAGATAATGAAAGGTGTTATCAATTCCTGCTTGACTCTATAGCCATGAACCCGGCTAAGTTTGATGATAAAGCAGAAAATGTCGAGAAGTGGGGTTCTAAGAGTGGCGGTTATGCGATCATCATAAGCAAGGTTTTTAGCAGATTGTGTGAGGAGGGCAAGTTTTCAAGGCAATCATTTTTGTCATGGGCAAGTCATAAAGGCTTGATAAAAACCAACAAAGACAGGCTTGACAAAAATTATCGTTTTGGCGACATGGTTCAGAGATGTATTTTCTTGAAGTTACATAGTGATGATTTTTTAAGCTTAGAAGAACAACAGATGGAGTTGCCTTTTAAGTAACCATCGAAGTAACAAATTTCAAGTAAGTGGTAACGCCGCAAATGCCCTGTTTATGGGGCTTTGAGGGGTATTGTTACCAAGTTACCGCCGTTACCGACCGCCAACCGTACATATATATAGAGATTTATTTTTCAATTAATTTGAATAATTAATTATCAGTTCCCTATATGAGAAAAGTAGTGGTAACAATGGGAACATGGTAACAAGGTGTCGCAAATACCGTGTTTATGAGGGTTCGATGTGTAACCATCTTGAAAAACCTCAAGGTAACAGATGGGAACAATGAGGAGGTTGTATGGGATATTCAACAATAGATAATGATAAATTAACCTACTTTATGAACAAAATATACAATCAGTGGTTCGTGAAGTGGCGAGATGTACAATTGCCCTTAAGTCGTGAACAAGTTCAGCAGCTCGTTGACGAGTCTGTCGAAATAGCGGAAGAGGGCAAGGACTATAGCATAGTGACGGAATTATTAAAAGTATTTCACAATGAGTTTAATGAGAGAGATAAGCAAGCAAATTGTGAATAACAAACAGAAAAGGAGAATAAACATGGAAAATTTAGAGTTTCGCAATTGGGCAATTAAGCGTATCGGAGAACATTATGGATTGCCAATACAAAAAGGCAAGGCTATAGAGGAGTTAGGTGAACTGATAGTTACATTGCAAAAAGATATATTAGCTTCCACTTTTTCAAGTGCAAATGACAATACTTTATCTGATGAAGTTATAGAAGAGATAGCGGATGTAGCTATAATGCTTGAACAAATTGTGACTTTGTCAAAAAGTGGTGAAAGAATGAATAGAAAAATGGAACAAAAGCTAATAAGGCAGTTGAATAGAATTAACGAAGAACAGACCAAGTAAATCACCTTGTTTTAATATAGCCAAATTCATATCGAAAGTGGGGGCTGTATTAAATGATAAGGTATTTAAGCTAGGATTGTAGGCTAAAAATTAAAACAGCCTTAAGTCGCTTTTATTTGCGAAATAGGGCATAAGGAGAAAATAAGAATGGGTATAACAGAGCTAATAGCTTATATAGCAACATTATTAACTGTGATAATACTTGCATGGATATTTGGGAGGTAGCATGGCTAAGAAGAGATTTGAACTTAACAGGAAAGATTATCTGAACATAAAGAAGACGAATCATCATCAGATAACGTCATGGGCGGAGATATCGGCTTGATTAAAAAAGCTTTGTTAAGTGTCAAAGGTATAGGAGAGAAGAAAGCAACAGATATTCTTGTTGCTATTGAAAAGGAGATAGTAGAATAATGACAAATTTAGAAATAAAAGCTATTTTGGAAGGACACGGTAAGTGGTTAGACGGTGATGAAAGTGGAAAATATGCAGACCTTAACAATGCAGACCTTAGTGGGGCAAACCTTAGAGGGGCAGACCTTAGAGAGGCAGACCTTAGATGGGCAGACCTTAGAGAGGCAGACCTTAGAGAGGCAGACCTTAGATGGGCAGACCTTAGAGAGGCAGACCTTAGAGAGGCAGACCTTAGTGGGGCAGACCTTAGTAGGACAATATTAAATTACCCGATCGCCTGTCCCGAAAAAGGCAGTTTTATAGGGTTTAAAAAAGTAAAAAATTATATCATAAAGCTGGAAATTCTTGCAGAAGCTAGGCGTTCAAGTGCAACGAGTAGGAAATGTAGATGTGACAAAGCTAAGGTGGTAGCTATAGAGAACATTGATGGTTCAGAAAGCCACATTACAGAAGTCAGCTCGGATTATGACGAGACCTTCATTTACAGAGTTGGAGAAGTAGTTTCTGTAGAGGATTTTGATGAAAACAGGTGGAATGAGTGTGCACCGGGGATACACTTTTTCATAACGAGAGAGGAAGCGGTAAGATACCCGTAACAAAATACGATATGCTGAAAGGAGACTGGGAGGAATAGTATATGATAGATATAAAAGATTTGAAGGTAGGGCAGAGCGTGTATGTTGTAAAAATAGGATATGCCTGGAACGCACGAAAACAAGAGTTAGATGAAATTATTGAGACAAAGGTTGTAAAAGTTGGAAGAAAGTATGTGACAGTAGGTACAGGCGTAACTACTGAGACTTATGACTCTCAAAAGAATTACAAGATTTATAACGGCTATGGAAAAGTTGGGAGCGGACTCTATCTCAGCGTAGAAGATTACTTTACTGAACTGAAAAAAGAAAAGTTTTTGAAAAATATAAAAAGTTTTTTCGACGATTACAGTGACAAGTATTATATGCTTATGGATTTTGAAGATTTAGAGAACATAAACAATATCATAGATAAATATTAAACGAATAACAGAAAGGAGTCGAGCCTGCCGGCACTAAGGGATATCCAGCTCCTTAATAAAAAATGAATATATTAAGCCTATTTGACGGCATAAGTGTGGGGTATTTATCCTTGCAACGTGCAGGAATAGAAGTAAATAAATATTACGCAAGTGAAATTGACGAATATGCTGTACAGGTATCCGAAAGAAATTATCCGGATATTATCCGTCTTGGAGATGTCCGAAACTGGAAAAGATGGGATATAGATTGGTCAAGTATAGATTTATTGATAGGCGGTAGCCCTTGTCAAGGTTTCAGCTTTGCGGGAAAATAATTAAATTTTGAAGACAAAAGAAGTAAGTTGTTTTTCGAGTATTTAGACATCCTAAATCACTTAAAGGCAATAAATCCGGATATTAAATTTTTACTAGAAAATGTAAAAATGAAAAAGGAATATCAGGATGTAATATCTGAATATCTCAGGGTACAGCCTGTTATGATTGATAGTTCATTAGTCTCAGCACAAAGACGAAAAAGGCTATATTGGACTAATATTGCGGATATAAAACAGCCTGAAGACAAGGATATCTTACTCAAAGATATCATACACGAAACGGTTGATTTAGATATGGCAATGTCAGAATCATGGTGCAAATGGTTTAAGGAAAGACCGGACAGGCTCATAAGTAAATCTTATGTGGCGGTAAGTCCTGAAAAAGCACTAACCATGACTGCAAGACAATATCTGAATTGGAACGGTAACTTTGTGTTCGAGTGTTTAGAAAAATACAGGGTACCTTTTAGCAAAACTTTGCAAATCATAGAAAAAGAAGTTGAAAAAGGTAAAGTTGGATATTTCAAGTCCGACTCTCAAGGGAATAAGGTTTACTACATTAACGATAAATCAGTAACCCTATGTAGTGACGCAGGGGGGCTAGGAGGTAAAACAGGACTGTACTTGTTTGGTTGCATAACTCCGGATAGAGTGGAAAAACTACAGAACGGGCAATGGTTTAATGACGGTCAAAAGTTCTACACTCTTACGGCAACTGATAAGCATGGGGTGCTAATAGAAGGCTACATCCGCAAACTTACGCCGATTGAGTGTGAGAGACTACAAACATTGCCTGACAACTATACGGAAGGCGTAAGTGATAATCAAAAATATAAAATGCTAGGAAATGCATGGACGGCAGATGTGATTGCACATATTTTCCGACACTTGGAGGTGTAGGCATGATAGTGGATATCTTTAATACGGATAATAAGTATCAGATTATTTATGCAGATCCGCCATGGGAATATAAGCAGTCAGGAAGTAAGAAAAATAGCAGGGGCATGGCAAAGCAACATTATCAGACTATGAGTACAGAAGATATATGTAATTTGCCTGTAAGAAATATAACTGCGGATAACGCAATACTCCTGATATGGGCTACATTTCCAAACATAGCTGAAACCATTAAGGTTATAGAGGCATGGGGTTTTACATATAAGACAGCGGCTTTTGTGTGGGTTAAACAGAATAAGAGGTCAAATAGCTTATTTATGGGCATGGGAGCATATACACGGGCTAACGCAGAAGTTTGTTTATTGGGAATTGGTAAGAAGGTCAAGGCTAAGGAATTGGTGAAAAGCCATGCTGTGCATCAAATCATACAGTCAAGAATTGAACAGCACAGCAAGAAACCAGATATAGTAAGAGATAGAATACTCGACCTTGTGGGAGATCTGCCGAGAATAGAACTATTTGCGAGGCAAGAAACAGACGGTTGGGATTGTTGGGGAAACGAGGTGTAAGAAATGAAAAGAAAAGAGTTTAATGCAGAAGAAAAAGAAAAGTTTTATAAAAAAAGATATGTCATAATAGAAAAAATAAGAAAGTTAGAACAGCTTGTAAGAGAAATAAGAAGGCAAGGCGGTTGCAGGATTAAACCTTTAGAACAAGAATTCTGCCAAGATTTAGAGTTTAAGATTTGCGACAAAGATTTTGATATCGGAAATAAATTAACGGGTTTTGATAGATTTATTGAAGATGCTTTAGAAGCAGTAAAAAATATATACATTGAAAAATTTGAAGAGCTAGAAGGTGAACAATGGAAAATACATTGAAAAAATTAAAAATAGGAGATTAACATGACAAGAAAAGAAACACTACAAAAAGCAGAAAAATGTGTAAATGGTGATAGGGATTTGAAATATGGTAAGCCGGAGGACAATTTCTCCGTTATAGCGGGATATTGGGGAAAATACCTAAACATCAATGTTAAGCCCGTAGATGTGGCTATTATGATGTGCTTATTTAAGATAGCGAGATTAAAAACTAGTAGCTTTGAAGATCTAGATAGTTGGGTGGATTTAGCAGGGTATGCTGCCTGCGGCGCAGAGATTGCGACAAAGTTGGATACATTAAAGCTTCCGCACAGACTGGAGAGATAAGTGGAAGGTAGTAAGGATAAATTTTCCCATTGGTGGTATAAAAATGTTTGGAAATGCAGAAATTGCAAGCATTATGAGCCATTTAACGGAGTTTGCTGCAATGCCAAAAGCGAGTGGGTGGCAGATTTCAAGGACGAAGATGATGCATGCATGAACTTTGAGGAAGGAGCTTGGAAACATGAACAGAAGACAAAGAAGAAACCAGATTAAATCGGGCGTACCTATGAGGAAAAAGCCTGTATATCAAATAAAGCCTAAAGATTACATGGCTATGAAGAAAAAGGCTGTAATTGAAGGCGTAGACAATGCCTTAGTGCTATTGCTATCAATTCCAGTCAAAGTATTGTGTGACAATTACGGCTGGACAGCGGAAAATGAATTGCCTGACTTTGTGGAGCACATGATTAATGAATATGAAAGCTTTTCAGATGGTAAAATTACGCTGGAAGAATATCAAGCACTTGTCTACGAGCAATGCGGTGTGAAATTTGAAAAGACCAGATAATTATTAAGTTTAAGGAGGAAGAGATATGTATATACTTAAGCATGAAAACGAGAAGGTAAATGCCTTACTAAAATCAGGTAATACTTTTACAGCAACGACTTTGCCACTTGAAGAAGTACATAAAATAATGGAAAGTGGTAAGCTGGTTGAATCGGATAGAAGTGATTACCCAATATGCTTTGATGAAAAATGGTATTTTGAGGGAGAGGAAAGTGTCAAGGAGGTCAAGAAGAAGTAATGAAAACATATTACTCAGACTATGTAGTTCATTGTCTTAAATTTAGGATTAGATATCCGGAGGGTAATTTTAGCAACCACATAGATAAGAAAAAGTGGATGGCTAGTGATAAGATTTACAATCGACTAAGTGATGATGAGAAATTCATTATAAGTAATCTATATAGCACAGATAATGGAAATTTAAGAGAAAATATTCAAGACACAGCTACTGCAATGAATTGCAAGGAAAGTACTATATGGAACTTGCTATCTCGTGTCGAACATGATCTGGCGGTGGAACTTGAATTGATTGACAAGTGTATTGACAATATAGGAATAGTAAGATAAAATATAGAAAGCTATACTTAAAAATAATACAGATATTGATAAAAGATATATAGGAGAATTATAAGGAATGGATAATAGTAAAGAAACTGTAAAAAAGAAAAGGAAATCTAATGGTAAAAATTCTCCAATGATAGGTATGAATGGATATGATTTGAAACCAGGGGATAATGCTAAAATAGTTGCTGTTAATTTAGCTCTATTCAATATGCCTGATATAAATCTTAGAGATCCGGAGGAGGTTGCTAAAAGATTAGAAGAGTTCTTTAAGCTATACATTGAAAACGATATGAAACCAACTGTAGCAGGGATGGCATTAGCATTAAATGGAATGACTAGGCAGACTTTAAGTGCAATAGCAAGAGATGCACCTACTGGAGGGTATGGATACAAGACAGCCTTACCGACTATGACTGCCGACTGTATTAAAAAGGCATATAAGATGATGGAGAATATGTGGGAGAGTTATATGAATTCCGGGAAGCTCAATCCAGTTACTGGAATATTCCTTGGCAAGAATAATTATGGTTATCAAGATAAGGTTGAGCATGTTGTATCTCGTGGAAATCAAGACGAGGATTACAACATCGAGGAAATCAAAGAAAGGTATATGTTGCCTGATAACAATGAGTAAGCGACTATGGCAATGAACGACTATAAAAGAGGGGCGTACCTAATGGTATGCTCTTTTTTTATGTCCTGCTGCCTTGATTAAATAGCTGAACTTAATACGGTGAACGACTATGGCAATGTAAGCGACTATAAATTGTAAAGCGACTATAGTATTGAACGACTATAAAGGGTATCTGTTGCTCGAGAGGTGCGGGTAATATAAATTGTGCCGGATGTCGTGCCGGGTGTCGGATCGGATGTTGTGCCGGATGTCGTGCCGGGTGTCG
>ERZ773067.660-NODE-660-length-20079-cov-4.130493_pt1 | contig 20079 bp, 13 predicted proteins | sample MGYA00580622_ERZ773067 | MGnify/ENA primary metagenome ERZ773067 (study PRJEB29015, sample SAMEA2737998) | human oral metagenome | biome: human oral; feature: human-associated habitat; material: dental | place: China | collected 2113 ...
GCGGACAGCAGCGCCGCGTGGCGCTGGCCCGCGCCCTTTTGGTGCGCCCGCGGCTTTTGCTCCTCGACGAGCCCTTCACCGGACTCGATGCGGGGCTCAGACGGGAGCTGGTCGCCCTGGTTCGCGAAGCGCAGCAGGCGCGCTGCCTTACCACCGTCTTCGTGACCCATGAGGAGGAGGATGCGGCGCGTATCGCCGACAGCCTGGCCCGCTTCTACGATGCGGGGGGCGTTCAAAGCCTTCGGCAGGAGCGCACACAAAGTTTTTGATTGACAGAAAAAGGACTTTTCCGTTAAAACAGAGAAAACATATCGTGTTAGTTAGGTCTTTCGAACGGAGAGAGGAGAACAGAATGAAGACACGCATCGGCATTTTGGGCTACGGAAATTTGGGCAGAGGCATTGAGAGCGCAATCAAGCAGAGCGAGGATTTGGAGCTTGTCGCTGTTTTTACGCGGCGCGACCCGGCGAGCGTAACCATTCACACGGAGAAGGTTCCGGTTGTGGCGCTCTCCGAGGCGCTGAACTGGAAGGATAAGATTGATGTGATGGTGCTCTGCGGCGGCAGCGCGACCGATCTGCCGACACAGACCCCCGAGTACGCAAAGCATTTCAACGTGATTAACAGCTTTGACACGCACGCAAAGATTCCCTCTCATTTTGAAGCGGTGGATGCCGCGGCAAAGGAGGGCGGTAAGCTTGCTCTCATCTCCCTCGGCTGGGATCCGGGTCTCTTCTCCTTAAACCGTATGCTGGCAACCGCGATTTTGCCGCAGGGCAAGAACTATACCTTCTGGGGCAAGGGCGTGAGCCAGGGCCACTCCGATGCGGTGCGCCGCATTGCGGGCGTGTTGGATGCGAGACAGTATACGATTCCCGTGGAGAGCGCCATGACGCGCATCCGTAAGGGTGAGCAGCCGGAGTTCACCGCGCGGGAGATGCATAAGAGAGAGGTCTTTGTCGTTGCCGCGGAAGATGCGGACCGCGCTGCAATCGAGGCGGAAATCAAAAACATGCCGAATTACTTCGCGGACTACGACACCACGGTACACTTCATTACAGCGGAGGAGATGCGTGAAAAGCACGCGGAGCTGCCGCACGGCGGTTTTGTGATTCGGAGCGGCGTGAGCGGCTTCCATGAGGAGCACAAGGAGCTCATTGAGTTCAGCTTAAAGCTTGACTCGAACCCCGAGTTCACCGGTGCGGTGCTCGCGGCCTATGCGCGCGCGGCGCATCGCCTCGCTGCGGAGGGACAGACCGGCTGCAAGACCATCTTCGATGTGGCGCCGAGCTACTTAAGCCCCCTCAGCGCAGAGGAACTCCGCGCGAAGCTCCTGTGAGAAGAGGGCGAGCGGAAGCGAAGATCGCCGCATAAGTGAAAGCGGCAGCGCAAAAGCAGGGGAAAGTAAAAGTCGAACCGGAAAACCGGAACAGCGGCGCGGTGCGCCGGAAAGCGAGAGGGCGGAGACATCCGTCCTCTTTTTTGCTGCCCTCTGTACTGCTTTGGGAAAAGGAACGGAATCGGAAAGCGGGGGAAGAAAGCGCGAAGAGAGAACGCGTGGTAGAAAGTGTGATGGGAGAAAGCGAGGCAAAAAATACCGGTCAGAACAGCACGGAGCGATATGGAAACAGAATGCTGAAAGTTTAAAAATATTTTGAAATACTGATTGACAGGCAAGAACGACGTGCTAAAATCTAATTAAAAGAAATTTTAAGGAGGTGATGCCTCTATGGGAGAGAGCAGTATCTTTAAAGTGCTCTCGGACCCGCAGCGGCGCGACATTTTGGTCATGCTGCGGGAGGGGCGCATGAGCGCCGGAGAAATTGCGGAGCGGCTCGGTGTTAGCCCGCCGGCGCTCTCCTACCACCTGCGGCTCTTAAAGGGCGCAGAGCTGGTGAGCGAATATAAGGAGAAAAATTTTGTCTACTATGAACTGAACACATCCGTCCTGCAGGAATTGATCCTCTGGGTGGAACAGTTCGGAGGGAGGAAATCATGAAAAAAACAGTGTGGTTACTCGCGGTGCTTACTCTGATGGTTACCATCATTCCTCTGCAGACCATGCCTGCTTTGCTTCCAGTGGATTATTCAATCGGCGGAGAGGTGAGACGCTGGGGCAGTAAGTACAGCTATCTGATTTTACCCATGGTCACGCTTTTGATCACGCTGCTCTGGCAGTTTCTTGTGGCACACTTTGAACGCCGGGCCGTCGGCGATGACAAAGAGGCACAGGGTGCGGCGGCGAATGCAAAGGTGCTTGTATCGGTCGGGCTTGTGATGAATCTCTTTTTCTGCCTGTTGCAGGCCGGGCTGCTGTGGTCTGCGGCCTGGACCGCAGAGCATTTCGGAACTGCGGGAGGAGCGCAGGCGGGGGCGAGCATTGCGCAAACGGCGCAGAAAGCGATGTGTGTTCTGACAAGCGTTATGCTGATTGTGCTCGGCAACATCTTGCCGAAGACCCGGAAAAACCGCAATGTGGGCGTGCGCCTACCGTATAGCCGGTATAACGACATCACCTGGCAGAAGAGCAACCGCTTTGGGGGCACAGCCATGGTGATCGCCGGGCTGCTCGGCATGGTCAGTGCGCTGCTTGCGCCCTCCGCAGAACTTGCACTCGGACTGTTCACGGTATTTCTGCTGCTCGCCGTTATAGCGACCACATGGTATTCAAGGAAAGTGTATTTGGAAGAAAGTGCGGAAAAATAAAATCAAAAAGAGCTTCTCTGTTTGTCTGCGATGAACGCAACAAGACCGTCCTGCAGGAATTGATCCTCTGGGTGGAACAGTTCGGAGGGAGGAAAGCATGAAACAGCTTACAAGAATGATTGCGGCGCTCTGTCTGTTTGTGACACTTCTTGTCCTTAGGGAGCTGCCCGCAGTGATACCGGCGCACTATGACTTTGCCGGAAACGTGACGCGATACGGCAGTAAGTACGAACTTTTGATATTGCCGGTGATCTTACTTTTGGTTTCCTTCGGCAGCCGCTTTCTACTGCTTCATTTTCATAGAAAGGCGGAACAGGCGGAGAGTGACAAGGAAAGACAGGCGGCCGAAGCGAATGCCAAGGTGCTCGGCATTGTGATTTTCCCGCAGACCCTGATCTTAAGCTGCATACAGGGTGTGTTCCTCTATAACACCGTGCTCGCCCTGCGGGGCGAAAGCTTCCTCAGCACCCTCGCGGGCGATAAGCTCCTGACCATACTCTTCGGGGCGCTGCTCGTGCTGGTCGGCAATGTTTTGCCGAAGTGTAAGCGAAACGGCTTGGTCGGCTTCCGCCTGTCCTGGACCAGATATAACGACATCACCTGGCAGAAGAGCAACCGCTTTGCGGGGATCATGCTGGTCGCGGCGGGGATACTCGGCATTGTCAGCACTGCGTTTTCGCCGAAGGGCTACGGGATGTTGCTACTTGCTGTCTATACCACGGCGGCAATCGTAATTTCGATCGTGAGGGCGTGGCAGATGTATCGGGAGGAAAAGGAAAAAGAGCGGGACAGAGACTGAAGCAGTGACGGGAGCCACAGGGCGCGCAACTTACGGAAAGCCGAGATATAGCGAAAAACTCCCAAAAGCGCTATGATAAGTCCTCGTACCGCCACGCGGTGCGAAGGAGGATTTTATCGTGAAGGTTATTTTTGTGAACGGCAGCAGCCATGCGAACGGCACCACCATGCAGGCAGTCAAGGAGATGCAGAAGATTTTCTCTGCGGAAGGGGTGGAGAGCGAGGTCATACAGCTTGGCAATCAGCCCATACGGGACTGCATTCAGTGCGGTTATTGCGGGACGCACGATGCCTGCGTGTTTCGGGATGACGCGGTGAATCAATTCACGGCGCTCGCCAAAGAGGCCGATGGTTTTGTCTTTGCGACACCCGTTTACTATGCGCATCCGAGCGGACGCATTCTGGCTTTTCTCGACCGGGCGTTTTACTCTGTTCAGAATGTCGAGAATCCCTTTGCCTTTAAGCCCGGCGCTTCGATAGCCGTCGCGAGAAGAGGCGGCACCACGGCCTCTTTTGATGTGCTGAACAAATACTTCGGGATCTCGCAGATGCCGGTCGCGGGCTCCACCTATTGGAACATCACCCACGGCCTGACCGCGGCAGATGCCGCCATGGACCGGGAAGGCATGCAGACCATGCGGAACCTTGCAAGGAACATGGTCTGGATGATGCGAAGCTTTGCCCTCGCAAAAGAGCAGGGCATTCCGTACCCGGAGACCGAGGGCGAGGCAGTGACCAACTTTATACAGCGGGAAGATTGAGCGGTATGATAGGAAAGAGCCACAAAGGTGGCTCTTTTTTTCGTGAACGCGTTATACTGTTATCGACAGGAAGCTATTGTTAAAAAAGGTAAAAGCTGTGCGTGACAAGAGAAAGGGGAGCGTGTGCCATGGGAAAAGGTTTATCGTGGATTTGCCCGAACTGCGGGTATGAGTTTTCCGCGGTGCTGGGATTTGGTTTCAGATACCCTTGGGTTTGCTATCAGCTGATTCAGAAAGCGCGTGCCGGTGCATACGGCGCCGAGTGGCAGGATTTGGTAGAAACATATCCCGGAACCTTTCTGGATGGGGACCGCGTGTTGCTTCGGTGCGAGAACTGTGGTAGCTATGATAACGAAGCATTGCTGACAGCCTATATTCCGAAGGATGCCGAGTTACAGGCAAAGCCGATTCCGGAAAAACACTGGACAGTGCCCGAGGAGGAAGGGTACGAACTCTACGGGGCTTACGAACACCGCTGCAAGGACTGCGGCGGAAAGATGCGTGTCTTTTTGGAACAAGAACTTTTTGAAAAAAAAGACGACGAGATATGCCCGCGCTGCAAGACAGCCTTAAAGGTGAATGAATTTTATTGCTGGGATTAAGCGCTTTGCTACGGAGCGTAGCAAGAAAAATTTGAAATGTAAGCCCGTGTTTCTTGTGTGCCGCTGCGATTTTTTTATACTGATGCCATCAAGACACAGGAGGTCAAAACATGACAATCGCAGAAACAATCAAAACCCTTCGGAAGACCGCGGGCATGTCACAGGAACAGTTGGCGGAGAAGCTGCATGTTTCGAGACAGGCCGTTACCAAGTGGGAGACCGAGGGCGGCACACCGGACATCGAGAACCTTCGGGCAATCGCAGCCCTGTTTGGAATCACCGTAGACGAACTGCTTACGGGGGAGACAAAAGCGCAAGCGACAGCGGCGCATCGCTATGAGAGCGTCACCGAATACGATATCGACGAAGTGAAACACTACGATATAAAGTTTGGCAGCGCCAAAGAGGTATTCCTTTCCGGCCATCCGGGAGAGAAACTCCGCATCCGCCTGGTCTCCGATACCCTTGCCTCGCTGCAAAGCGATTTTAAAATCAAACTGGACGATACAAAGCGGCGGCTCGATCTGGAACTTCTTCGTAGAAACGGGATGAGCGAGAGCGCTTCGAAAGAGGGACTCAGCATCTATGCGGAACTCCCGGCTGCCTATCTCGGAAAAGTAGAGTGCGCGGTCAATGCAGAACGGGTGAGTCTCAGTTCGCTGGACTGCGAGCGCATTGAGCTCGGTGGAAGGAACCGGAAGCTATATCTCGACGCGATTCCCGGCACCGTGGAAATTGACAGCAATCTTGATATGGAGATTCACTGCAAAAGCCTTGCGAGCTCCTTGGAACTCAACCAGCTCTCGGCCTGCTCAAAGCTCTATGTCCCGGCGGATGCAGTCTTTTCGGCAAAGGCAAAGGGCATAGGTACACGGATTTCTTATGCGAGCGATGGAAAGGCAGCAGAGCCCTTTGATACGCCCGGCGCGGAGAAGCGGATTGAACTGAACGGGATTAAGAGTGAGCTGGTGATTGACAGAGAAGCGTAAGAAAAGGGAAAAGGTAGAAGAGAAGAGCGCCGCTCCGAAGGGAGGGGCGCTCTTTGTATGTGCTTCTTTTCGATAAAGAGATTGAGCAAAAGTAAAAAAAATGAGAGAATAAAGGCAACAAAATCGCAAGGAGGTGGAACTATGGCGAATACCGTGGAAGTTTCGAGTAACATCTGGAACTGGATCAACACATCCGTGCAAGTTCCCGCTACCGTGCGAGAAAAGTTTGAACAGTGGAGGAGCGGAGAAAAGAAGCCCACGTTCTCGCAACTTGAGGAGTTCAGCCGCAAAATACATGTCCCGATCGGCTATTTCTTTTTGGAAAGGCAGCCGCAGGAGCAGTTTAAACTGCTTGAGTTCCGTACGGTAGACAGCAGACAATTGCAGGATCCAAGCCGTGAGTTGATTGACACGCTTCGGCAAATGGAGAGCATTCAGGAGTGGATGCGGGACGATATGGTTGCGGGAGAGAACGAAGAAAACCGCTATGTCGGATTGTTGCGTGGGAAAAAGGGCATAGCGGAATTGGCTGAGATGGTTCGGAAGACCCTATCCTTGCCAAGCGATTGGTATGAAGCGGTAAAGTCCGGTGCAGAGTCGTTTCGACTTCTCAGAGAAGCAATTAGCAGAGTGGGTGTGCTGGTGATGATGAACGGCATTGTCGGGGCCAATACGCACAGAGCACTCGATGTTTCGGAATTCCGTGCGTTCACGCTGATTGATGCATACGCGCCGCTCATTTTTATCAATGCCGCGGATTCGGAGAGCGGAAGAGTGTTTTCGCTTTTGCACGAGTTTGTGCACATCGGTCTCGGAACAAACAGTCTCTTTAATGCGCGGGAAGGCGAGATGGCATTTGTCCGACCGGAAGAGACACTCTGCAATGCGGTTGCCGCAGAGGTCCTGGTACCGCGCCGTGCTTTTTGCAGTGCGTGGGAGAATACAGCAGGAACAATAGAGAAAAGAGTGCAGGAACTGAGCAAGTATTTTAGCTGTAGCCAGTCCGTCATTGCACGCCGTGCTCTGGATGAGGCATACCTCACAGAGGAACAGTACCGAGAACTGATTGCGAAGGCGACCATGCTGGCAAAGAAAGCACGCGGTGGCGGCGGTGATTACTACAGAACACAGCTCAGCAGAATGGATCATCGTTTTTTACAGGCGTTGGATGCAAGCGTGCAGGAAGGCAAAACGTTGTATACGGAGGCATTTCGCCTGACAAATACAAACCGAGTTACCTTTGATAAGCTGCTTGAGAAGGTACAAGGTGAGCGCGTATGAAGCGGGAGATTTTTCTGATTGATACGAATGCCTTTATCTCACCGTATCGGACATACTATCCGTTTGATTTGGCACCGTCTTTCTGGGTCTTCTTGGAACAATCCATGGCAACCGGGGACATTGTCTTGTTGGATGTGGTTTATAATGAGGTTACCAAGAGTAAGGATGACTTGAGTCAATGGCTTTCCGGTGTAGCACCGCAATGCCTTAAACGAGGACAAGCGGATATACTGGCTGTATATAAGCAAATTTTAAATGATATTCAGCAAGCCAAAACGCACACGGGGCAGCCGCTTTACAATGCGAAGGCATTGAATGAATGGTCACAGAATGACATTGCGGATCCCTGGTTGGTGGCTACCGCAAAAGCCAGGGGCTACACATTGGTTAGTTTTGAAAGTCCAAGCGGTGCTCTCGGAGCGTCAACACTTGGTCGTGTCAAGATACCGGATGAAGCACAGAAATTCGGGGTAAAATGCTGCAATCTGTTTGAAATGATGCGGGCATTGCAATTTCAATTCAAATGAGTGAAAAACAAAGAAGACCATCTCCGGATGGTCTTTTTTGTCTGTAAAACCCCCTTCCGCTGTGCTATGATGTATAAAATGCGTAAGAAAAACGTAAGAAATGAATTCCGCACTTGGAGAAAATGCTGTAGGGGGGAGTCGGAAACGTGGCTACGTCGGTCAAAGTTCTGAATAATACGACAGAGAAGCTTCTGGATGATTTGAAGGATACCATACGCAAGGGGAGCAAGGTCTCGATTGCGGCTGCCTGCTTTTCCATCTATGCCTATCAGGCCTTGCAGAAAGAACTGGAAGGGGTTGAAGAATTCCGTTTTCTCTATACCGCGCCGAGTTTTGTGGATGACAGTGCGGGAGGGCTGGGAGACAGAGAAAAGCAGAGAAAGGAATTTTATATTCCGAAGTTTTCGGGCGAGACCGGTCTCTACGGGACGGAATTCGAGATTAAACTCCGGAACGAACTCACGCAGCGCGGCATTGCAAGAGAGTGTGCGGCGTGGATTCGGAAAAAGGCGAAATTCAAAGCAAATGCGGGAGATGGAAGATTTAACGGCTCTATGACGATAGAGTCCTCTCTTTCGACCACGGTTTATCCCTCTCTTCAGGAATTTACCACCGTCGATTTGGGGGCAGAGCGCGGAAACCGTCTTGTTGAGAATATAGTCCGCATGGAAGAAGAAGTGGGACAGGAGACAGAGATTACCAAGTCCATTGTCCGGAACTTTGAGTCGCTCTGGAACGACCGGGGTAGAATGCAGGATGTGACCGAGGCGGTCATTCAGAGAATCAGCTCCGTCTATGAGGAGAATGCGCCGGAGTTCATCTACTTTATGACGCTCTACCACGTGTTTCATGAATTTCTGGATGATATCTCCGAGGATGTGCTGCCGAACGAGGCGACCGGATTTAAACAGAGTAAAATCTGGAGCCTGCTCTATGACTTTCAGCGCGATGCGGTGCTTGCCATCATCAATAAACTTGAGACCTACAACGGCTGTATCCTGGCAGACAGTGTGGGACTCGGAAAAACCTTCACGGCTCTCGCGGTGGTCAAGTACTATGAGAGCCGCAATAAATCCGTGCTGGTGCTCTGCCCGAAGAAGCTCTCGGAGAACTGGAACACCTATAAGGACAATTATGTCAACAATCCGATTGCGACAGATCGCCTGAACTACGACGTACTCTTTCATACCGACCTATCCCGCAGCAGCGGACAGTCGAACGGGCTGGATCTGGATCGCCTGAACTGGGGCAATTACGACTTGCTTGTGATCGATGAATCCCATAATTTTAGGAACGGCATCGGTACCCACAGCAATACCCAGGACAACCGCTATCAAAAACTCATGGAGAAGGTGATACGAGCGGGCGTAAAGACCAAGGTTTTAATGCTCTCTGCGACACCGGTCAATAACAACTTCTCGGATTTAAAGAATCAACTTGCGCTTGCCTACGAGGGCAATGCCGGACAACTCGATCAAAAGTTAAAGACGAAGAAGAGCATTGACGACATCTTCCGCCAAGCCCAGAAGGCCTTTAACAGCTGGAGTAAGGAAGAGCCCGAAGAGCGGAGCACGGAAAAATTGCTCTCCGCCCTGGACTTCGACTTCTTTGAGCTTTTGGACAGCGTGACCATAGCGCGCTCCAGGCGTCACATTGAGAAGTACTACGACACGGCGAAAATCGGGACCTTCCCCACACGCTTAAAGCCCATTTCCGTGCGTCCGGGGCTCACGGATTTGAATCTGGACATCAGCTACCGGAAAATCGCAGAGCAGCTCATGAAGCTAACCCTCAGTATTTATATGCCGTCGAAGTACATTCTTCCCAGTAAGCTCGGGAAATACCGGGATTTAACCCACAATAAGGGGGAAAATCTCACGCAGCGCGGGCGTGAGCAGGGTATTTGTAGGCTCATGAGCATAAATCTCTTAAAGCGCCTCGAGAGCTCGGTACATGCGTTTCGTTTAACCTTGACGCGGATTAAGGACACTCTGGACACGACCATCGAGAAAATAGATCGCTATGACAGCACACGCAGAGAAGATAGCATTGTAGATGCTGTAAACGACAGCGACTTCGATCTTGACGATGAAAACAATGACCTCTTTCAGGTGGGCAAGGAAATACACATTTCGCTTGCGGATATGGACTGGGTCAGCTGGCGGGCGGAGCTTAAAAAAGATCAAGAGATTCTGAACGAGCTCATTCAGCTGATAGCAGAGCTTACGCCCGCGCACGACAGCAAGTTGCAGGAACTCTTTCACCTGCTCTCGGAAAAAATAGAGCACCCGATTAATGAAGGCAACAAGAAGGTACTCATCTTCTCGGCATTTTCCGACACCGCGGAGTATCTCTATGAACAAGTCAGTGTCTTTGTGAAAACACGCTACGGACTGGATACCGCCATCATTACGGGAAGCGTTGACGGAAAGAGCACGGTAAAACAGTTTCCGGCAACCCTCAATAACGTGCTCACCTGTTTTTCTCCGATTTCGAAGGGCAGAGAACTCCTCATGCCGGACAGCAAGGTGAATATCGATGTTTTGATTGCGACCGACTGTATCTCCGAGGGACAAAACCTGCAGGACTGCGACTATCTGATTAACTACGACATCCACTGGAACCCGGTGCGCATCATCCAGCGCTTTGGACGCGTGGACCGCATCGGCAGCCGGAACGCCCGCATTCAGCTGGTCAACTTCTGGCCGGATGTATCGCTCGACGAGTACATTAATCTAAAAGCCCGGGTGGAGAGCCGCATGAAGGCGACCATACTGACGGCGACCGGAGACGATGACCTCATCAATGCCGAGGAAAAAGGAGATTTGGCTTACCGGAAGGCGCAGCTTCGGCGTATGCAGGAGGAGGTCATAGACATAGAAGAGAGTTCGAACGGCATCTCGATTATGGACCTCGGGCTCAATGAATACCGTCTGGATTTGATGGAATACATGAAACATGACGGTGCCATCGAGACAAAGCCGCGCGGACTCCATGCGCTGGTGCCCGCAACGGAAGAACTGCCGGCGGGTGTCATTTTTGTGCTCAAAAACATTCAGGACAGCGTGAACATAGACGGGCGAAATCAGATTCACCCGTTCTATTTGGTGTACCTTAAGACAGACGGCAGCGTAGTCTGCGACTACCTGCACCCAAAGCAGCTGCTCGGCGATTTGCGTCTGCTCTGCAAGGGAAGAACAGAACCCCTGCAGGAACTCTGTGCGCGCTTTAACCGGGAGACCCGGGACGGACGCGATATGAAAGCAGTCTCAAAGCTGTTGGGACAGGCAATCGATTCCATCTTGCAGGTCAAAGAAGAGAGCGATATCGACAGCCTCTTTACGCCCGGCGGCACGACCGCCTTAAAGAGTCAGGTCTCCGGACTCGGCGATTTTGAATTGATTTGTTTCCTGGTTGTCAAATGAGAGAGGAGCAAGTGTGCTGAACCTTCCGAAGTCCACGGAATTTGGCAAGAAAATTCCGAAGCAGAAGTTCTATGACAAGATAGAGATTTCACCGGAGGTCAAGCGGGTCCTTGTGGAACAGATCAAAGAGATTCGCTGGGTCAACAAGCTCTCGCCGGATACGCTTAATTTACAGCCGGGAACCAAGGTTACAGAACTCGAAGTGTTTCTCATACATCTAAAGGAGCGGGAACTGGATGAACGGGTACTTCGGCAGATAGACCGGGAACTACCGTATCACCTCCTGTTTCTGCTGGAATATGAAGGACAGTACAAAGCCGTAATCGGCTATAAAGAAGCGGCAGAGGCAGGCACGGCCGCATTTAAAGTGAACCGCTACTATGCAAGCGAGTGGGGAAGCGAAGCGGAACTCCGCTTGGAACTCTGTGGCCTGGATATCGATGCGGTCTATGAAAACTATGTGAGGCAAATTGCGGGGACGGCGCTCACGGGAGCGTACGGCAGTGATTTGCGAGAGAGCGTAGAGAGCGCCGCGCAGCAGGAGAAGCTGGAGCGGCAGCTTGCGGCGCTGGATGCAAAGATACGGAAGGAAAAGCAGCCGAAGAAGAAGTTTGAATTGGTGCAGGAGAGGAAGAGGCTGCAGGAACAGGGATAGGAAGGGGGAAGAATATGGAATCCGGAACATCGGGATTTTTAGATAAGATAATGGCTAGAATATCCAAGATACTAAATAAGAAGCAAGGGATAACCGAAGATCAAGAGAATTTGCAACAAGAGAACTGGACGGATGAACTCAGAGATTTAGCTCCAATTGATAATGTTGAGAATTTTGAAACTTATAATCAGACTTTAAATTGGGCGTTTCAAAATGAGAGAGTTAAAAATATTGCTTTGTCGGGACCGTACGGTTCCGGAAAGAGCAGTATTATTGAGTCATATTTGAAAAACCATCCGGATGTAAAGAGTGCTGCACTAAAAATCTCATTGGCTAGCTTTACGAGTATTGATACACAAGTAGACTCTAGTCAAGATGACGTTGAGACAAAGATACAAATTGATGAAGAGGAAATTGAAAGAGGGATTTTAAAACAGCTATTTTATGCTGCAAATCCAGAGAGCATTCCTCAAACATGTTATAGAAGACTGAGACCAAAAGGAATATTCAATTATTTGAGAATTTTCCTAATTATAATGACTTTGATTGTTTTTGGACTTGCTTCAGTGAATACAGAGATCAAACACAATATTCTTGATGTAATAGGCAGCTTTTTTCATCAAGAAATCACAAAAGAAAGTAGTGCTGAATTCGCTGAATTTCTACTTATGTCAGCCGCGATATCAGGGGCTGTTCTTCTTTTGTTTAAGAATCAATTAGTCAAATTTCGGTTGGGCAGTCTTAATTTATTTTCCAATCTCACGATTACGGATAAAACAAATGAGGAAGAATCGGTTTTTAATCAGAAATTAGATGAAATCATGTATTTCTTTGAAACGATGAAATACGACACAGTATTCTTTGAGGATTTGGATCGTCTAAACAACCCCATAATTTTTGTGCATCTTAGAGAATTAAATCAGCTTCTGAATAATGACCAATTAATTGGAAGAAAACCGATTCGCTTTGTCTATGCGGTTAGAGATGATATCTTTTTGGCAGAGGATAGAACTAAATTTTTCGATTTTATTGTACCTGTATATCCGGTGACGAATCACTCTAATTCATTCGAGCTTTTATCAAGCCTAATAGAAAAAGAAGTGAAGAGATTGGAGAGCAGGACTGCAGGAGATACGGAGCTGACTGAGTGGAAGGAAATGATGGTTACTTTCGTTGCGAAGATAGGAATGTACATCACAGATAGGAGGACAGCATACAATATCTTCAATGAATTTTTGATATGCATGAAATTAAGAGGGGGGGATTACCAATCGCAGATTATTCGTGGGGATAAACTCATGGCCATGATTGTTTTTAAAAATTTATATCCCAATGAATTTTCTGAAGTGCAAAAAAATGGAGGGGCTATAGAACGATATTTCTTAGCAAAAGCAAGCACAAGAGCATCAGAAAAAATAGGCCTTGACTACCACGATCTAGACACCATTAATTTCATTAATGCAAATAGGGAAGAGGAGAAGAAGGCGAAGAGTCACAATGAATTGCTCCACTATTTAATTAATAATAAATATATAAGTGAAGATTATGAGGGCTATATAACTGATGTTGAGAATCGAGACTATATCTGTATAGTTAAAGGAGGACGAAATCCTGATTTCAACTTAAAAATTAAAAATCCGAGCCCGCTGATTGAACGCCTTGGAGCAGAATATTTTTTACAAAAATCGATTTTGAATTATGACATATTTATGGAGCTTATGGGGAATAGGCATGATCCCAAAAAAGTGGAAAATTTTCTCGAGGTACTGTATCAAGAGATGGGAACGGTGAAGGAAAGAGGTGAGTTCTTAGAAGGATTGATTGGTGAGGAATGGTTTAATATAGATTCAAAACAATGTAAGCATTTTTTTGAAAATTCACTGTTAAAATGGCATGGGATGATAGATTACATTTTGGTGACATTTGAGGACACTGATCAGTACTATGATTATGATATTTCCGAGAATAGAGAGGTGGATCAATGGTACGATGAAATGCATCCTTATGGTTATGATAGACAAATCAAATACATAAGGATGATGTTATATACATTGTTTAATCCCGACGGATCAAGAGAACAAGATTATGAGATGAGAATTCTGAAAATACAGAATAAATCAGGGAGATTAAAACGTTTTTTCGAAGAGCATGAAGATATACTTGAACGCTTGTTTAATGGGATTGATTCGGATGACAATCAATCAAATGACACAAGAATCTCGCTAAAATTAAAATGCTGTATTGGAACCATATTAGACGCACTAAATGTGAAGTTTTCTGCTCTTGAGTTTAAAGAAATTAGCCTTAAAACTCAAAGGGATTTGTGGGGAGATATTATCAAGGGAAATCACTATATTCTTAACGATGGAATGATGCGCAGTATAATTAATCATCTGGATTCCAGATCGCTTGTCGATTTTGAGGCTAGGCCATATTCAACTGTGATGGCTCTGAATTCCCAAGAAGTGTCACAATATGTCCAGAAGGAAATGAGAACATTCGTTGAAAATGTTGTTTTGACTTGCAATAACCCAGCAGACAATCCCCGGGATATTATTGACATGTTATGCTGCTTGAAAGAGAATTACGAATCAGCAGAAACTTTTAATGAGGATGAAGTTCTTAGTCTTTCAAGAAAATTAATTGAGAAAGAGAACTTTAAGTTGAACCGAATTGCAGAATGTGTTGACGAAGAACTCGAGGAGTCGGGGTGGTGGAAACAGATTTGGAATGTATTGTTGGAGAATGATAAGATTATAGTCAGCCTGGAAAATGTACATGATTATAGTGATAAGTATGGTTACAATGATATACTCAAGAGTTATTTTGAGCGCCACGAAAAAGAATTGAATGGTGGATTTATAGAGGCTGAAATTGACGAGTAGGGTTAAGAAATTTATGAATTATCTTGAGGGGCTTATAGGGCTGGATTCTAAATAATTGGACAACTCGTTGGATGAGAGCAAAGTGAAATTAAAGTAAATATTTTTAATGAGTGCTCTTCATCTATGATACAAGGAGGACATATATATGACCCATCTAAAACTTCACTCCCTCGACAAGGTCGCCGCGAACATCGACGCCATCGCGGCGCTTTTCCCGAACGCGGTGACCGAAGTGCTGCGCGACGGCAAGACAGAGCGCGCCATTGATTTTGATGTGCTCCGGCAGGAGCTCTCGGACAGCCTTGTGGAGGGGCGCGAGGAGCGCTATCAGTTCACCTGGCCAGATAAGCGGAAGGCCGTACTTGCGGCGAATGCGCCAATTACCTCCACCCTCCGCCCGGTGGTCGCAGACAGTGTCGGGAAGGACGGTACGCCCGGCGGTTTTGACAGCGAGAACCTCTACATTGAGGGCGATAATCTGGAAGTCCTGAAACTGTTGCAGGAGACCTACCTCGGCAAGGTCAAGATGATATACATCGATCCGCCCTACAATACCGGCAATGACTTTGTCTATGAGGATGACTTTGCGCAGAGCGCAGCCGAGTACCTTGTAGGCAGCGGGCAGTACGATGAAGCCGGTAATCGCATGGTCACGAATACCGAGAGCAACGGTCGCTTTCACACAGACTGGCTCAACATGATATATCCGAGATTAAAGCTTGCAAAGGATCTGCTGGCAGATAATGGTGTAATTTGTATTAGTATAGATGACAATGAACTTGCGCAAATTAAAAAGATTTGTGATGAATTATTTGGTGATTCAAATTTTGAAGGTCACATTCACTGGAGAAGAAGACATAACCAACCCAATGATAAGACAAAGATGATAGGATTGGTTGCCGAGCATATTTTAGTTTACGCCAAAAATGGAAAACAACTTAGAATTTCTGGAGTGGGGAAAATAGATTTGACGGGAGATTTCTCAAATCCAGATAACGACCCACGCGGAGCATGGGCATCCAAGCCATGGAAGACGGGATCCGATCAATCGGGAAGTAGATATGTTATAAAGACCCCCACAGGAAAATTGCTCGAAGAAGAGTGGATGGGAGAGGAGCAGACTTATTTGGAGTTGCTAAAAGATAATAGGATTTTCTTTCCTAAAGGCGGAGATGGTATGCCGAGAAAGAAGTATTTCAAATTTGAACGAGAAGCAGAAGGACAATGTGCAACGAATTGGTGGGATTGTTCGCAATTCGGTCACAACCAAGGCGCTAACATGTGTATGTTAGAGTTATTTGGCGCTAAAAATATCTTTAGCAATCCGAAGCCAGTGGAATTAATTCGAGGATTGATACAGATTTGCAATGTGAAAAGTGAGGACATCATTCTCGACTTCTTTTCCGGTTCCGCGACCACAGCCCATGCTGTCATGCAGCTGAACGCAGAGGATGGCGGCCATCGCAAATTTATCCTGGTGCAGTTGCCGGAAAAGACAGACGAAAAGAGTGAGGCCTTCAAGGCTGGTTACCCGAATATCTGCGAAATTGGCAAGGAGCGCATCCGCCGCGCGGGCAGAAAGATACGCGAGGAGGCAGGAGAGGCGGCTGCCCTGCAGGACTTCGGTTTCCGCTGCCTGCGCCTTGACAGCAGCAATATGGAGGATGTCTATTACGAGCCGGAGAAGCTCGGACAGCAGGATCTCTTCTCGCAGGTGGACAATGTGAAGCAGGGGCGCACGGCGGAGGACTTATTATTCCAGGTCATGCTGGACATGGGCATTCCGCTCTCCTCAAAGATTTCTGAGCGCGACATTGCGGGAAAGAAGGTCTTCGATGTGGGTGAGGGCTTCTTACTTGCCTGCTTTGACAGCGCGGTCACGGAAGAAGTGGTCACGGAAATTGCAAAGCAAAAGCCGCAGTACGCGGTGCTCCGCGACAGTTCCATGGCGTCGGACAGTGTCGCGACCAACTTTGAGCAGATCTTTGCGAGCTACAGCCCGGAGACCGAACGGAAGGTGCTGTGATGATGAAATTTAATTTCAAGATTCAGCAATATCAGACCGACGCGGTGAATGCGGTTGCGGAAGTATTTCGAGGGCAACCCTTTGTCAGCACGGTTTCCTACCGCCGGGATCTGGGCACGCTTCCGGTAGCGCAGCAGCAGTTGAGTTTGGTCGGCAGTGCCGATTCGCCGGATTTGCTCAGCACCGAGGACTTGGAGAACGATGCCGGTTTTAAGAACGAGGAACTGCATCTCACGGACGCACAGCTGCTCGAAAATATCCGCGCGGTACAGCGCGGCAACGGCCTGCAGGAATCTGCCTCTCTTGTCGCGGCGCAGGGGCGCTTAGGTCTGGACATTGAGATGGAAACCGGCACGGGAAAGACCTATGTCTACATCAAGACCATGTTCGAGTTAAACCGCCTCTACGGGTGGAGCAAATTTGTGGTCGTGGTGCCGAGCATTGCCATCCGCGAGGGCGTAAAGAAGAGCTTTGAAATCACGGCGGAGCACTTTATGGAGTGCTACGGCAAAAAGGCACGCTTCTTTGTCTACAACAGCTCGAACCTGAATCAGCTGGATGCCTTTTCGAGCAATGCAGGGCTCAATGTGATGATCATCAACACCCAGGCCTTTGCGGCTTCGCTGAATGAAGATAAGAATGTGGAGGGCCGGAAGGGTGATGCGGGCGCGCGCATTATTTTTACGGCGAGGGATAGCTTCGGTTCCCGGAAACCGATTGATGTGATTGCGGCGAATCGCCCGATTTTAATTCTCGATGAGCCGCAGAAGATGGGCAACGAAAAGGATTCGGTCACGCAGAAGGCGCTTCGGAATTTTAAGCCGCTCTTTTCGCTCTACTACTCTGCGACGCATAAAACGAGTCACAATGCGGTCTATGCGCTGGATGCCTTGGATGCTTATAATCAGCGTCTGGTGAAGAAGATTGAGGTGAAGGGCTTTGAGGTGAAGAATCTGCCAGGTACGAACCAGTATCTCTATCTCGAGGATCTTGTGTTATCGGCAAAAAAGCCGCCGTGCGCGCGCATCGAACTGGAGGTTCGGCATAAGAATGGGGTCAAGCGGGAGCTGCACCTCTTGGGGCAGGGCGATAACCTCTACTATATTTCCAAGGAGATGGAGCAGTACAAGGGACTGGTCATTTCGGAAATCGATGCGTTTGCCGGAGAAGTGCATTTCACAAACGGATTGCGTTTGAAGAAGGGAAATTTGGTCGGCGACGAGTCAAAAGAACTGCCCCGCCTGCAAATCCGCGAGACCATCATCTCCCACCTGGAAAAGGAACGGCAGCTGTTTAAACTCGGCATTAAGACCTTGTCTCTCTTCTTCATCGATGAAGTGGCCAAGTATCGGCAGTATGATGAGGCGGGAAATGAAGTCCTGGGCGAGTATGGTCGCATCTTTGAAGAGGAATACCGCGCTCTGTTGCCGCAGTACCGCACGGACTTGGATCCTGCCTATACAGCCTATCTCGATGCGGCGGATGCCGCCTCGGTGCACCGGGGGTATTTCAGCATCGACAAAAAGGGACACTGCGTGGACAGCGCGCTGAAGCGCGGCTCGGATCTCTCGGATGATATTTCCGCCTATGACCTGATTCTAAAGAACAAGGAGCGGCTGCTCTCCTTTGAGGAGCCGACGCGCTTTATTTTCTCCCACTCGGCGCTGCGCGAGGGCTGGGACAATCCGAATGTCTTTCAGATTTGCACCTTAAAGCACAGCAATAACACGACGAATAAGCGCCAGGAAGTGGGGCGCGGCCTGCGCCTTTCCGTGGATCGGAGCGGTAATCGCATGGATCGGTCTGTACTCGGTGAGAATGTCCAGAAGATTAATCTCCTGACGGTCATTGCGAGCGAGAGCTATGCGGGCTTTGTGGAAGATTTACAGAAGGAGACCGAGGCAGAGCTTCGGGAGCGTCCCAAGAAGGCGACGCAGGAGTACTTTGCGGGCAGAACTGTGCAGGTGGACGGTAAGCCGGTAAAGCTCAGCGAGACGCAGGCACGGCAGATTTACAATTATCTCTTGCGAAACGACTATATCGATGACGATGCCAATGTGACCGCGCTTTATCGGGAGACTGCGGAATATGCGCCGGTCAAAGAAGAGTTAAAGCCGATTGAGGCAGAGATTCACCGCTTGGTGCACGCGCTTTACGATCCGTCTCAGCTGGCAGCGCTGTATACGGACGGCAACAAAACCAAAATCAATGAGAATCCGTTGAACGAGCGCTTCTACAAAGAGGAGTTCCAGAAGCTCTGGACGGCCATTAACCACAAGTACGCCTATACGGTGGACTTTAATTCCGAGGAGCTGATTCAAAAGGCGATTGCGCACATCGACAGCGAGCTCTATGTGAGCCGACTGCAGTATACGGTCACCGCGGGCAGTCAGGCGGAGCAAATTACGGCAGATCAGGTGAAGGAAGGCAGTAGCTTCTTCGCGGCAAAATCGCGCACCGAGACGCTTCGTACGGCACCGCAGAGCACCCTTCGCTATGATTTAATCGGCGCGGTTGCCAAGGGAACGGTGCTCACCAGACGCACCGTCGCGGCCATTTTGCAGGGCATTGACGCGAGTCGCTTTGCGCTGTACCGGCAGAACCCCGAGGAATTCATTGCAAAGGTCATACGGTTAATCAACGAGCAGAAGGCGACCATGATTGTGGAGCACATCCGCTATGATACGCTGGAGGGAAGATATGACAGCAATATCTTCACTGCGGAGGCGCACAAGGTCCCGTTAGACATGGCATTCAAAGCCGACAAGGCCATTCAGGACTATGTTTTCACCGACGGCAGTGCCGAAAAGAGCGTGGAGCGCCGCTTTGCGGAAGAGATGGATAAGGCGGAAGAGGTCAAGATTTATGCAAAGCTCCCGAAGGGATTTCAGATTCCGACCCCGGTCGGCAATTACACGCCGGACTGGGCCATTGTATTCCGCGAGGGAAGCGTAAAGCACGTTTACTTCATTGCCGAAACCAAGGGCAGCATGAGCAGCCTTGACTTAAGACCCATTGAGGCGGCAAAGATAAGCTGCGCAAAGCAGCTCTTTGAAAAGCTGTCGAACGGAAGCGTGCACTATGAGCATGTGGACAGCTATAAAAGTCTGCATGACATGATTTCGTTCTAAATACGCGACTTTTGTAGTTTGGGAAAAGAAAACAGAACCGGCGTGTTCGATTCGCGCCGGTTCTGTTTCATTTTCCGGTTGCAATTGCAGTCAATCAAGATGATCAAGCTCCTTGTGATGCTTTCCCATAGGAATGACCATAGGCGCATCTGAAGTAGGATCTGTAATGACCTTACTATCAAGCCCGTATACATCTTTTATAAGTTTTTCACTAATCACATTTTCAGGTCTTCCTTCGGCATAAAGATTCCCTGATTTGAGGGCAAATATATAGTCTGCGTATCTTACAGAGA
>ERZ773067.661-NODE-661-length-20076-cov-4.568853_pt1 | contig 20076 bp, 16 predicted proteins | sample MGYA00580622_ERZ773067 | MGnify/ENA primary metagenome ERZ773067 (study PRJEB29015, sample SAMEA2737998) | human oral metagenome | biome: human oral; feature: human-associated habitat; material: dental | place: China | collected 2113 ...
GCATAGATGGCGAGTCTCGCGTGCTTGGAGTCGTGCAGGCTGGGGCACCCCGCCGAGACGCGAGCGCAGTCGGCGCTCGCCGCGCACGCGGGGCCGAGGCCGCCAGCGCGGGGCATCCAGACGATCACGCACATCGCCCCGAACGCAAGGCGCGAGCCGGGCGTACGGGGAGAGGTGTCGTACGGGAGCACCATAGGGTCTGCAAGTTCGCCGAGCTGCAGGGGACTCCGACGCCAAGCACCCCGAGGGGTACGCCATGAGGCCCGTGCTCGGCGACCACCCCGTACACGGATCGAAGTAGATATAATTTTTTGACACAAATTATATCAGATTTGTGTCTAATTAAAATTGTGCTCAATCGGAGCTTAACGATCAGTGCAAGCTCCATCTTTCCGACCCCTCCTACATGAACCATCTGAACACGGCCCTAAAGAGCCGGGCGAAGATTTCCACTTATTCCACAGGAGGCGGGCATGTACATCGGCCACGACGTCGCGGGCGGAAGCGGGCGCGCGGCGATCGTCAGGCCTGCGGGGGAAAGGACCAAGGCCGCGAAGGAGGACCGGGTCTACCTCGGCCGCGTGGTGGACAGGGCGCGTGGGATCTACCGGAGTGGGTGCCAGGGGTCTGTTCCCCTGCGACCTGGCGACGGGCAAGTTCAGGCCCATGCCGGGGGGCGTCGAGAGGCCGAGGAGGCGCGACGCCCGCACCTAGCTTCCCTTCCACCAACTTCTCGCTTGACAACCAGAGTGAACGGGGGAGAGGGCATAATACAGACAGAAGCATCTGAACTCTTCCAAGGCTTCCGAGCAAACACCATCCAAAATCAGTATCTCCCTGGGATGGGCTGGCGGCACAGATAAATCAAACGACGTGAGGCTTGCAGTCACGACGACTCGCCACAACGAATAGCCCCAGGTTCATCGGCTGGAATGCGGTTACTGGTCTAGCTCGCAGATCTCTCAACCCGCCCGTCCTTCTCACTATGTCCGAAACCAAGCTAGGAGATGCACATTGTCAACCATTTGCAGGGGTTCCTGTTGGAACTAGGGCGCAGCTTCGCATTCGTCGAGCGCTAGCAGCGATTCATCTACAAGGAAGACCGTTTCAAGGTAGATTTATCTTCTACAACCGCCTGCTGCGCCACTTCGTACTGTTCAACCTGAAGCTGGGCAAGCTCACACACCAGACATCGGGCAAATGCAGATGTACGTCCACTACTACGACTGCGAAGTGAGGCTAATTGACAAGAACCCGATCATAGGCATATTGCTCTGCCAAGACAAGAACGACGCGGTGATGAAGATGATGCTGCTCGCGAACAACGAGTAGATATTTGCCAGCAAGTACAAGACCGTGTTGCCGACAACCGACGAGCTGAAAAGGACTCTGTCCGAGGTGAACAACGATAAGTGACCTTTTCAAATCGACATACAACCCTGACGCGCTGAGCTGTATCACCACCCGGCGCCGCCCGGCGCCGGCCCGAGGGCAGGGGTCGGGCGCAAAGTGCCCCGGAATCTGGCGGGGGGTTCCCCGGCAACATTTGCCCAGTTGGGCCGTCTCCCAAAGTGCCCGGGAGGCTGGCGGGGGGTTTCCGTGTCTGGCGGGGGTTCCGTCGGCACCGGTCACCACCCGGCACCATTAGCCGTCCAGTGGGAGTTCCGTCGGCGCCGCACCCCACCTAGACGCCACCACCCATCCAGTGCCGCCGTGACAGATTACAAAAAGGGGAGGGGTACATACCCCTCCCTCATCACGTGACCCCAAGACCAAGCCAGCTCAAAGCCGCACAATCAAACAAGGACTACTGCGGCCTCACGTAGGTTACAACAACACGACGCTGCGGATCCTCTCCCTCAGAATGGGTCATGACCTCCTCGTTATCAACGAGGGCTAGGTGTATGATCCTGCGCTCATAGGCATTCATGGGAGCAAGGCGAATCTCCCCCCTCTGCCTGATCGCACGCGATGCCGCAGAGCCTGCAAGCGCAACAAGTTTCTGCTTACGACGCATCTTGTATCCCTCTATGTCAATCACAACGGGATAGTGGAAGTGTATCGTGTTGCTCATATAGGAGTTGACGAGCATCTGCAAAGCATCGAGTGTACGACCGTGACGACCAATGAGCACGGCAAGATCACCACCGCTCACGTCGAGAATCAATTCCCCCTCGTCGCCATCGTACTCGTCTATGACAAGCTGCTTCTCACCAAAAAAGGCAAGTAGATTCCTGACATAGGACAGTGCGACATCGGCAATACGGTCAATATCACTCTCTGACAACGTCTTGCCCGCCTCAAAGCGCTCGCGAATGGCAGCTATCTCGTCCTCAGTCACGTTCGTGGCCACATTCGAGGCTACGTCCTCTGCGGCCTGTTCGATATCCGTGGAGACGTCTTCGGCACCCTCGGCGTGTCCATACTCCTCAACTTCCATTATTACCTCCGTCTAACTAAAGTCAGACCCCTATAGGTTCATGCCTTGGCCTTCTTCTTGGGCCTCGGCTTGTGTTCCTTACGAACGACCTCGACCTCCACGGGCTGCTTGTCGAGCTTTGCCTGAGCCTCTGCCTTTGCCCTATCCATAACGCGCTGGGTCACGAGCTTCTGCTGCACGACCTGCCAGAGGGCCGAGGTGTCATAGTAGAGGAGGACGCCCGAGGGCAGGCCCCATCCGACCCAGAGCATCATGATCGCCATCATGACACCCATGATAAGACTCTGGGAGCGCTGCTCGCCCTCCATATTCTTGAGGTTCATGAGCATGGGAATAAGGGTAAGCACGCCAAACACGACGACAAGAAGAACGTAAACCCACCCACCTGCGATACCCCACTCGGAAAAAGCTCCCGAAGCCGACCGCTGAAGCGAGGGGAGGATACCGTAGAAGTGCGCCTCCTCACCAACCTCACGCGTGACGGTGAACAGGGCAAAGAATATCGGCATTTGCAAAAGGATAGGAAGACATCCACCAAGCGGGTTAAATTTGTTCTCGGTATAGAGCTTCTGCATCTCGTCGCGCTGACGCACGGGATCATCAGCGTACTTTGTCTGGATCTCCTTTAACTTGGGCTGGAGCACCTGCATATGAGCGGATGCCTCGGTTGAGCGCGTCATAAGCGGTATGAGGAGCAGCCTGATGATAATCGTCAGGATGATGATGGCCAGTCCCCAGTCGCCACAAAAGCCTTCTATGGCGGCAAGGACGGTCTTCAATAGGTTACAAATCGCATCCCACATAGTTCCTCCTGGGTCGGCCCACTAGGGGACGGGGTCAAATCCACCTCTGTGAAACGGGTTGCATCGAAGAATCCTCCTCGCGGCAAGCAGGCCTCCCCGTATGGCACCGTATCTCTCTATAGCCTCAGACGCATACTCAGAACAGGTAGGAGAATAGATGCAGTGGCTCCTCAGCAGAGGAGACACACACCTCCTATACCACCCTATGCCCCTAATCAGAGCCTCTTTCATCATATCGAGGCTCCATCCGCCTGGCGGATGCCAAGGCGCCTCATGAGCGTGTCGATCGCCCTCGAGACGTTAGCGGGATTGCTCGCGAAGGTAGCGCGTGTCGCCACGAGGATTACCTGGTTCGTGTCCTCAGGAAGCCCACTCAAGCGCGCCGCCTCCCTAAGCACCCGCTTGCACCTATTCCTAAACACTGCGTTTCCGAGCCGCTTAGGCGCAACGAAGGCGACCCTTCCCAAGCCGCCTTCGTCACCCACGAGAGCTGTCATGCGTACGAGCCTATGGTTCGCACGTCTTCCGCCAAAGAAGACCCTCTCAAAGTCACGCCTGGACTTGATGGTCCTCATAGCGAACTAGACGGTAAGCTGCTTGCGACCCTTGGCGCGGCGGCGAGAGAGAATGGCACGACCACCCTTTGTGGCCATGCGGGCACGAAATCCGTGAGTCTTCGCGCGCTTTCTCTTATTAGGCTGGTACGTACGCTTCATTTCAAAACCCTCCTGGAAAAGTGCCTAATGTCAATAAGCTATGAAAGTATAGAGGTCTTTGTCAGTCTCTGTCAATTAGGGTTGGGCGGAAGCGCATGAATCACCGTTCGTCCACGTCAGAGCTGGTACCCCGACGGTTCCCAGCTTTCCAAAACTGAAGGAATGCACCATACGAAAACAGCCACGCATGAATGGATTCATTCATATATCGCTCACGAAGTCGTACCACATGCTAGAATATTCTTTCCTCATAGGAGTAGTAGACAGAGTGTATTAGGGAAACGCTGGAGATGTTGAGAACTTTCATGCACATCCATTCATGAATGAAAGTTTTCATCAATGACGAATGGATGTTGAAAGGGAGGTAGATCGTTGTCACGCAGCTTCTACCCATTCGTCGAACAGTCAGAAGGGCGCACAGGCGTTGCGCCGGCCTCTGAGGCGTCAGTCGCTGGGGTATCGGCCACCGTGGCGTCGCTCTGCGGGCAGACGGGACAGAACGAGCCACTCGAAGTTCGCTACCCCGCCCGCGTCGCCGTCTACGACGATCCCTCCGCCGCACCTCGCATCATCGTCATCGATCCCAAGGACATACGGGATTACCTCGAGGAGATCACGGCCACGGTGTCGCGCCTCTCGAAGGAGCAGGGGGGGACCCTGCCCTTCATGGTCATCCGCGAGGTCGTTGAGAACTTCATCCACTCCTACTTCAGGCAGCCCACGATCAGCATCCTCGACAGGGGAGACACCATCCGCTTTAGCGACCAGGGACCGGGGATAGAGGAGAAGGAGCGGGCCCTCGAGTACGGGACGACCTCGGCCACCGAGGAGATGAGGCGCTACATCAGGGGTGTTGGCTCAGGCCTTCCCTACGTGCAGCAGTACATGCAGGACAAGGGCGGCTCCCTCACGATAGACGACAACATGGCGGGAGGCACCATCGTGACCATATCGGCCGTCGCAAGAGGCGATGGGAGCGACCCCGCCTCAAGCGTCTTTTCGGCGCCTCCCCAGGGCCCGTCACAGGTCGAGGCCTTCGGACAAGCAATCCAGTCACCCCCACCACCCGTCTTGCCACAGCAGCTGGGGTACCCCATCTACCAGGCCTATCCTATTCTGTCCCAGCCGCTTGCGCCCCAAGCGTACCCGCAGCAGGCACAGCAGGCACCGTACTGGCAGCCAGGTGCGCCCACCTACCCGCAGCCGATGGCAGGGACCACGCGCCAAGAGACCACCCCCCAGGCACCCTCCCAGCCCGCCATCGCGCTCAGCGAGCGCGGACGCGCGATACTCTCATATCTCGCCGAGCATGCGAGCGTCGGCCCCACCGAGCTTACCCGCCGCTTTGGCCACTCCCAGCCCACCTGGACGCGCGAGCTGCAGGCCCTCGAGGAGATGGGGCTCATCGCCAAGCGCAGGGGAGAGCAGAAGCGCAGCCTCACCGCCTCTGGCCAGGCCATAGTCGCAGGCATGGGGCGATGACCCACCTGACCACAGAACCCAGAGGCGGCCCTCAACTACCAAAAACCCACACTGAACCCGTTCACAGACACCAGTTTTCATCATATACTTAGGCTTCGCTCTGACTTTTCAACACTGGCAATGCGCACACGGCGCTCCAAGTCTGGGGGATCATGGACTCAACGCAAGACGACGCACAGGTCCTGTGGCACGACATGCTCACGCTCCTCGCAAAGAAAAAGGTCGGCCCCTCCACCCTGGCCATGCTTAGGAGCTGCAAGGTCGCCCCCTTTGACGGCTCAACGATCACCATCTCGACCTCTCTTGGCTTCGCACGACGAAAGATCCTACAGCAGGCCCCCATCATCGAGGAGTGTCTCTCTGAGGCGGCCTTCCAGCCGGTGGGACTCGTCGTTGAGCTCTCCCAGGCCGAGGGTCCCCAATCCGTCGAGACGATCGCCCAGGTGACGAGCGAAGAAGCTGGGCTCATGAGTGCGCCGGACACCACAGCCCAGCACAGGCGCAGACGTGCCGTCGAGCGGGCGAGGAGCGCCTTTGCCGACAGTGCGCAAGACCTGGCGGGCTCAAAGCTCACCTTCGAGCGCTTCGTCGCCGGCGAGGAGAACATGCTCGCCTTCGAGGCGGCCAAGCAGGTGGCCGACGGCGAGAACAAGGGCTACAACCCGCTCTTCATCTATGGCAAGAGCGGGCTGGGAAAGACCCACCTCCTGCGCGCTATACAGAACTACGTCGTCCTCAACGATCCCTCCCGCCTCTGCGTCTACCGCACGGCAGGGGAGTTTGTCGAGGACTACCGCATCGCCTCGAACAACAAGGAAACCTCAGCGAAGAGTGCCCTCTCGAACAACTACCAGAACGTCGACATCCTCATCATCGACGACGTCCAGAACATGCACACCGCCGCAGGCTCCATCCGCTTCTTCTTCGAGACCTTCAACGCCCTCACGGCCAGGGACAAGCAGATCGTGCTCGCCGCCGACCGCTCGCCCTCGCAGCTCGGCATGGGCGACAGCAAGTTCGACGAGCGCGACACGAGCCGCATGGACTCGGGCGTCACCGTGAGCATCCAGGTGCCCAACTACGAGCTCAAGCTCAACCTCATAAACGCCTTCTACGAGCGTATGCACCAGGACAGCGAGCAGGAGCACGTCGCAGGCATGTCGGGTACCATCTCGGAGGACATGCGCCAGCTCATGGCCGAGCGCTCAGGCACAAACATCCGCGTCATCGAGGGATTTGTCCAGACCTGCCTCATGAACGCCACGCGCAAGGAGCAGAAGGGCGGGACGCTCAACAGAGAGGACATCGTTCGTCTCGCAAACAGCAAGTGGCCAAATGGTCAGCGCACCGTGAGCGTGGGACAGATACAGAAGGCCGTCGAGACCTACTACGACGTGTCGCACTCGGACCTCGTCGGCTCGAAGCGCAACAAGGAGCTCATGGAGCCCAGGCACGTGGGCATCTGGCTCTCACGCGAGCTCACGGACAACACCCTGGCAGACATCGGCAAGAAGTTCGGCGGGCGCACCCACGCGACCGTCAAGCACAGCATCTCGTGGGTCGACGCCACCCTAAAGGAGGACCGGATCTTCCTCGACCGGGTGGAGACGCTCAAGGACAGCATCATCGACAAGGGATAGGACCAGCGGCTACCCCTATTGCGACAGTGGGTGTCTCCTTCGTTCCAGGCCTGTCGAAAGTCGTGAAGATATCCTTTCGGTAGACCTCGAAAACCCACCGCCCACCGCCCAAGCGAGCGCGCCTACGCCCGCCCCTGTCGAGAGCGTCGATTCTCAAGAAGCTCGCGGGCAACGGAGACAAACCCTCCATCTGTGGGAACGTGGACCTTTCTACAATTCGACAGTCGTTATTATTGATAACGCTCTTATATATAGTAAGTACTATTAAAGACAGACCGTCGCGGAAAGGGTTGAAGATGAAGTTCTCGGTAAGCCAGTCATTCCTTGAGCGAGCACTCTCCATTGTGGCGAAGGGAATGGCCTCCAACTCGACCCTTCCCATCCTCTCGGGTATCTACATCAGCGCCACCGCAGGTGTGATAGAGCTCCAGTCCACTGACCTGACCATATCGGTTCGTCATAAGTTGGCGGCGAACGTCGAGGAGGGTGGGCAGACCGTGGTCTCGGGCAGGGTCCTTCAAAACGTCGTGAAGACCCTTGCGGACGCCGTGGTGAACTTCGAGGGAGGAGAGAGGGTGCTCACCATCACCTGCGCCAAGTCGACCTTTCGCCTCAACACCATTGACGCGCAGGACTTCCCTGAGTTTCCCAGTTACTCCCTCGAGCGCTCCATCGAGCTTCCGAGCGTGCTTCTTGCCCAGATGGTGGACAAGGTCTACAAGGTGACGTCAAAGGACAGCTCCAGACCCATACTCTCCGGCGTGCTACTCTCCGTCGAGCAGAACACGGTGCGCCTCGTTGCGACCGATGCCTACCGCCTTGCGGTCTGCGACTCGCACACGCAGACCTCAAGCGCCGATGAGGCCTTCACGACCATCGTCTCGGGGACAACCCTCCACGACGTGATGACGCTTGCCTCAGACAGCGACACCGTCATGATAGGCACCACCGAGAACCAGGTCGTCTTCGCGTTTGGCGACACGACCTACATCGCCCGAAAGATCGAGGGGAGCTTCCCAAACTACAAGCAGCTCCTGCCCTCGACCTGCAACACCTCCGTCACGATCGACGTCGAGGGGCTCTCCGCCGCCTTGAGGCGCGTCTCTGTCATCACGCAGTCAAACTCCTCGGTGCGCTTTGACATAGACGTCGACGGCAGGCTCATGAGACTCTCCGCCTCCTCGCCCGACCAGGGGGACTCGGCCGAGACGATGGACGTCGAAGCCGAGGGTGAGAGCGTGTCGATAGCCCTCAACTACCATTACGTCTTCGACTGCGTGAACGCAAGCGGGTCCGACAGGAAGATCTGCCTCGAGCTCCAGAGCTCCATGCAGCCGGGCATCTTCAAGTCGTATGGGCAGATAAACTACCTCTACCTGCTGATGCCGGTCAGGATGTAGCACAGGTGCTGCTCGTCAGGAGCCTCTCGCTGCGCGACTGGCGAAACTTCGATGACAGGACCATAGGGCTCGGCGAGGGCATGACGGTGCTTCATGGCCGCAACGCCTCGGGCAAGACCAATGTCGTCGAGGCCCTGCAGACGCTGACGTCGGGACGTTCGTTTAGGCACCCGAGGCCTGCGGAGCTCGTGCGCGAGGGCCAGGGGCGGGCGCTCGCGTCGGCGCGCCTGGAGGGTGACGGTCGCGTGATAGACGTCTGCTGTAAGGTCGAGGGGACGCGTCGCCACTTTGAGAAAAACGGCAAGCGCTGCCACGCGGCGGACCTGCCCGAGACGATGATGAGCGTCCTCTTTTGCCCGGATGACCTCTCGCTCGTAAAGCGCGGCGCATCCCACCGAAGAGACGAGCTCGATGACTTTGGCAGGCAGGTAAACCGGGGCTACGGGAGGGTGCTTGCGGCCTACGAGCGTGCGGTCACACAGAGAAACCGCCTGTTCAAGGAGGACGTCGTCGATCCTGGCCTGCTCGGGGTCTGGGACGAGTCCGTGGCGCTCTGCGGTGCGGCCCTGCTCTTTGCGCGCCTTCGCCTCTTTAGGCGTCTCTCCTCGCACGTGAGGGACATCTACGAGAGAATATCGGGTGGCGAGCGGCTCGACTGCACCTACGTCGCCTCCGTCGGGAGTCAGGAGGAGCTCGCAGGGCTCTCCAAAGACGAGCTCAGAGACCTCATCCTCAGGCAGCTGGAGGGACGGCGGCACGACGAGCTCAGAAGGCGCCAGACCCTTGTCGGTCCGCACCGCGACGACCTGGGCTTTGCCATCGGCGGCAGGGACGCTCGTGCCTTCGCCTCGCAGGGACAGCAGCGCTCAGTCGCGCTGGCGCTCAAGATGGCCGAGGTCGAGCTCTCCTTTGAGGTCGTGGGAACAAGGCCTCTGCTCTTGCTCGATGACGTCATGAGCGAGCTCGACGAGAGGCGCTCTGCGGCCCTGATGGACTTCGTGCAGGGCACCATCCAGTCGGTCGTCACGACGGCGAACGTGGGAAACTTTCCCAGAGAGCTTCTTGACAGGGCCACGTTGGTGGGCATCAGCGAGCCATGATGGCATAGTATGGTCCTTGACCTGCTGTTTACATGGCGTCTTCACATGGTAATTGCTTATGGTCAGGTCAACTAAGGAAATAGAATGAAATTGTTCTAAGATGCCAAAAAAAGAACTGGGTTTTGCTTGCACGACGGGGGAATAAGCGATATAGTCCTGATTTACCAGTGATGGTAGGCAGTGTTTGCTCTTAGAAAGGGGCAGGAATGGTAGAAAAGAAGAACGGAGTTGTGCCGGTCTCCAAGAAGGTCGCAGCGAGCGTGCTTGCTGGTATCATGGCGACTGGTATGGTGCCTGCGGCAGCCTTTGCGGAGGGTACTGCAACCGACACGAGCTCCGACAATGACATAGAGCTTCTATCTCGTACACCTGTTCAAGCATTTAGTGAGGCTACGCTCTATAGTGGTGATCACGCTACCAAAATAAATGTAGCTAATTCATCCTTTGTCATTAATGCAGGTAATGCTCCTATTGTTGGTAAAGTTGAGTTCAAAGCAATGGATAAGGCTAATGGAGATACACGTGACCTTATCCTTACCGATAATAATGATGGTACCTATAAAGATGACTCAACACATCCTGAAAATAGATATACTATTACATACAAAAACTCTGCTGGCGAGATAGTTGATGCCGAAAAGGTTAAGAGTACTCCAGATACATATACAGTTTTGTTGACAGCTACGGCCGGTGTGTATAAGGGTGGAGTGGCAAAAGCGACATTTAAAGTAACAGGCAATGATTTTGCTGGAGTTAATATTTATAATGCTCTTAATTTAGATAACAGTAATCCTGGCGATGACCAGACCTTTACCTATAATGCTGAACCGCAGAAGATTGTCTTCAAGGAAGGTGGTCCGCAGGGGACCGTTTTGACAGAGGGTAAAGATTATCAGGTTAAATACTTTAAGCGTGGAGCTGATTATAACAACCCTGCAGAGGCTCTTCCCAGTGCACCTACTGACTATAGTGAAGGTGGGTATGTGGCAAGGGTAGTTGGTCTTGGAACATACGCAGGTACCAATCGTAATTATGATTTTACGGTCGATAAACTTAATCTTTCCTCAACTGACACAAAATTCGAGGTGACTCCTTCGATTGTTGTAGGCGTTGATACTCCGTTGTCTGGAAATGTTAAGATTGTAAGTGTTAATGGATCGACAGCTCTTGCGTCGAAAGTCACGATAGGTAGTCCGTGGGTTGCTACCGGTGTTGCTGGTAAACCTGGTAAATATAGTGGTACCGTTAATGCGGTAGATGCGCAAAGCGATAACTTTGCACAGGATGCTGATCATAAGGTTATACCTGGACATGCTACGGTAATAAAGGTCAGCAATGCAGCTACTATTAATTATAATGGTGTTGCGATGGATGGACAGAGTGTAACCATTGATAAGTCTAAGGGGCAGGCTTGGACTCCAGCACTTATTAAGGCATATGATAGTGATGGCAATGAGCTCACTCTTGAACCTCTGATTTACAAGCAGGAAGACGGAACTAATGTTGGTGCTCCCACGAATGGGACCTACACTGTTATCGCAAGGGTTAAGGCTGATGCTCCAGGTGCAGGTCACGAGGAATATTCCTACGGTGGAGAGGCAAAACTAACCCTTAAGATAGTTGAGAGTTCTATCAATGCTGATACGAGTGCTACCGTGAGCTTCGATGGTGTAGTAACTAATGCGATTAGTACTCCCTATACGGGCCAGAATATTATACCTAGAATTAAGTATTCTATTTTTAAGGGAAATACGCAGATCCCGGCTTCGGATTATAAAGTTGTATTTACTGATTCAAAGGGAAATACAGTAAATACCATCAAGGATGCGGGTACGTATACCCTTACCTTCCAGAGTGATAAGTACCAGATTGATAATCCGACTGTTTCTATTACTATTTCTCCACGCAAGATTTTAGCTATTCGGGTCGATCCGACTAAGACAAGTTCTCTTGGTAACGGACAGATAGGCGTGCTTCCTACAACCAATCTTACGGCCGCAAATATTGAGTTTGATGATGGTACAAAGGATGGTCATGGGGATATAAGCTGGAAACCTGTTTCCAGTCTGTCGGATCTTGCTGTCACCTTTACTAACAGCAGCGGGCAGACTGTATCAACCCTTAGCAAGGTTGGTGTCTATACTGCTACAGTTACTGATAAGAATTCTAACAGCGGTAATTTTGATATAACAGCTCCGGTTCTGACTATTAATGTTAGTCGAGCTCTTGGTGCGGGAGATTTTTCTGATGTAGTTAACCCAAATACTCCTGGTATGACGCTCCAAGAGAAGAATTTGCTGCCTTGGTACAACGTGGAAGTCTACAAGGCTAAAGACCTTGGTTACATGCACGGATATATTGATGATCCTAACAATCCTATAACAGGGACTATGTTTAGGCCAGAACAGTCTATTACTCGTGCTGAGTTTGCTCGTGTACTGTACAATATGGCCGGTAATCCTGCTAAATATAAGCCGAATGAGACGGAAAACGGTTCAGATAGAGATGTTACAAATACCACTAACTTCTCTGATTGTGATGATTCTGCTTGGTATGCAAGGGCAGTCGCGTGGGCACATGCGACTGGTATTGTGACTGGCTATGGTGACACTGGCCTGTACAAACCTAATCAGGCAATATCTCGTCAAGAGGTGGCTGTGATGGTGTCTCGCTATGCGAGGTATATGTCTTCTGCCTCCTATAAGTCTGGCGACCAGACAAATCTTGGAACCTATCTCGATTCTTTCATGGTTGATGATTGGGCTTCTAGTGCAGTGAAGTGGGCCGTTGCAAACAAGGTAATGGGTGTTAATACGAATCTTCTGAGTCCGAGGAATAGTATTACGCGTGCCGAAGTTGCAGCTATGTCTGTTCGTACTCAGCCTCATAAGATAGTATAATTTTTAGATAGCACGGACACTGTCCAAGCTGGTAAGGGCGGGCGTCTTCACATGGTGGAGGCGCCCGTTCTTTTGCTATCCTTTACATTTGATCTCGTAGCCTGAGAAGGGAGGGGTATGGGGTTTGGGAACAGGATGCAGTCATTTAGGTCTGCTCCGCTCGTAAGCGTGGTCGTACCTGTCTACAATGCGAAGCGATATCTTGAGGTATGCGTTCAGTCACTCGAGGACCAGTCGCTTAAGTCCTTTGAGCTCATCTGCGTGGATGATGGCTCTACGGATGGCTCTGCTGAGCTTTTGATCACATTGGCAAAGCGGTATGAAAACCTGCGTATTCTCTCACTGGAACACGCTGGGGTCAGTGCGGCTCGCAATGCTGGGATAGAGGATGCCGTAGGTACGTACCTCCTCTTTGTGGATGCGGATGATACTGTTGATCGAAAGCTTTTGGAGCTTGCGGTCCAGAAGGCAGACGCGTGCTCCGCTGACATGACGATATTTGGCTTTGACGAGTTCTATGGAAAGAGCGATACCTATGTTCCTCGTGAGATCTGCGGGAAACATGAGCTCTTTGAGCGCTCGTTTAACATCAGTGACATGTCCTGCCTTACGACCGAGCTGACGACGCCTAACGTCTGGCGCATACTCTATAGACGCTCTCTTCTTACTGAGAGTGGCATACGCTTTCATGATGACCTCAAGGCCGCTGAGGACCTCGCGTTTATCTATGAGACACTGTTTGTGGCACAGCGTATCACTCTTATGGAGCAGCGGCTCTATCACTACAGGCGTGACGGTGGAGGTTCGATTACCCATGGGGAGAGGGGAGACACGTGTCTTCGCTCGCTTGCCTACGTGAGAGCGTTTGGGGAGTCGCATGGACTGTTTGATGATGTTCATATCAAACGGCAGCTCGTGAACCTTGTCCTCGACACGATCTGGTATTCCTTGGACACAGCTCACTCGAGGCAAGAGTTCGATCGCATCTACACAGGCTACCAACGCGAATGGCAAGACTACATCTGTAGCTCAAAGGATCTGATCGATGGTGACTATCTTGGTGGATGTTACCGTCGCTTCTTTGATGCAACACAAGGCGTTGATGCCGAGGACTATTTGTTTTACCTGCTTGCCGACAAGCGTGATGAGATAGAGCGGCTGCGTATGGAGAGCTCTTCGCTGATCATGGCGAAAGAGGAACTTGTGCGTTCCAACGACGAACTGCGATGTGCATCCAATACGACGCAGGAAGTGCGACCATCGGCAATCCGTAGGTTTGTAACTGCCCTCAGGCGCTGCCTGAGGGGCAAGAAGTAGGACGCAAGGGGATAATACGGGATGGAAGCGAACGGTCGCTATGCACGGGTCCTCTACCTTAGTTCCCTTGTGGGGGGTAAGACGAGCCCCATGGGCCGTCTCCTTGCGCTTCTGCGCTCAAGGGGGCATGTGGTACAGCTATTTTGCTCTGTTGACGATTCAGATGCCTCCTTTCAAGTACAGCGTATGGCTGAGGTCTTTGGTCCTGACATGGTGCTGCGGGACACATCAAGCGTTGGTGCTGGCATCCTTCCTCAGGTTGACTGTCCGGTGATTGGCATTGCGCTTAGTGACACAGATGGCGCATGGACTCTGGAGCCGTTTCTCGACGAGGCCTATCGTGCCGAGCGCATTGCTGAGCCTGCCGTTGCGCAAGATTGCGTCTGTGTCATGCAGCCCCATAGCTCAGGGAGGGCCAGGCAGGTGGATGACCTGTTACAGAAAGTGGGACTTGGCGGGCTTGTAGCCCTGTCTGAGGGATGGCAGGATGATCTGGGCTGCGACCGTACTGGTTCGTCTCTTTCGTATTGGTGTCGCAGGGCAAAGTACAGTGTCGTCTTTCGTCCTGAGGCAGGCGAGGCCTTGCCTGCGGCTGCGAATATGGCACTGCGCATGCAGGAGGGGAGCCTGCTTCTTGTCGAGGAGGACGTAAGGCTGCCGCAGTGGTTGGAAGCTGTGGCTATCCCCTTTGCTTCGGGAGAGCTTATCGATGTCATCCAGTCACTTGAGCAAGACCCTTTGCGCTATACGGCCGCCCATGAGGCTCAGCAGGGTGCGCTCGACGACCTTCCACGTACCGACCAGATGTTTGAGTCTCTTTTCTCGTATGCTGATTCCGTAGCTGTTGGCCCTGTGAGGTCCCTTGGAAGACCTGCGGTCAGAGTGGTGGTGTACGGGTGGTTTGGTGCGCAGAACTTTGGCGATGACCTGCTGCTTGAGCTTGTTCATGCCCGCGTGAGGGAGCGCTACCCCTCTGCGGAGGTACTGGTCATAGGGGCTAATCCATACCAGATCCGCGTGCAGCATGGTCTTGAGGCAACAGAGCCCCACCAAAAACATCGCATCTGTGAGTGGCTGGACGGTGCCGCCGCCCTCATCTACTGCGGTGGGCTCATGTTTGACGATCCCCTTGGGCAGACAGCCGGTGAGGCTGAGCTGGCCTTTGACCCCTGGATCGACCCGGCGGGGCAGGCAGCTATCTGCTCTCTTGCGCGTATGTACGACGTCCCAACATACTTTCTTGGTATTGGGGGAGGTCCCATGGATACTCCCGCCATGCAGCGCTACGCCAAGCTCATGAGTGCTGTTGGCGCATACTTTCTTACGAGGGACCAAAACACAAGTGACCTGCTCCTGGCAGCTGGAGTTGGCCCTCGTCAGGTAAGTAGCTATGCAGATCTCTCCTTTGGTGCCAAACGCTATGTTGATAAGCATGTTGCCTTCTTGGATAGTGAGGAGGCCTGGCGCTGGCTTAAGGCACAGGGTCGCCCGTACCTTGTGGTATCACTGCGCAGCTGTCATCGCAATCCACCTGACCTTGCATCTCGCGTTGCCCAAACACTTGACGGCGTGTGTGAGCGGCGCGATGTGAGCGTGCTCTATCTTCCACTTGACGCAGATGACGTGGGCATTCAGAGACAGGCGTTCGACCTAATGGAACACAAGGAGCGTGCCTACCTCATTGGTCAGAGACCCACGGTCGAGACGATACTTGGTTATATCTCTAGGTCTTCTGCTACGCTTTCGATGCGCCTGCACTGTTCGCTCTTGCACATGGTGCTTGGTAGGCCAGCCGTCGGACTCAACTACAATGACAAGATAGAGGCGCAGTTTACGGCTATCGGACAAGAGGGTCGCCTGCTCTCTTTGAATGCGTCCGCAAAGGATATGAGCGCTTTGCTGGTCGATGCCCTTGACACGAGCGAGTCCTTTGCAGACGAGGTCGCAGACGTGATGGCCCAACAGCAGGCGTTGGTCGATGCGGAGTTTTGCGAGCTCTTTGCTGCGATCGATAAGGTTGTGACCAAACGGTCCAATAGCGCGATCACGCGACCGAAGACGTACTGTTACCCTCGAAGTGTGTCTTTGACCGAGCAGGAGCTTGATTGTGCGCGTAGCGAGGTTCAGAGGCTTCAAGCTCGCGTTGCATCCCTCGAGCGAGAGAGAGATGCCGCCGTTTGTGAGGTGGCTGCCGTGCGAGGCTCCACCAGCTATCGGCTTGGCAATATAATGGTACGGCCTATATCGGCGCTCAAGAGGCGTCTTTTGCGGAAGGGATGATGAGTGTGAAGTTGCGTGCAAAGAGAGTGTTGGCTGTGCTCATGAGCGCAGTGCTACTGTATGGTGGCCTTCCCGTGAGTCCTACCGTGGCTGTCGCCGAGCAAGCCCAGGCGTCCGATGTGGCCACCCCACAGTTCGATGGTTCAGGGTCAAGCGGAGCCGCAGAGACCGATGGGATTATCGTCACAGTTGGGGACACATCTTCTGATGGTCTCGGTCTTCTCTCCCTTGACGGAGAAAAGACCAAAGATAGCGCCGAGGCCCGCGAGGTCAAGGGTCAACTTGAGGCTGCCGGCATGAGCGTAACAGCCACGCTCACAGACAGCGAAGGCAGCAGTGTGATGGTGGCACGTCCTGCAGAGGGACAGAGTGTGGAGGATGCGGTCGCGGCTGCCAAGAGTGTGAACGGCGTCACTTCCGTCCAGCCGAACTACGTGTATGAGCTCGTGGATGACAGGGATGAGGAGGATGTGTCCGGCGAGGATCTTGCTTCTCAGATAGGACTTGAGTCTTCCTTTGTCGTGAACGATCCCATTGCCAAGATATCCAGTCCCACCGCGAGGCGCAACCAGTACTGGGCTTATAGCACCAACCTGCCAAAGGCATGGTCTAATGCCGGTGACTCATCTCACAGGTCAACTGTGGCAGTACTCGATTCAAGCATATATGCTGCTCATGAGGATCTCTCTACCAATGTACTCTCGGGATATGCCTATGATGCCATGAACCGCAAGCACATGAGTCTTGGCACGTCGGACCCAACGTCTAATATGGGTCACGGAAGTCACATCGCTGGCATCATTGCTGCGACGTCCAATAACGGTCGCGGCATCGCCGGAGCATCATACAACTGCCAAGTGCTTCCCGTGATGGTGATAAATGATGCGGGCAAGGGCAATACTGCGAGCATCATCCTTGGTATTACCTATGCGATGCAGATGGCAAGGCAACATCCCGAGTGGGGGCTCCGTACCATCAATATGAGCCTGAGGGTTGGATCGTCTGCCAACGGAGACAAGCTGTTACATCAGACCATCAAAAGCGCTCTTGATGACTATGGCATCGTCTGTGTGTGTGCGGGTGGCAACCGAAAGACCCCCGCAGGTCCAAACACTGTCGATAAACACAGCTATCCATCCGACTTCGATGAATGTATGTCTGTGACGGCGCTGACCACAGACGGGACCGACTGGGAGTATACCGAGCTCAATGGGGCCAAGGATATCAGCACACCTGGTGTGAGCATCACTTCCGTTGGGACTGGAAGCTTTGACTCCTACACTAAGTTTTCTGGTAGTAGCCAGGCGACGGCTGTCGCTTCGGGCACTCTAGGGCTGCTCTTCTCCGCCGTGCCTACCGCAACGGTTGATCAGGTGAAGGAGGCCGTCTATAGTACGGCTCGCCCGGTCAAGAGCAGCGGCACAGCGTACCGACCCTCAAACGGAAGCCATGGCGTCCTTGATGCCGACGCTGCCCTTGACCACCTGAGGGTTCACCACTTCACGGACATTGATTACCAAAGAGATTGGGTATACACCGGAGGTTGGCTGGGCTATGTGGTCAAAAACAAGCTTATGGGAGAACATACGGGCAACCTTTTTGGCCCCAATGACTTCCTGACGCGTGGACAACTGGCGACGATTCTCTATCGTCGTGCTAATCCGACCTCTACCGCAACGACGAACAGTGCCAACTTCGCGAACAACGAGACGCCGTTTAGGGACAATAGCTCGAAGCAATACTACACGGCAGCTATGAACTGGGCCTATAAGCAGGGTATCTTTACCGGGGACGGAGACGGTAGCAGTACCGTGCGTCCCAATGCGGGCCTGACACGCGAAGAGGCCGCACTCGTGTTTTATCGTTACGCCATCAAAAACGGTGCAAACCCCTCAGGGGCAAGCGCCTCTTCCTATGCCTCTGCGCCTGATGCGGGTAGTGTCGATAGTTGGGCGAGCGCTGGCGTTGGTTGGTGCTTTGCCCACAAGCTCATGACCGGAGACGGTGTGACGCATGCCCTCAACCCCAGGGACATGACGACGCGCGCCCAGATGGCCAAGCTCGTGACTGTGCTTGTGCGAGACACTCTGTCTTAGCACCTTTGCGCCGCCCAGCCGTGAGGGGCTGGGCGGCCTTCTCGCATACGTTTCAAAGCAGGAAAATCTCGCATAAAACAATGGTGATGGCTCCTCGCGCTGCAATGTCCCCTTGTGTGCGAGCAGGTTTCAAGGGAAGTCAAGAGGATCGTGGATGAGTTCGACGACTAAAGAGAGTCTGTTTACGCATGCCCTCTCGATGGGCGAGGGCATGCGTAAGAGGGAGCTCGAGAGGATAGCCCGCAAGGTCGAGGACCTCTCGGACCGCTTCGAGTCCATGTCGGACGAGGAGCTGGGTGGCATGACCGAGTACTTCAGGGAGCGGCACGAGCGGGGAGAGGAGCTCGACGCGCTCCTCCCGGAGGCCTTCGCCGCCGTGAGGGAGGCCTCCGGGCGCACCCTCGGGATGCGCCACTTCCCCGTGCAGCTCATGGGTGGCGTCGTCCTACACAGGGGCATGATAGCCGAGATGAGGACCGGCGAGGGGAAGACCCTCGTCGCCCCGCTCGCGGCCTACCTGAACGCCATCGCCGGCAAGGGCGTCCACGTCGTCACCGTGAACGACTACCTCGCCAAGCGCGACAGCGAGTGGATGGGCAGAGTCTATAGGCGCCTGGGCATGAGCGTGGGCTGCCTGCAGAACGACATGAATCGTGATTAAAGGCGCGATGCCTACGCTGCTGACGTCACCTACGGCACCAACAGCGAGTTCGGCTTCGACTACCTGCGCGACAACATGGTCGGCAGCCGCGACCAGCGCGTGCAGCGCGGACATTCCTTCGCGATCGTGGACGAGGCGGACTCCATCCTCATCGACGAGGCGAGGACGCCGCTCATCATCTCGGGCGTCGACCCCACCCCGGTTGAGCGCTATATACAGTTCGCACGGGCGGTGGAGGGGCTCTCCGAGGACGACGTCTCGGTGGACGAGGCCAAGCACACCGTATACGCCACCGAGGAGGGGCTCGACAGGGTCGAGGACACCCTCGGGCTCGACGTCTACGCCGACGCGTCGGGCCTTTTGGCCAACCACCTCAGGCAGGCGCTCAGGGCGCGCTTCCTCTTCCACAGGGACGACCAGTACGTGGTCGCGAAGGGGAAGGTCAAGATAGTCGACGAGTTCACGGGCCGCATACTCAAGGGACGTCGCTACAGCGAGGGACTGCACCAGGCCATCGAGGCCAAGGAGGGTGTGGAGATTCGCTATGAGTCCATGACTATGGCGACGGTCACGCTGCAGAACTATTTCCGCCTCTACGACAAGCTCTCGGGCATGACGGGCACGGCCAAGAGCGCCGACGCCGAGCTCAGGGAGACCTACGGCACGCCGGTCGTCACCATCCCCACCAACAGGCCCGTGATTCGTGAGGACCGGGAGGATTACGTCTTCCTCACCAAGAGGGACAAGCTCAGGGCCGTGGCGGACGAGGTCGGGCGGCGCCACGAGAAGGGCCAGCCGGTGCTCGTGGGCACCACGTCGGTCGAGGCGAGCGAGGAGCTCGACCGCCTGATGGGGAAGCGGGGGATCCCGCACCAGACCCTCAACGCCAAGGACCCCGGGCGCGAGGCCGCCATCGTCGCGAACGCCGGCAGGGTTGGTGCCGTCACGATAGCGACCGACATGGCCGGGCGCGGCACCGACATCATCCTCGGCGGCAGCTACGAGGGCCACCTCGGAGAGGGGCTCAGGCAGGTCGGGGCACGAAGTTCCGAGGGCGCTCTCCCATGGCAGCTCGAGCAGGCCCGGCGCTACGCCCAGAACCAGATGAAGCTGCAAGGTGATCTCGTGCGTGATAACTTCGGCGGCCTCCTGGTCATCGGCACCGAGCGCCACGACAGCCGCCGCATCGACGACCAGCTGCGCGGTCGCTCCGGCCGCCAGGGGGACCCCGGCGAGAGCCG
>ERZ773067.664-NODE-664-length-20039-cov-7.542184_pt1 | contig 20039 bp, 21 predicted proteins | sample MGYA00580622_ERZ773067 | MGnify/ENA primary metagenome ERZ773067 (study PRJEB29015, sample SAMEA2737998) | human oral metagenome | biome: human oral; feature: human-associated habitat; material: dental | place: China | collected 2113 ...
ACGAGTACGCGCCGATGAACGGCGGCGAGAGCAGGGAGATGATGATGCAGATCTCGAGCGCGCTCTTGAACCGCACGCGGTAGAGCGTCATGAAGTAGGCGAGCGCCGTACCGATGATGATGGCGAGCACCGTCACGCACGCTGTCACGCTGAAGCTGTTGATCATCGACTGATAGTAGTATTTCCGCTCGAAGAAATGCGTGAAGTGTTCGAGTGTGAATTCTCCCGTCATTGCGTCCTGAAACGCAGATGTAAAGAGCGAGAAGAGCGGATAGATGAGGAAGAGCCCAAAGACCGCAATGGAGAGGAGCGTGATCCCCGTCCAGAAATCAAAGCGCAGACTGCCCTTATTCATAGCGCACCACATCCTTCAGGATATTGCGCGAACCGTCCGCTGTAAAGATGTTGACCTTGCGCGCGTTCGGGCGCAGATGCACCGTGTCCCCGACCTCCAGCTGCTGCGTCGCATGGCCGAGATCCTGCGAAAACTCCAGTGATGCCTGATTCGGCAGGATCATCTCGCTGTCGAAGTCCAGACTGTAGTTGATGTATTTGCCGAGGAATACCTTCGTCCGCACCTTGCACGGCAGGCCGTCCTCCTGGATCGACAGTTCCTCGGGACGCACGGAGATGACGATCTCCATCCCGTCCTCCGCCTCCTCACCGAGGTTCGTCATCGGCATCTCAAAGCCGCTGCGGAAGACGACACTCGCCTCCCCGCCCGATTTTTTGACACGTCCATAGAACAGATTCAAATGTCCGATAAAGGTCGAGACGAAGATGTTCCACGGGCGCTCATAGATCGTCTGTGGCTGCGCCGTCTGCTGGATCTCGCCCTTGTTCATGACCGCGATGCGGTCGGAGATGGAGAGTGCCTCCTCCTGATCGTGCGTGACATAGACCGTCGTGATGCCGACCTTCTTCTGCACCTCGCGAATCGCCGAGCGCATCTCAATGCGCAGCTTCGCGTCGAGGTTCGAGAGCGGTTCGTCCATGAGGAGCACGCTCGGGTGAATGACAATGGCGCGTGCGAGTGCGACGCGCTGCTGCTGCCCGCCCGAGAGACGCTCGGGAAGACGATCCTGGTAGTCCGTGATCTGCACGACATCGAGGATGCGATCGACCTTCTCCTTCATCTCCGCCTTTGGCACATCGCGCAGCTTCAGCCCGTACTCCACGTTCTGACGCACTGTCAGATGCGGGAAGATCGCATAGCTCTGGAACACCATGCCGATGTTGCGCTTGTGGGCGGGGATGTCGTTGATCCGCTGCTCATTGAAGAGGATGTCGCCCCCCTCGATGCTGTTGAAGCCCGCAATCATGCGCAGGAGCGTCGTCTTGCCACAGCCCGAAGGACCGAGCAGGGTGAAGAACTCTCCGTTGCGGATGTGCTCCGTAATCCCCGGAATGATCGTGAGATCGCCATACTTCTTGACAGCGTTCTCAATATGAATCGCTACACTCATACTGTCCCCTCCAAATTCATTTTTTCCGGATAGCATCGAATCCTTTCGCTCTCTATTCGTCTGATTATTTGTAGTATACAAAAAGAATGTGCAAATGAATATCCTCAAATCTGCAAAAATATCCGAAAAACTGAACTACAAAAAATAAAACCTCCCATCACAGGAATGCTCCTGCAATGAGAGGTTTCGATATGGAGAAGTGTAACTAGGGTTCTATGATAAATGTTACGGAATGACTCCGTGCTTGCTCCACTAGGGTTTGCTTAGGAGCATCGCACGGAGCTATTTCCGATTCTCCGTAACATATGAGAAAGAGCCGTAACGTGCGTCAGTGCATTGCGCTGCCCCCTAAGCGAACCCTTTCACAGAATCGCTTCCGCCGCCGCCATCACGCCGAGCGCCGCATGCTCAAACGTCAGCCCGCCCTGCAGGTAGATACAATATGGTTCGCGCATCGGACCGTCTGCACTCAGCTCGATTGACGCCCCCTGCACGAACGTCCCCGCCGCCATGATGATCTGATCCGCGTAGCCCGGCATATCCCACGGCTCGGGCGCGGCGAACGCATCCACGGGCGACATCGCCTGAATCGCACGCGCGAACGCCTTCATCCGCTCCGCATCCCCAAGCACGATTGCCTGTATGATGTCGCTGCGCGCGTCCGTAAAGCGTGGGAACGTGCGGCAGCCCAGTTCCTCGAAGATTCCTGCGGCAAACACCGCGCCTTTGAGCGCCTGCGCTACAACGTGCGGTGCGAGAAAGAGCCCCTGAAAGAGCAGCCGGTTCGAGATGAGGCTCGCACCGAGCTCGTCCCCCATGCCCGGCGCCGTGAGGCGATAGGACGCCGCCTCCACGAGGTCGCTGCGCCCCACGATATAGCCGCCCGTCGGCGCAAGCCCGCCGCCCGGATTCTTGATGAGCGAGCCCGCCATGATATCCACATCCGGCAGCTCCGTCGGCTCAACGGTATCGACGAACTCCCCATAGCAGTTGTCGACGAATACAATGCAGTTCGGATTTGCCGCCTTAATGCGCGCACTAACCACGCGGATGTCCTCGATGCTGAGCGGCTCACGCTCGCTGTAACCGCGCGAACGCTGCACGAGCGCGAGCTTCGTCCGCGCCGTCACGATGCGGTCAATGCCATCCATATCCACGTGCCCGTCCTGCATTGGCAGTTCGTCATAGTCGACGCCGAACTCCTTGAGCGAACCGACGCTTTCATGCGCCCAGCCAATCACTGTCTGCATCGTGTCATAGGGCGCCCCCGTGATTGAGACGAGCTGATCGCCGGGACGCAGAATGCCGAAGAGCACCGTTGCGAGTGCATGCGTCCCCGAGACAAACTGCGTACGCACAAGTGCCCGCTCTGCGCCAAAGACGCGTGCATAGAGCTCATCCAGCTTCTCGCGTCCGAGATCGCTGTACGCATAGCCCGCACTCACGCCGAAATGCGCGTCCGAGACGCGGCATGCACGCATGGCATCCAGTACCTTCCGCGTGTTGAACTCCGCGACCTCATCCATGCGCGCAAACGCCTCCCGCGCACGCGCCACAACATCCTCCCGCAGTGCTTTCAGCTCATCCCTCTGCACATTTTCCTCGCTTTCCTATTACACATTCTTCCCTGCATCCGCCTCTACCGCCGCCCTGCGCAGATAGCGTGCGAGATTCAGCCGCAGACGCTGCTCCAATTCCTCGAGATCCGACGCGTCAAAATCATAGCTCACATACGGCATCCCCGCCGCATGGTACTCGCCGAAGAACTCGTTTCGATAGCAGTTGTAGTAGATGCCCACATCATTTGCCCGCGCAAAGTCCACATAGTCGATGATGAGGAAAGAGCCGTTCGTCATCTGCGCGGGTGCCGAGGGACGAACGAAGAGCTCGTATCCCTCCAGCTGTTCGGGCAGTTCCCTCCCATATTCCCATGCGGCAATACTCTCGCGCACGGGCAGGAGTTCCTGCGTCTCCAGCGCATCGGCGTGCATCTCTGCCATCACGCGCGGCAGATATCGCTGAAGCTCCCGCCCGAATGTCTCCAAATCTCCGTGAATAAACGACGGCAGGGCAAAGCTCACCACGCCGATCTCGACGCGCAGCTTGTATGATGTCGTCGCTGCATCGTAGAAGCCGACAACGGAGCGATGTGCATCCGCACGGTCATAGCGAAAAAAATCATACTGCGCTTCGTGCTTCTCGCGATTTTTCGAGAGCAGATAGCCGTTGAGCTCGGCGGGCAGCTCATCGAGCACTGTCCACGCGGCAAGTGCCTCGTCTATTTTCTCAGTAAATTCCTCAGCCATCGGATCGGTCTCTTACTTTCCCGTACGCCCGCGCTTCGTCATGGGGACGCCCTTCGCGCAGAGCGGGCAGGTCTCGGGCGCATAGGTCTCCACATCCATCGTGAGGAGTGCCGTGCTCGGCACATCGCCGAAATCTGCCTTGCCGCCGCTACGGTCGACGAGCATGGAGACCGCCACGGGAACAGCGCCCGCAGCCTTCACCACCTCGATGACCTCCTTAATCGAGCCGCCTGTCGTCACAATGTCCTCGACGATGAGCACGCGTTCCCCTGCGCGCAGAGAGAAGCCGCGTCGGAACGTCATCTTCCCGTCCACGCGCTCCGTGAAGATCGCACGTGTCCCGAGCGCCTTGCCCGTCTCATGCGCGAGCAGGATGCCGCCCGTCACGGGGCCGACCACCGTCTCAATCTGCGCGTCTTTGAACTTCTCCGCCATCGCCGCACAGAGCTGCGCCGTGTATGCGGGATGCTGGAGCACATTGAACTTCTCCACATAGTGCGGGCTGTGCAGCCCCGAGGTCAGCAAAAAATGCCCGTCCATAATCGCGCCTGTCTTGACAAGCAGCGCACGTACTTCCTCCTGTGTCATCGTATGCCCTCCATCTCCTTCAAAATCCCCTCTGCCGCTGCGCGCGGATCCTCTGCCGCATAGATGGCACGCCCCACGACAATCTGCGAAGCACCCGCACGGATTGCCCCCGCCGGCGTCATCACGCGCCGCTGATCGTCATGCGAAACGCCCGCTGGCCGAATGCCCGGCGTCACAATGAGGAACTCCTCGCCACAGACGCGGCGAATCTCCGCCGTCTCGGCGGGGGATGCAACCACGCCGTCGAGCCCCGCCTCCTGCGCGAGCGCCGCGCGGCGCAGAACTGCATCCGCGACCGTGCCCGTGTGCCCGAGCCCTGCCCAGTCATCCGCATCCATGCTCGTGAGCACGGTAACGCCGATCAGCTTCGGACAGGGCACGCCCGCTTTGTCTGCCGCCCGCTGCAGAGACTCACGAGCCTCCCGCATCATGCGCAGCCCACCCGCCGTATGGACATTCAGAATGTCGGGGCCAAGATGCAGCAGCGAGGACAGTCCGTTGCCGACCGTGTTGGGAATGTCATGGAGCTTCAGATCGAGAAAGACCTGCTTCCCCTCGCCCTTCAGCCACATGACAATGTCCCCGCCGAGCGCATAGAAGAGCTCCATGCCCACCTTGTAGTAACTCACGCTGTCGCCCAGACGCACGACAAGTTCCTCCGCAGCCGCGCGTGTCGGCACATCGAGCGCCGCAATCAACCGTTCATCTGCCATTATTTCACTCCTCTATGATCGAGATCTGTGTGCTCTCACGCACAAGCCGCACGTGAAGTCCCGTACGATACCGCAGGACAGGCATCGCCTCCGCCGCAATCGTCGAGAGCACGAGCTCGCCGTGCGCACCGTCCTCTCGCGAACTATGCCCCGCCTTGTCAATGACCTCGGCATAGAACAGCCTCTCCTCGAGAGGGATTCCTGCACCCGCCGTACAGGCAGCACCGATCAGCGCACCCATCTGCGCCAGCGTGAATATATGTGTGTGCCGCGCCCCCATACGCTCTGCAAGGGCGCGTGAAGCCTGCTGCGGCGCAATGTGCGTGCCGACTGTAATCAATCGGTGCACAGCAATATCCCCAAGATATTTTTCAAGCGCAAGCAGTTCATGCTCCCACACGATGATGGTGTCGGGCACAGCCGCACACAGCACCTGTGCTGCCGCCGCTCCGCCGCCACATGGCAGAACCGCCGCTCCAATGCCGTCGAGCGCATATTGCAGATCGAGCATGCGACTGTCTGCAAAATCGCCCGCAAGCAGTACTGTACTCGCGCGATTCACGCCGCACGCGGCGAGCATATCCGTCACCGTCTGCACCTGCCGCGCCACATCGCCCTGTGTATAGCAGTGAATCCTGCCCCGCCCCGCATCGTCGTGCAGAACGCTCATGCGCAACAGTCCCGAGAGCGGCAGTGTGAGCATGAAAAAAGGGGCATCTGCCCCCTCTTCCTCTGCACACTCCAAAAGCGGCAGGCGTGCCGCCTCCGCAAACGACGAAACGGATGCAGCACTGACGCCCGCACGTTCAAACGCCGCACGATAGAATGCCGTCTTTTCCTCCGCCCATTTGATCTGCCGCAGGAGAAGCGAGAGTCGCTGCTCCTCTGTGAGTGCCGTGCCCGTCATGACTCAAGCGGCCGCTGATAGAAGAACGGCTGGAAGCTCGTGTAGCCCATCTTGCGGAAGTTCAGAATCGACTCCGTCGCGCCGACGAAGAGAATGCCGCCAGGCTTCAGCGCCTCGAAGAAATGACGGTAGAGCTGATCCTTTGCCTCATCCGTAAAGTAGATGACGACATTGCGGCAGAGAATCAGGTCAAAGCCCGTCTCGAACTTGTCCTGCAGGAGATTGTGCCGCTTGAACTCGATCATGCTCTTGATCTCGGACTTCACGGCAAAGTGATCGCCGTCCTCATCGAAGTACTTGCGGCGGCGCTCGGGCGCCATGCTCTTGATCTCATCCGCCGTATAGACGCCGCGCTTTGCCTTCGCCAGAATCTCCACATCGAGATCGGAGGCGAGAATGCGATGCCGCGTGCCTGGCGTCATCTCCTTCATGATGATCGCGAGCGAATACGGCTCCGCGCCGATGGAGCAGCCCGCACTCCAGATATTGAGCTTCGATGAGCGCTTCAAAAGATCGGGAATGACATCCGTCTCGAGCTTGCTGAACTTCTCTGGCGTACGAAAGAACTCCGACACGTTGATCGTCAGATACTCGATGAATGCGGCAAAATCATCCTTGTTCTCACAGACATGGTCGAAGTACTCGACGCAGCCCTTATGGCCCGCACGCGTGATCAGATTGTTGATCCGACGCTTCATCTGCGGCTCTTTATAGAGGTCGAGATCGATCTCCGTCTTTGCTTTCAGCTTGTGTTTGAACTGCTCCCAGTCGCGGTCTTCCGTCATAAATTCCCCTCCGAACATACTTCCCTATATTTTACTGAATCGTAAAGACGCGGCAAGACTTTTTCACCTCGAGTTTCGGCAGGATCACATGGAGGATGCCCGCCTCATAGGACACGGATACCTCCGCCTCATCCACATCGTCGATGAGGAAGGAGCGCTCGAATACGCCTGCCTTGCGCTCATGACAGAGATATTTCGCCTCGGACTCCTCCGGCACAACGCGCTCTGCTTTGATCTTGAGGCGTCCGTCCTCATTGTAGGAGACCTCGATGGCTTCTTTCGTAAAGCCGGGGAGTTCTGCGAACAGCTCGTAGCAGTTCTCACAGTCGATCACGTCGACGCGGAACGGGAAGAGCATGCCGCCCACCTTGTCGAACGGATTAAAGGAATGCTCCATCACGGTCTCAATAGCCTTGCCCAGCATCTCCTGTCCCTTCTCCGCATTCTCTCTCAAATTGAACGGCAATGGACGAAACATAAGAACCACCTCCAACGATGTTATATCTACGAGTCCATTATAGCAATAACGCGCAATCTTTTCAATACGCGCACAGAAAAGGGCGGCTCAAACGCCGCCCCCTCTCATCAAAGTGCTGCCAGCATATCCTGTACGCCCTTCAGATATGTATCGCGCGCAAAGTTCACGAGTTCGCCCGTCTTGCGTACCTTGACCTCGATGCTGCCGCTCTCGAGAGTCTTCGGCCCTATGGCAATGCGCACGGGATAGCCAATCAAATCGCAGTCGTTGAACTTCACGCCCGCGCGTTCGCGGCGATCATCCAGCAGAACATCGACACCTGCCGCACGGAGTTCCTCATAGATCTCCTCGGCATAACGGAGCTGCTCCTCCACCTTTGCATTGACCGCCACGACGACGACCTCATAGGGTGCAATCGCGCGCGGCCATATGATGCCGCTCTCGTCGTGATTCTGCTCGATTGCCGCCGCCATCGTACGCCCGACGCCGATGCCGTAGCAGCCCATCTGCAGGGGCTGCGCCTTGCCCGTCTCATCGAGGAAGGTTGCGCCCATCGCCGCGCTGTACTTCGTGCCGAGCGCGAAGATCTGCCCTGCCTCGATGCCGCGCCCGATGTGGAGATGTCCGTGCTCGCAGACGGGGCATTCATCGCCTTCCTCCACGAGGCGGATGTCCGCCACCGTCACCGCGCCAAAGTCGCGCTGAGGATTCACGTTCGTATAGTGGAAGTCCGCCTCGTTCGCACCGGAGACGGCATTGTGCATCCGCATCGCCGTCTCATCGACGACGATATGCGACCCCTCCTTGATGCCGATCGGGCTCATAAAGCCGGGACAGCCGCCCGCCGCACGGATCGCTTCCTCGTCTGCCATGCGCAGCTCACGCGCGCCCGGAACGGCATTCGCGAGCTTGATTTCGTTGACCTCATGGTCACCGCGCAGGAATGCGAGGATGAGGGTATCGTCCTCCGTCTGATAGGCAACCGCCTTGATCGTCTTTTCGACCGGAATCTTGAGATATTCTGCAAGCAGGGCTATCGTATGCGTTCCGGGCGTTGCCACCTTCTCGAGCGGCAGCGCCTCTTCGTGGGGTGCGTCGATGGGACGCAGCGCCGCCTTCTCATCGCTCGCCGCATAGCTGCAAACGTCGCAGCAGGCAATGCGCGACTCGCCTTCGGGCGCAAGCACAGTGAACTCCTCGGAGTGTCCGCCGCCGATTGCGCCGCTGTCCGCCTCCACCGCACGGAAGTCGAGGCCACAACGCGTGAATACATTCGTGTACGCATCGTACATCTTGCGGTAGGACTCGTTCATCCCCTCGATGTCCTTGTCAAAGGAGTAGAGGTCCTTCATGATGAACTCGCGGCTGCGCATGACGCCGAAGCGCGGACGGCGCTCGTCGCGGAACTTGTCCTGAATCTGATAGAGGAGCACGGGCAGCTGCTTGTACGAGCGCAGCTCGTCGCGCACAAGTGCCGTAATCATCTCCTCATGCGTCGGACCCATGCAGAACTCGCGCGCATGGCGATCCTTCACACGGATCATCTCCGCGCCGTATGCGGCCCAACGCCCGCTCTCCTCCCAGAGCTCGGACGGCTGGAGGATCGGCATCATGATCTCCTGCCCGCCCGCCGCGTCCATCTCCTCGCGGATGATCTGCTCGATCTTGCGGATCGTGCGCCACGCGAGCGGCAGATAGGTGTACATGCCGCCCGCAGACTTGCGGATCAGACCCGCGCGGTACATGAGCTGATGACTGGCGATCTCCGCCTCCGCAGGCGTATTTCTGAGTGTGGGCGCATACAGATTCGTGGCTCTCATGACGTTTTGCGTTCCTCCAATATTGCATCAATTTCCCGAAACAGTTCGGAAAGCAGTTCTTTTTCCTTCACCTTTCGTACGACCTCGCCCTTGCGAAAGATCAGCCCCTCGCCGTTGCCGCCTGCGATGCCGACATCCGCGCCGCGAGCCTCGCCGGGACCGTTGACAACACAGCCCATCACGGCGACCTCAATCGGATCCTCCATGCCGCGCAGACGCTCCTCGACCTTCTCCGCGATCTCCACGAGGTTGATGCTCGTGCGCCCGCAGGTCGGACAGGCGACAAGCGTCGGCCCATACTCTTTGAGTCCGAGGGCTTTCAGTATTTCATTCGCCGTACGCACCTCGACTACGGGATCGCCCGTCAGTGAGATGCGGATCGTATCGCCGATGCCCTCGGCAAGGAGTGCACCGACACCGACCGAGGATTTTATGATCCCAGTGCCCGCCGTACCCGCCTCCGTGATGCCGAGATGAAGCGGATAGTCCACGCGCTCGCTCATCAAACGGTATGCCGCAAGCGTCAGCGGAACGTCGTGCGCCTTCAGCGAAATCTTCATATCGTAGAAGTCCTGTTCCTCAAGCACGCGTACATGCTCCATCGCAGATTCCACGAGTGCCTCCGCCGTAACACCGCCGTACTTCGTGAGCAGCTTGTGATCAAGCGAGCCGGCATTGACGCCGATGCGGATGGGAATCCCACCCTCGCGCGCTGCCGCGACCACCTTCTTCACGCGCTCTGTCCCGCCGATGTTGCCGGGGTTGATGCGCAGTGCCGCAACCCCCTGCGCCATCGCTTCGAGTGCAAGCTTGTAGTCAAAGTGGATATCCGCGACGAGCGGTGTCTTTACCTGGCGCACGATGCTGCCGAGATTCTTCGCTGCCGCCATATCGGGTACGGCAACGCGCACGATATCGCAGCCTGCTGCCGCAAGCTCACGAATCTGCTGAACGGTCGCCTCCGTATCCGTTGTCTTGGTATTGCACATGGACTGCACGGAGATGGGCGCATCCCCCCCGATGGGGATCGGCCCAATGTGGATTTGCCGCGTCCTGCGGCGTTCATACATCACCATAGCAAGGTCAGCCTCCCGCAAAGATACGGACAACGTCATTCTTCATCGCGAGCAGCATAAGCAGCACGATGAGGCCTACTCCCGCATTCTGGATGTAGTGCATGACCTTCGGACTGAGCGGCTTGCCGCGCACTGCCTCGACGCAGAGCGTCAGGAAATGCCCGCCGTCAAGCGCCGGCACAGGCAGGAGGTTGATGATCGCCAGGTTGAGGCTGAGCAGTGCCGCAAAGTTGAGGAGAGGCACAATGCCCATCTCCGCAACCTCCCCCGCCATCTGAGCCACGCCGATCGGTCCCGCAAGCTCCGAGCCGGAGAGTTCAAGGATAATGCGATAGAGCGCATCCAGCATCATCGCAATAATCATCGCCGTCCGCTCAAACGCCATCGAGACGGATTGGAAGAAGCCTGGATAGGTGCTCTCATACGCATTCACAATGCCGATATAGCCGCGGTCATGTGATGCATCGTAGTGCGGTGTCACACTGACGGTGAGTTCCTTACCCGCACGATCTACCTGCATGGTCATGGGAACTGTGCCGTGATTCGTACGGATTGCCTCGACCATCTCCTGCCATGTCTCAATCGGCTTTCCGTCGATCGCAAGAATACGGTCATTCGCCAAAAGTCCTGCCTCTGCTGCAGGGTTGTCCGCAAGTACCGTGCCGAGCACGGGTGCAGGGTTCGGCGTCTGCACACCTGCAAAGAAGAAGATGCCGAAGAAGAGCACCACCGGCAGGATGAAATTCATCGCCGAGCCTGCGAGGATCACAATCATGCGTGAGAGAATCGGTTTGCGGCAGTAGCCGCGTTCTCCCGCATCATTATCGTCAGCCGCCATGCCTGCAATATCGTTGAAACCGCCGAGCGGTACAATGCGGATCGAATAGATCGTCTCACCATAGCGAAAATTCACGAGGCGCGGACCAAAGCCAATGGCAAACTCATCCACGCGCATCCCCGTCAGTTTTGCCGTGATGAAGTGCCCAAGTTCGTGCACAAAAACGAGAAGGCCGAAGACAAATACCGTCGCGAGAATTTTTTCTAACATCCAAGCTCCTTTAGCGTAAAACGAAGTAGATCGTGTAGTAGTAGACAAGCGGCGCCGTAAAGAGCACGCTGTCAAAGCGATCCCAGATACCGCCGTGTCCGGGGATGATGGCACCCGAGTCCTTGATGCCCACATGCCGCTTCATCAGGGATTCCACGAGATCGCCGAATGTGCCGAGCACGGCGATCGCAGCACCGAGTCCCGCCATCTGCGTGAGAGGCATAGAAAGGACATAGCCGAGCCCCACCAACGCCGCAATCGTGCCGATCAGCCCGCCGAGAAAGCCCTCGACCGTTTTATTCGGGCTGATCGCAGGTGCCAGTCGATGCGATCCGAAGGAACGCCCTGCAAAGTAGGCAAAGCTGTCACTCGCCCATGTCCCGATAAACATGATCCAGACCATCACCGTCCCGAGGTCAAAGGTCTCGATCGGGGTCACATAGGCAGCGCCTGAGAGATCTCGCAGCATAATGAGATGTGCAAACGGCAGACCGATATATACGATACCCGCCACAGAGATACACACATCCGGCACAGACACATCCCCGCGCAGGATCACGGAGGTGAGAAGTGCGAGCACGGCGGATGCCATGAGGGCAAGCAGGATCATATCCAGTTGTCCAAGGTAGGCACCGTAGAGCATGCCGCCGATCCCGAGAAGCCCGGAGAGGAGGGTGGGATTGCCGCCGCGGTGCGAAAAGGCTCGCGTGAATTCAAACCACGCGAGCACGGCGAGAATCGCCGCCGCAATGCTGAATATTGTCCCGCCCTCCTGAATCACGTAGGCGGCAAGTGCAATGCCGATTGTTCCGGAAATAATGCGTGTAATCAAATCCTGTCTCCCATTTATTCCTCGGCGGACAGCCCGCCAAAGCGACGATTCCGCCCTGCGAAATCCTCAATCGCAGCGGCAAGTTCCTCGGGGGTGAAATCCGGCCAGTGTGTATCTGTAAAGTAAAGTTCCGCATAGGCGGACTGCCAGAGGAGAAAATTGCTCAGACGCAGATCGCCGCTCGTGCGGATGAAGAGATCGACGGGCGGATCGCCCGCCGTATCGAGCGTATTCGAAAAGACTTCCTCGTCAATCTCCTCCGGCGCAATCTCCCCAGCCGCTGCGCGCGCAGCGAGGGAACGTACGGCGCGCAGAATCTCATCCTGACTGCCGTAGTTCGCCGCCAGATTAAAGTGTACGCCCGTATTGTTCGCCGTGCGTGCCTCCGCCTCCTCCATACGGTGCAGGAAACGCTCCGTAAAACGATCACGCCGTCCGATGAAGTGCAGACGCACATGCTCTGCATGGAGCTCTGCGATCTCTTTCTCCAGAAAGGAATCAAAGAGATTCAGCAGGAAATCCACCTCACGGTGCGGGCGCTTCCAGTTCTCCGTGGAGAACGCATAGACCGTCAGCACCTCGATCCCCATCTCTGAGGCTGCGCGCACGATCCGCTTGAGCGTGCGCGCCCCCGCCTCATGTCCCGCCGAGCGGGAATCCCCCCGTTCCTTTGCCCAACGCCCGTTTCCATCCATGACAATAGCGACATGACGCGGCATAGTGCTGCGATCAATGATAGAACGGGAAGGAAGATCACCCTCATCGGAGACTGGCGTATGCTTGCCGCCGCCGAATATCTTTCTCCACATATGGATCCTTTCCCCTCCCTGCGGGATTTCATTCTGGCAAAACACCCCTCCGACGGCTGCCGGAAGGGCTGTATCCACTCAACGGAGCTGTTCTTCGCAGGCGGCAACAGATGCACTGCGCGCCGGTGCGGGGGTCAGTGTGAGTATGCATCTTCCCCCACGCTCCCGCACGCGGACAACATACGGCACCGTTTCATCCACCCCAAAGAAGTCCCGCGGAGACCGTGTCTCCTGCAATGCACAGGCGGAATGCTCCGCCTCTGCCGGAGTGCGGACATCCGCCCATGCGCGCGCCAAATAAAGATCTGTCATCAGATCTCCATGACCTCTTTTTCCTTTGCCGCACGCATATCTTCCATCTGCTTGACAAATTTATCCACAAGCTTCTGTACGGAGTCCTGCCCGCGCTTGGACTCGTCCTCGTTGATCTCCTTGTCCTTCTCGAGCTTCTTGATCGCTTCGTTCGCATCACGGCGAATGTTGCGCAGGGCGACCTTTGCATCCTCCGTCTTCTTGCCGACCGTCTTGATGAGCTCCTTGCGTCGCTCTTGTGTCGGCTGCGGAATCGCGAGACGGATCACAGTGCCGTCCGAGTTCGGTGAGAGCCCGAGGTCGGACTTCGAGATCGCGATTTCAATCTCGTGCAGGATGGACTTCTCCCACGGCGTAATGACAATCATATGCGGCTCGGGCACCGTCACCTTTGCGAGCTGGTTGACCGAGGTTGGCGTCCCGTAGTAAGGCACCATCACCTTGTCCAAGAGATTCGGTGTCGCGCGCCCTGCGCGCAGGGATGAGAACTCACGGCGGAGTGCCTCAATTGCCTTGTTCATACTTGCCTCATGCTTCGAGAGAATTTCCTTGATCATACAGTCTCGCCTCCTACGGTCGTTCCAATCGGCTCTCCAAATGACGCACGCGCAATATTCGCATGCTCGTCAATATTAAACACCACAATGGGAATCTTGTTCTCCATGCACAGACTTGTCGCCGTCGCATCCATCACCGCCAGCCCTTTCTGCAGGATGTCGATGTAGGTCAGCGTCTCAAAGCGCTTCGCATTCGGATTCTTGTTCGGATCGGAATCATAGATCCCATCCGTCCCCTTCTTCGCCATGAGGATGACATCCGCCTCGATCTCAGCCGCGCGCAATGCCGCCGTCGTGTCGGTCGAAAAATACGGATTGCCCGTCCCCGCACCAAAGATCACGACCCGCCCCTTCTCCATATGGCGAATGGCTCGCCGGCGAATATAGGGCTCCGCCACCTGACGCATCTCGATCGCACTCTGTACACGCGTATCGACATCCTGCTTCTCGAGCGCATCCTGCAGCGCAAGCGCATTCATCACCGTTGCCATCATACCCATATAGTCTGCAGTCGTACGATCCATTCCTTTGGCGCTTCCTGCAAGACCGCGCCAAATATTGCCGCCGCCGACCACGATCGCGACATCGATCCCATGATCGCGCACCTTCTTAATCTGTGCGGCAATCTCCTCGACAACAGCAGGGTTGATGCCGAATCCCTGATCTCCTGCCAGAGCCTCTCCGCTGAGTTTCAAAACAACACGGCGATATTTCGCTTCCACGCTGACTCCTCCTGTCTGTTCTTTGCGCCATTATAGCATATTTCTGCAAAAAAATCCGCTCTGTCTCTGCAAAAAAGGGGCGCCATGCGAAGCAAAAATATGCTTCGCACAACAGCCCCTTCTCTTCATTCTCTTACTGCATCTGTGCAGCAACCTCCGCTGCGAAATCTTCCTGCTTCTTCTCGATGCCCTCGCCAAGCTGGAAGCGCGTGAACGCCTTGACCTCCACGCCGCCGAGCACTGCCGAGACCTTCTGCTCCGGATCCTTCACGAACTTCTGCTCAAGCAGGCAGACCTCTTCATAGAACTTGTTGATACGTCCCTCGACCATCTTCTCGATGATCTTCTCCGGCTTGCCCTCTTCGAGCGCCTGCTTGCGGAGAACTTCCTTCTCGTGCTCGATGTGGTCCGCCGTCACGCCGGAACGATCAATCGCGATCGGCGCAGCTGCTGCAATCTGCATCGCGATATCCTTGCCCAGCTGCTCATCGCCGCCCGAGAGCTCCACGAGGATACCGATCTTGCCGCCCATGTGGATGTAGGTAGCAACGCGCCCCGCACTCTCATAGCGCGCGAACCGGCGCAGCGAAATCTTCTCGCCGATCGTCGCCGTTGCCTCCGTAATGAGGGAGGCGACATCCTTGCCATCGATTGTACTTGCGTTCAGCGCATCAAGATCGGCCGGATTCGTCTCTGCAATATGCTTTGCAACCTTCGCGCTCAGCTCACGGAACTGCTCGTTGCCCGCCGCAAAGTCTGTCTCACAGTTGATCTCGACGATTGCCCCGACCTTTGCATCCTCCGTCAGATACGCCGTCACAGCACCTTCAGCGGCGATACGGCCGGCCTTCTTCTCCGCCTTTGCAATGCCTTTTTCACGCAGATAGTCGATTGCCTTCTGCATATCGCCGTCCGTCTCCGCGAGAGCCTTCTTGCAGTCCATCATCCCCGCGCCCGTACGCTCACGCAGTTCCTTTACCATTGCTGCACTGATTGCCATTGTATTTCCTCCCTATAACAACTCATAAAAAAGGAGCAAGGGATAACACTCCCTTACCCCTCTGTTTGTTTCCTTACTCCGCCGCAGCCGTCTCCGATGCGCCGCCCTGATTGCCCTCGAGCACAGCATCCGCCATGCAGCCCGTGAGGAGCTTCACCGCACGAATCGCATCGTCATTGCCCGGGATCACATAGTCGATCTCGTCCGGATCGCAGTTCGTGTCTACGATTGCGACAATAGGGATGTTCAGCTTGCGCGCCTCAGCGACCGCAATACGCTCCTTGCGCGGGTCCACGACGAAGAGAGCCCCCGGCAGACGGTTCATGTCCTTGATGCCGCCCAGATAGCGCTCAAGCTTCTCTTTCTCGTGACGCAGGCCCTGCACTTCCTTCTTCGTCAGCACCTCGAACGTGCCGTTCTCCTCCATCTCCTCAAGGGTCTTGAGGCGGTGGATACGGCGCTGGATCGTCTGGAAGTTCGTCATCATGCCGCCGAGCCAACGCTCGTTGACATAGAACATATTCGCACGGAGAGCCTCCTCGCGAATCGCCTCCTGCGCCTGCTTCTTCGTGCCGATAAAGAGCACTGACTTGCCTTCCTGGGCAACACTGCGGAGGAAGTTATACGCCTCATCCACCTTACGCACCGTCTTCTGCAGATCGATGATGTAGATGCCGTTGCGCTCCGTAAAGATGTAACGTGCCATCTTCGGGTTCCAGCGGCGGGTCTGATGTCCGAAATGGACACCTGCCTCCAGAAGCTGCTTCATAGAAATTACTGCCATGGAAATACCTCCTGTTTTTCTTCCGCGCCCCTCATCTGCTGTACCACCGCGCAGAACGCAGCACAGAACAGCTATCGGATACGCGTGCTTTTTTACACTGCGGGATATTATAACATAAGAACCACGTCAAGACAACGCCTCCGCAAATTTTTTTACAAAAAAATGGAGAGCACACAGCTCTCCATTTCTATATTTTTATGATTGAACGGCTCAATGCGCCCGTGCAGGTGTCTCCGAAACCTCTACCCCCTTCGGCGCATAGAGGATGATCGAACTTGACACCATACGTGCCGTCCCATGGAGCACATAGCAGGCACCATTCAAGAAATCGCAGACACGGCGCCGCTCACTGTCATTCAGGCAGTCAAAATTGACCGCAACAGCAATGCCCTGCTTGAGCTGGATAACCGCCGTTCCCACATCGTCATAACGACGTGGACGGTGAATGCGCACCTTCAACTCTGCCACCTTAGTCGTGTGTACCGTCAGTGGTGTGCCGCCGTCCCCTGTCGAGGGCGTACGCTGCGTGGACGAAGAAGTACTGTACGCCGCACTCGAAAAGGATACCGTTCCGCCGTTGGCAACGCGGCGCTCCGTCACAGCTGTACGCTGCGTCTGGGCAGACATCTGCTCAGTGCGCTGCTGCTCCTCCTCATACTCCTCGTACTCGTCGTCGTCGGCGGCGGGGATAAATGAGTCCACGACGCGCGACGTCATATCCTTCACACGTGAAAGCAACGAATTCGCACCCATTTATCTCTTCCTTCCTTAGATAATCTCAATTTCAACACAATTGGTTACAGTCTCTCATTTTACTAACGCAGACATACTATCACATTTTTTTCAGAAATGCAAGCATATCAAATGAAAACATAATCTTTCCGACAAACAAAATATTTTCCTGCTTTACTTGCGTGCGTTCTTCGCCGCGCGCCCACGTGCAGTACGATCGAGAATCGCCTTGCGCAGACGAATATTCTCCGGCGTTACCTCAACGAGCTCATCGTCATTGATATACTCAAGCGCCTGCTCCAAGCTGAGAATGCGCGGCGGCGTGAGACGAATCGCCTCATCGGATGCCGACGTACGCATATTCGTGACATTCTTCTTCTTGCACGGATTGATGTCCATATCAATGTCGCGCGAGTTTTCGCCGACGATCATCCCCTCGTAGACCTGCTGACCCGGCGAAATAAACATTGTCCCGCGGTCCTGCAGAGAGAAAATTCCGTAGCCCGTCGTCTCCCCCTGCTCAAATGCAACCAGCGATCCGTGTGAACGACCGCTCATATCGCCCTTGTACGGCACATAGCCGTGGAAGATGTGGTTCATTATGCCGTTGCCCTTCGTGCTCGTCAGAAGCTCCGAGCGGAAGCCGATCAGTCCGCGCGCAGGGATGAAGAACTCCATACGGATGTAGCCCGAGAGCTCCGTCATGTTTGACAGCTCCGCCTTGCGCGTACCGAGCGCCTCCATGACAGCGCCCATATACTCCTGAGGCACCTCGACCGTCAGGTTCTCCATCGGCTCGCACATCTGCCCGTTGATCGTCTTGTAGACAACTTCAGGTTTTCCAACCTGAAGTTCATATCCCTCACGGCGCATCTGCTCGATCAGAATCGAGAGATGCAGCTCGCCGCGTCCCGAGACCTTGAATACATCCGCCGAGTCCGTCTCCTCAACACGCATCGCAACATTTGTCTCAATTTCTTTGTAGAGGCGGTCCCGCAAATGGCGCGACGTTACAAACTGCCCCTCACGCCCCGCAAAGGGGCTCGTGTTGACACCAAAGGTCATCGAAAGCGTTGGCTCGTCAATATTGATCGTCGGCAGTGCCTCCGGATTCTCTGCATCCGCCACCGTATAGCCGATGCTCACATCACCCAGGCCTGTCAGAGCAACAATCTCCCCCATGCCTGCCTCATCCACATCGACGCGCTTGAGTCCCTGGTAGACATAGACCTTGCCGACCTTTGTCTTCGTCTCATGATCACCGCTGATGATGACAACATTCTGATTCGGACGCACCGAACCACGAATGATACGACCGATGGCAACGCGCCCCACATAATCATCCGCTTCGAGCGTCGTTACCATCATCTGCAGAGGCCCGTCCGCATCCCCCTGCGGCGCCGGAATCTCCTTCACAATCGTCTGCATCAACGGTTCCAGATTGTCGCTCTCATCCTCCATCTTGAACTTTGCGACGCCATCGCGTGCCGTCGCGTAGATCACGGGGAAATCGAGCTGATCGTCGTCCGCATCCAGCTCCATAAAGAGCTCAAGAACCTCATCGTAGACATCGTCCACACGCTGGTCGGGACGGTCAATCTTATTGATGACCACAATCGGCTTCAGTTTCTGCTCAAGAGCCTTACGCAGCACATATTTTGTCTGCGGCATCGGCCCCTCGAACGCGTCAACAAGCAGAACAACACCATCCACCATGTTGAGAACCCGCTCCACCTCACCGCCAAAGTCCGCATGCCCCGGCGTATCCACAATATTGATTTTGATATCATCGTAGAGAATCGCCGTATTCTTCGAAAGAATCGTGATCCCGCGCTCACGCTCAATATCCCCCGAGTCCATCACACGCTCGTTGACCTGCTCGTTCGAGCGGAACACGTGACTCTGCCGCAGCATGGCATCGACCAGCGTCGTCTTGCCGTGATCGACGTGTGCGATGATCGCAATATTGCGCAGCTTATCATTCATCGTCATATTGTAAATGTGCCTCCCCATAGTCTCCGTTCAAAAGATAGCGTGTCTATCTTATTATAGCAAGTCTTCTTTGTCAAGATTTTTATGAGCTGATGCTATAATTCCCCAAAAGAAAAAGTCCTCACGCATGTGAGGACCTCTCATCACAGTGTTACTTTCCCTTGTTCTGGTCTTCCACCGAACGCTGCCAGTTCTTATAGAACTGCTCGGAAAGCGCAGCAAACGTTGCAACCGTATTTCCGTCTGACTTATTCGCACGTACCTCATAGGTATAGAGGAGCTCGTTCGAACCCGAGCGATAGACATCAAAGAAGAACGTTGTGCGGCTGTTGTTCGCAACCGTCAGGATAATGTACGCATCCGCATAGGAGGCAACATTCTCCTTGAACACCTTTGCAGCCTCGCGGCGCGGCAATGCCTTAATATCAATGCCCTTATCCGTCTGAATACCGGCTGCCACCGCATCATAGGTCACAATATTCGCGTGTGTAATCCGGCTCGCATCCGAAACCACCTGCGTCAGAATTTCAATCGAGGGAGACGTATCCTCCACCTGCACATAGAGAGGAGCACCGACCGCCAAGCGGTTGACATTCGTAATCGTTGCGCCCTCCGGCAGCGTCACCTTATCGGAATAGGGAGATGCCCCTGCCTGTACGGCAAAAAGCGTCAGGCACAGAACAAGTGCCATCTGGACGAATCTCTTCATAGAAATATCTCCTCCTTAAACTCATGGCAGAACATGTTTGTTTTGCCTTTTCGTCATTCTACACTATTATCAAATATTTGACAAGAAAAAGAAGATGAGAACATCAAAAAGGCCGTATCGAAACCGATACGGCAAAAGTCGAAGTGGCAGGGGCAGTAAGACTTGAACTCACAACCTACGGTTTTGGAGACCGTTGCTCTACCAGTTGAGCTATACCCCTATGGGGCGACTTATGGGGATCGAACCCATGTATGCTGGAGCCACAATCCAGTGTGTTAACCGCTTCACCAAAGCCGCCATTATGATATTTTATAAAGGGACTCGTGAACCGCGCGATTCACGAGTCCCTTTTGCGGCAACTACCTACTCTCCCACGTCGTCTCCAACGAAGTACCCTCGGCCT
>ERZ773067.668-NODE-668-length-19961-cov-12.256857_pt1 | contig 19961 bp, 9 predicted proteins | sample MGYA00580622_ERZ773067 | MGnify/ENA primary metagenome ERZ773067 (study PRJEB29015, sample SAMEA2737998) | human oral metagenome | biome: human oral; feature: human-associated habitat; material: dental | place: China | collected 2113 ...
CGGAGCGCTCGTCTGCGGCGCCGGAGACGGCGAGGCGGGAGCGGGCTGCGGCGTCGGCGACGGTGACGCAGGTGCGGATGTGGCGGAAGGTTCAGGAGTCGGGCGCGTGACCTCGGGAGAGGAATCCTGCCTGCCGGGCTGCTGGCACTGGGCCAGGGTGAACCCGAGGCCGAGCCCCAGCGCCAGCGACAGCGCGAAAGCGGTTCGCGGGTTGCCCTTGAAAGGCGTCGCATTGGGCGTGCTCGCCGCCATGCCCCCTCCATCACTCATACCCCGATATTACAAGGTTTTAGTATCCTTCCTCCGAAGGTCGGAGCACAACTCGCGCCGCGGGCCTGTGAGGGCTCAGCCTGCGGGGACATCCCTCTCCTCGAAGTCGGAACTCGGATCGAACTTGAGCACGCGGGCGTTCTCCCTGATGGTCCGTATTTCGGATTCGTTGAAGCCCTCGGGTTTGGTGGCCTGGATGTCGATGGTGATCTCCAGGCGGGCGCCTGCCCCCGCGAGCCGGTCGATGACTTCGCGGGTGACGTTGCCGATGTCTCGCGAGTAGCGGTCGGGATCGATCTTCACGGTTCCGAAGAAGCGTGCGAGTATCGTCTCGACGGCCGAGGCGGCCCCCGGACGCCCAGTGGCAGGCGATCCGCCGTCTAGCGGCTGGGTTGAGCCCGCGGATCCAGCCTTTGCTCCGCTTTCCCTTCCTGGCGGGGTCTCCCCTGCCGTCTCCACCGATGTGGCCTGCTGTGCCCCGGCCGCGGAGCGATCCGCTTCGATCTGCGTCTGCGCGCGTTCGACATCGACGAGCAGAGTGCCGTCCGTGACCTGGATGGTCGCGTCCGCATTCGGCGGAATGACGAGGCCCCGGTAGCGCCCGGTTTCGGGATCCTTTCCGGTTGCGACGGCGAAGCGCTCTTCTTCCACCAATACGGAGGAGAGGGCCTGCGCAATTGTACGGTCGAGGACTTCGCGGCTTATGAGCCGCGACATATACGCGTATCGGGTGAAATAGCCCCACAGCTCGCCCACGGTGATCTCACCGGCGTCGTGCCACAGCTTCGAAAGAACGTCATGCAATGTGGCGCCGAGATTGGCCGCGCCGAAGTCGGTGACAAGCTGCTCTTCGCGAATCAGTTTCGCGCTCACCCGCTCGGCCGTCGACTGTTGGCCGGATCCCGGCACTTTGTTCAAAGACAACTTGAAGGGTTTGGTTGAGTCCAATTGCTCGGGATACACAGCCCACACGAAGGTGTCGCGAATGCGGTCCGAGACGGTCCGATCGAGCCGGTCCACCCACTCCTCGGCCTGCTTGGACTGCTGACGCGACAGATTGAGTTCTTCGCCGGTCTCCTTCACGCGCTTCCATCCGAGGTAGCTGCGAGTCGCAGCCTCCAAGCCGTCCAGTTCGTTCTTGTCGGCAAGCAAGAACACGAGGGCGTTGCGGTGGACGCGTTGGCTTGCGCCCTTCGATTCGATCGCGCCATGAACCCAGTTGAGCGCTGCGGAATCAGGGCTCTCCTTCTTCGTCACCGAGTGGCGCGGATGGACGAGCACGAGCCGGGTGTTCTCGAGATCGGGGATGTCGGCACTGGAGGCCGGGGCAACGTGCACACGGTCGAATACTCCCCGGTTCCGCTCCTCGCCTCGCAGGCGCCGGGTGATCTCGTTCCAGACGACCTCCTCGTCCTCCCGGAGGCGTTCGGCATAGTCGTTGGCCGTCTTAGTGATAGAGGGCTGGGTGTCGAACCAGTAGTGGCCATGCTCCTCGTAGAAGTACGTCGATCGCTGCGCGAGCTGTTCGACCGCGCTCCCGAAGTTCCCCAGCGTATCGCCGGGCACGGCGGTGCCGAGCCACAAGTATTGTTTGTCGAGCCCCTTCCGGGCGCCCTCGCTTCTGGGGGCCGCGCCCATGAAAATCGTGCGGGCGAGGCGCTGGGTGACGAACCGCTGGCCCAGGCTCGGCCGGGCGCCGTCGATCTGACGGGCGGTCGAGCCCGGCCCGTCGATGTCGGAGTCGATGATCGGCTTCCACTGATCCGCCAGATACTGCGTCAAGTCGGTGTTGACCGTTGTCGCGTCCAAGGGAACGTTGCCTGGCAGGATCAGCGGAGACATGTCGTTGGAGGCCCACAGTTCGTGCACGATCGACGAGACGAGCTTGAGCACGCCGCGTGTGCGCTGGAACCTCTCCAAAGTGGACCAGTCCTCGTACAGCCTGTCCAGAAGCTCAGGGTGGAGAGGGTAGCAGGCGCGGATCCTCTCCTCGTACTCCGTCCCCGGCACCGCGGCGTCCCGCGGGAATATCGCTGCGTTGTCCCGATACATGGCCACGAAGTTGCGGGCCACGGCCGAGATCATCGTCCGCCCCTCCGCGTTCGGCTCCTGGAAGAGCCTGCGGCGAACGATTTCGAACGACTCGTCCTTGCTCGACGGCCGCCACTGGTCGGCCACGCGGCGAACCACGTTCTGAAGGCGCTCGAGGGCCAGCCGCCCGTTCGATCCCCCGATCTCGATCTCGTTGCCGCACCCGGCATCGGAGGCGGGGATCGACACCACCAACATGGCCCCGGGCACGGACCGCACAATCTCCGTCAACGACTGCGCGAACGTGAACTGCGTGTCGAACGAACCCGCCGGAAGGTCGGCGTCTGTGAGGAGCTGGCGCGCGTAGGCCACCCATTCGTCCACGAGGATCAGCGCGGGCGAGTAGCGCCGGATCAGCGTCCGCATCGCCTCGCCGGGGTTAGTGCCCGCCTTGTCGTCCTCGGCCACCAGGCTGTACGCCTCACGGCCGCCGAGCTGCCAGGCGAGCTCGCCCCAGAGGGTGCGCACTTCCGTCCCGTCCCCCTTAATGGCGGGCGAGCCCGCTTTGAGATAGGTTCCCACGAGCGCGATCCGCCGCACCCCCATCTTCGCGAGATCCGGATTGCCGCTGGCGGCGACGAGCTCCTGGACTTCCTGCGGCAGGTCGTGCGCCGGGGTGCCGCCGAACAGGTGATAGAGCGCGAGCATCGAATGGGTTTTTCCGCCGCCGAAGTTCGTTTGAAGGTTCACCACGGGGCTGGCGTTCCCGTCGCCGTTCAGCCGGCGCAGTGCACGGGACAAAAGGTCGTGCAGGCCCTCGGTGAGGTAGGTGCGGCTGAAGAACTCCACCGGGTCCCCGTATTCCGCGCTCACGGCCTGCCCGGTGTGGACGAGGTGCAGATCGGCGGCGAATTCCGAGGCGGTGAATTCGCCGCGCGCCACGTCGTCATGGGGCCGGATCACGTCCCTCCAGGGTTTCAGACCCGAACTCGGGTCGAGGGCCACCCGTTTGGTCTTCCTGCGGTTCTGCTCCTCGAACACGGTGCGTTGGAGGTCCACTCGCAGCTTGCGGACGTCCGCCGCCGAGTCCATCGCGTCGACGGCCTGCAGCAGACGCTCGATGGTGTCGAGGGCGCGGATGGCGTCATCGGAGCTGAACTGCTCATTGTGGGCCCACCTATTGCGGGTGTCCCGCAGTTCGGAGGCGAAGCCTTGCTGCGCGCGGGAGAGCACGTCCTTGAAGTGGAAGCCCTTCTCGGTGATCGCCCGCAACTGGACCTGAACGTCCCACTTCGTCATTGTGCGCACAGCACCGCCGTACTTGGCGGCGTCCTCCGCGGCCCACCGGGCAGGCCAATCGGACGTGCCGAAAGCCTGAGTCATGACCGGATCGACTGCGTCCAGCAATCCTTCGGACAGCAGGTCGAAAGCCCTGCCGATCCGCCCCCGGTTGTTCATCGCCATGATCGTCTCCTAAATGTGACACTTCCGTTTGCTTTCAGCGGCGCGAGGAGCACTATCGACGCTCCTGCGGAAGAATCGAGTCCGTAAGTCCCGGATGAAGCCGCATTAGCGGCCGTCGCGCCGAGGCGATTCTCTTCCCCCGGCTCCTGCCTTTTCGTTCCCATGCGCCTAGTCCGTCTCGTCGAAGTCGAGTTCCTGCTGGGCCGTTCGCGGGATCGATGCGATCCTGCGGGCCTGCTCGGATAGGTCACCCCATGCGCTCACGAGGCTGTTGAACAGGAGGGCGTCTTCGCTGTCCCCTTTTTTCTCGGCTTCTTTGAAGAGCAGAAAGCCGAGTTCCTTCACTGCATCCAGGCTCACACGGTCATGGACCGCGGGCAGCAATTCGGCCACCTTGTCGGCGCCGCCCTTCGCCATCGTCGCGGCGAGGCGCACCGTCGCCTCCCACACGCTCACGTGGTCGTCCGCGGCAGGGTTCCAGTCGCTTTCAAGCCGCGAGGGTGAAAGCAGCCGGGCCTTGCCGCCTTTCGCCTCGAAGATCCCGCCGCGCTCCAAGGCGCCGATAGAGGTGTCAGAGGAGCGCGCCAGCTGGTCCGCGATGCCGGAACTCTCCTCTTCCCAGCCGTACTGCCGGTACCACCTGACGGCGAAGCGGGTCTCCGGGTCGAAGTCCGACTCCTGTTCCCCCAACACCTCGTCGAGCGTGGCGTTGATCAGCAGCAGCGCGTCCTTCACGCTCATGTCTGAGCCGTCGGCTTCGCGCACACGCGAGTACCGGGAGAACACCGAGATCCCCGGCCCGATCGCCGCCTGCGCCAGATCAACCGGGGCGATGCCACCCTGTATGAGCGTGCGCAACGCCACCGGCAGCTCCGACTTGAGCTGAGCGATGAAGGCCCGGCGAGTTGCCGCCTCAGCATCCTCGGGGCGAGGGCGGCAGGCTAAAACGATGGATGAAGCCAAGGCGTTAGTTCCGAGGCCGAGCAAACGGCCTTTCCTCTCGCTGCGTATTGGCCATGTAGCGGTAATCTCCCATCCTGCTCCGATGAGACCATCAAGCAGCGTATACCATCCCGTTGACGAGGTGCCTTTATTGTCCGAATCTTGCTGTTTATAAGCATAATAGACGGTTATTGGCACATTCGAATTCGCGCCCACGCGGATGTGGTGGAACACCGAATTGAAGCCATCGACGAAGAACTTTGCAGCACCGTCCTTGCCGTGATGTCGATACGGATTGGCAACGAGTTCATCAGCTTTAGGTGTCATCATGGTTCCAACAACATCTGGATAAACATCATGTAAGCAACAACGCAACCAAACATAGAAATAATCAGATAAATCCGAGTATCCAACGTTGTCGTAGTATGGAGGATCGGTAGAAATAATTAATTTATCATAAATCCGAGAATTTGCGCCAACATGATTTACATATCCACAGGTAGCCGCCGATACATGTTCGATAGACTCGGATATCCATTTCACTTGACTCAGGAAGTTTCCAGAAGAACTTGAAAAAGGATTTACTTCAGCAAAATCCCAGATCATAGGAATGGCTTGTCTCGAGAAAACGTTCCGAATCTTCTCCCCTATGGACTGCCAGCTTGCCAAAGATGAAAGTCTGTCAGCTTGTCGGCTCACAGCAAGAGCGAGATAGGTGACCACTGCATCCGCATAGGCTTGAGCACCTCTGCCGTCTTTTTCAAGGCGCTCCCCATCAGGAATTCCCGCAGCGCGCGTGTCGGCCAGCACCTGTTCACGCGCTTCGGTCACAAGGTCACTCAGCGTCGTCAAAGCAACTAATTGTCGATTTGTAAAAGCGTCTCCCCAAGTTGGCATTCCGTACATGGGTAAACGATCAACATCATGATTTTTAATTGGAATTTCTTGTGAAGGGATATCACTAGGTCTTTTAACATGTGCAATTTCCTGTTGTAAGCGATTAGGAGGTATATAGAGTCGTTCTCGCATTCCTTCCGCAATAATACCTATTAAATGAACACCCAAACCACCTTTCTTAGCTTGAGCGCGAATATAGGAATTTGGTATGAACGATCCATCGCTCAACGATCGACCGTTGCCGCGAGAAATAGTTCCATCTTCCTCTGCTATGGGTCCATTTGGATCATTGCGAACTTGATATTGGACTTCATTATTTACGACAGAAGCTTCGATCCACGCCTCGTGGCCCTTCTTCTTGCTCAACCACCACGAGTTGACCAGCGGCGTCTCGATGGGATTCGCCGGGTTGGGACTTCTGACGGTTCTCGCCCACTTCCAGGCGATCACCGTGTGCTCGGTCCCGTCGGGCGCCACGGCCTTCGGGTAAAGATGACCGATTCTGCGTTCGGCCTCGTCGCGCATCCACTGCCCGTAGTAGCGGACGTCCTCGGCGAGGCCTTCAGCGCGCTGATAGATGTTCTGCTCGTTTCCGCCGGGATGCACGGGCTCCATCCCCGCGAACTTCGGGGGGATCTCGATGAGTGCCTTGTTGATGAGCACGGCCAGCGGGTTGAGGTCGCTGGCGTGAGCCTCCAGGCCGAGGCGTTGCGCCTCCAGCGGGATCGACCCGCCTCCCGCGAACGGGTCGAGAACCGCGGGGAGCTCGCCGCCGTTGCTCTTGCGGATCTCCTCGCGGGCCTCGCGGAACAGCTCTTCGTCATTGCTGTTCTCCCACACCACCAGTCTCTCCATGAGGGCGTGTAGGCGGGCTCTTTCCGCGTCCTGCTCCTCCACGGTCGGGAACTCCTCCGGGCGTGCCGAAGGATCGTCGACCAACTGGGCGAAGAGGACCGCCCGGGCCGTGGCAAGTGGCTTTCTCGACCAATACAGATGAAGAGTCGAAGGGTGCCCATGGCGGATCGACTTCTCGCGTACGGAGGCCGTGTTGATCGCCTCGAGCGGCAGCGAGACCTCGATGAGCTTTTTCTTAGGAGTGGTCACAGTGCTTCTTTCGTCAGTGGTGGTTCGGTTGAAGAGTTCATTGTGGGGCGTCATCGGGGCGGCCCTCCCCTGGTCCAGTAGTCGCGCCACTCCTCCGTGAAGGAGCGGGTGGTCGTCGAAGGTCCGATGTGGGTGAAAGCGCCGGTGACATAGCGCAACCGGTCGTCGGCGGCGCCCTCGGGCGAGACTTGGACGAGCACGAGGCGGTGGCGTTCGCCCTGGGTCTGAGCGAAGGTCACTTCGTTCGTCGTGACGGCGAAGGTCTCGGAGCCTTCGAGTCGGCCTTTGACTTCGATGTAGTAGACGCGTCCGTCCCGGTCGGTGGAGCGGATGTCGTATCCGGGGTTGTTGCGCGCCATCTCCTCCGGCACCCGCCCCAGCGCGCGTTCGGCGGCGAGGACGGCCTCGACTGCCCGCCGCTCCACAGCCTCGGTTTCACTGGTAGACGCCTCGCCGTCCCCCACGGCGACGATTCGGCTAGGAATGACGAGCGCGATGCCGCGAATCACCGAGGGGACCGCGACGAGGTGTGCGGCCTGCTCGAGTTCGTCAAGCCGATGCTCGAGGCGCTCGTCGAGCTGGCGAGCGCGCGTGTAAGCCGTCTCGGCGCGGAGTCTGCCGATGGCACCGGAACGCTCGAGCGCTTCGAGCCGGGTGTACTCGCTGTCCCAGTGGTTGATCTCCGCGAGCAGGCGTTCCCTGACCTGGCGGCGCGTACGGTCGGTCTCCGCCTCGACGCGGGTTCTGACCTCTTCCATGCGCGGCAGGAGGCCCTCCCGGTAAGCGCGCGCCCGAACGGCCTTCTCGTGAACCCCGCGCGCCCAGTCGCTGCCGGCGATCTCGCCGATCGCTTCTCCCTCGTCCGGGCGGGGCCCGTCGTAGTCGAGATACGGCGGCGTGGGCGAGACGGTGACGTCACCGCCTCTCCCCAGGAGCGAATAGTCGAAGTGATGCGAGACGGTGTCCGCCTCCGGCTTGCCGTTGTGGATGCGCTGCTCGACCGTGTACATCAACATCGGCTCGCCAGCCTGCTTGCCGCGGCGGTCGATCAGCACGGTGCCGCGCTTCAAGACGGGGCCGAGATCCTCGACGGTCGCCTCGATGACGGCGTGCAGCAGCGGATGGCCCGGAGCGATGAGGGCGGCCGTCGCGAGGCCGCTGGGCCGGATGCGGTCGAGTTCGAAAGTGACGCGCTCGTAGTGGTCGGCGACGGGCGCCCACCGGTTCAAGCGGCGGGCCGCGTCGCCGACTCGTTTGGGGACGCGGGTGATCTCGTACCGGCCCCTCTCGCGGCGGCGGATGCTTCCGCCCAGACGTTCGAAGGCGGAGATGAAGAACGCGGCGATATAGCCGGGCTGGAGCCGCCGCTCCCTCGCCGCCTCCATCCGGGCGCGGACCTCGTCCAGGTTCAGGGCGCTGAACATCTCGGGGTGCAGGGCGCGTTCCTGGACCATCTCCTCCAGTCCGTCCGCGACCCCCTCGTCGATGATGTGGTCGAGCTTGGCCTTGACATCGGGCCGATCCCCGTAGCGAATCGCTTCGATGAGCAGATCGCGCAGAGAGCGCTCCCGGAAGGCGCCGGAATCCCCGAGGACGTTGAAGAGATTGCCGTCGTAGGCGGACGACATCTGGGCGATCTTGGCCAGCAGCCGGGTGAACACGTCGCCCTCGCGAGTACCCTTGGCCACCATATTCCACAAGTGGCACACCTCCCTCTGGCCGATGCGGTGGATTCGGCCGAATCGCTGCTCGATCCGATTCGGATTCCACGGCAGGTCATAGTTGACCATCAGATGCGCGCGCTGAAGGTTTAAACCTTCGCCCGCGGCGTCGGTGGCCAGCAGGACCACCGCGTCGGGGTCGTGGGTGAACTGCTCACGGGCCGCCTTGCGGTCCTCGCGCCGGGTTCCTCCGTGAATGGTGATCACCGAATCCGCACGGCCGAGCTGGGTGGTTATCTTGCCGCGCAGGTAGTCGAGCGTGTCGCGATGCTCGGTGAAGACGATGAGCTTGCGGACTTCGCCCGATTCGCCGCGGGAGAGGATCTGCTCGTCGAGGATGGTGCGCAGCTCCACCCACTTCTTGTCGTCATCCTGAACCCGGACGCGGCGGGCGACGCGGATGAGGTCCTCCAGGATCGCGATCTCGGCGCGCAGCTCGGGGATCGTCTGCGCCGCGGTGGCCAGATCCACGACCTCGTCGACCTGTTCCTCGAACCGTGCGCGCTCTTCCTCGGATGTCTCCTCCTCGGCGTCCTCGAAGCCGTCCACCGAGAGCGCGGGCAGTGCCGCGTCGGCGAGAAGCGCCTGACCGTTCCCCGCGAACCGGGCCTCCTCGGCGGCGCGCTCCATCTCGTGCAGCTTCGCCTCCAAACGCGCCTGGCGGCGTTCGAGCGAACGCAGGATCGCCTCTGGGCTGGAGGCGAGGCGGCGTTGCAGCACGGTCAAGGCGAAGCCGACGTTGTTGCCGCGCTTCCTGTCGCCGTCCTGTGCGATACGCTCCGCCCGCCCCATCTCGGTGCGCACGTAGTCGGTGACCTGCTCGTACAGGTCCCGCTCGGCCGGGCTGAGCTCGTATTCGACCGTGTAGGCGCGGCGCTCGGGGAACAGCGGCCGTCCCTCGAAGGTGAGCAGGTCCTCCTTGACCATGCGCCGCATGAGGCCCTTGGTGTTCGTGCGGTGCACGCCCTTGCGAAACTGGCCTTCGAAACGGTCGCGGTCCAGCAGGGACATGAACAGTTGGAAGTCTTCCTCTTTGCCCGCGTGCGGCGTGGCCGTCATCAACAGGAAGTTGTGCGCCGTCTGCGAAAGGAGCCGGCCCAGCCGGAAGCGCCTGGTCTCGTCGACCTCCCCCGCCCACGACGAATAGTGCGCGGACATACGGTGAGCCTCGTCGACGATCGCCGCATCCCAACTGACCTCGGAGAGCTGCTCCATCAAGCCGTCGTTACGGGAGACCTGATCCATCCGCACGATCAGGTAGGGATGCTCGGCGAAGACGTTGCGGCCCTGCGCGTCGTCGACCATGTGGCGGCCGAACACCTCGAAGCGGAGATCGAACTTCTGCGCCAACTCCTCCCGCCACTGCTCCACCAGCCCGCCGGGCGCAACGACGACGGCCCGCTCGCAGTCCGAGCGCAGGATCAGCTCCTTCAGGTACAGGCCGGCCATGATCGTCTTGCCCGCGCCGGGGTCGTCAGCCAGGAGGAACCGCAACGGGATGCGTGGAAGGAGCTCGTCGTAGACCGCGCGGATCTGATGCGGCAGCGGGTCGACGTCGGAGCTGTTGACGGCCACCATCGGGTCGTAGAGGGCGGCGTACTTGATGCGCAGCGCCTCGGCGGCGAGACGGAATTCGTCGGGGTCGCCGTCGAACGGCGGAGCGGAATCAGAGTCGCTCGCGATCTCGAGGCGCACGATGTCCGCATCGGTGATGGTCCGAGCGTCGGAATGGCCGGAATCGTCGCGATAGAAGACCTCGCACAGTCCCGCGTCGATGTGATCGACGGCGACGAGCGTGACCGCCTGACCGGGTATGAGGCCCCGGAGGCGCTGGCCGGCGCGCAACATCGCCAGAGTCAAAGGCGTGTCGCCCACGAATGCCTCCTTTGGCTGAGGGTAGTGGAACAGAATACGATGGGCCACCGACGTCTACCGTACGGCGGACACGTCAGCGGCTATTCAGGCGGAGTCTTAAGATGTCCTCCGGCGAGGGAGAAGATCGGGGGCGATGTCATGCGTAACTTCGACGAACCTCCGCATTCTCGTTCTCGCCGATGAATTCGGCCAATTCCTGGCGTTTCGCTCTGATCGTGCGATACAACTCCACTTTGCGATTGAATTGCCTCTCTCTACCGGCTTTGCGTTCAAGCATCGCGATCTCTCGCTCGAGCCTGCCGGCCTTTTTCAACCTTGCGGTGATTTCCGATACGTCCTCGCCCGGGCGGATCTTCACCTGCGCCAGCGATTCCAAGATCGCAGCGTAGAGGCAAGGCAGCGTGGCGGCCTCCGGGAGGGGCTGTCGCGGAGCGTCGTCGGGCTGCCAACCGGTGGTGAAATACCGGCTGATCTTCGCGGTGCGCGCCTCGAGCCGCTTGTGGGCGGCGGTCATCCGCACCTCCCGCCTCTCCCCCGGGCCGCGAGCGATTTCGAAGACGATGGGAAAGGGGATCGCCTTGTCGATCGCCGTCAGCACCTGCTTCGAGACATCGGCATCCCTGGCGTCTATTCGAAGGACCTGCACTTCGGGGACCTCGGCGGTTCCCCGAAGATTGAGGGTGGCTTCGGCCAGCTTGTAACGCCAGGTGACGCATTGCACCTCCGAGGCGAACTTCTCCCGTACAGCGGGGGTGAAGGCAGGGTGATCGAAGAACTTCCCTTCGGGCACACGGCTGCCGAATTCCGCTGCGGCGGGCCAAAGGTACAGCAGATCAGCCACTGACTCTCGCTCCCTCAGCGGGGTCGACGACGGCGATGAAGGCGATCAGCTCGAAATCGTCGAGGCCCGCGATGGTCTGGGTCAGCGCCGTCGTGTGCCCCGGCGTGAACAGGCTGTCGACATCGCGTTTCTCCGTGACGTCGATCATCGAGTGGATCGCGCCGGTGAGCAGCTCGGAGTACGCGTCCATCCGAACCCCGTCACGGGTGGCCCTGTTGAAAATGCGGACGACCTCCCCGATAGGCTCGTCGTAGGGACGGCAGCCGGAGCGGATGAGGTCGAGTTGCCTCTTGGCCTCCGTGTGATCGGCGACCACGTTTCCGGCGTCGTCCAAGTAGACGAGGTAGTAGGGGTGGAGTCGGTTGCCGCGATTGATGTTCTCGTCCGCATTCACGTTTCGCAGCGCGAAGATCACCCCGGGCACGAGGCCTCTCTGCGAATCCGCCGGTATGACCGCGTGCAGGCCCTTGGGCGCGGCGGCGAGATCGCCGTACTCCTTGACATAGGCGAGCAGATCCATTCGGAAATCGTTGAGGCCGAGGTCGGTGATGGACACGCCGGTGCGCACGTCTTCGAGCTCGATGACCTCGTCTTGGAGTTTGCGAAGCTGCTCCTTGCGGAAATCGGTGTCGTCATCGTCCGGTTTGAGGATGTTGTCATCGCCTGTGGCCACGAGATTGGCCACGGCCATTCGATTCTCGACTCGTTCCTTGAGGTTGATGTATTCGTCCAAGGAAATGTCAGGCCAGAAATTGACCATTTGAATCTGCTTGTTCGTGGAACCGATGCGATCGATGCGGCCGAATCGTTGGATGATGCGCACAGGGTTCCAATGGATATCGTAATTCACCATGTAATCGCAGTCCTGGAGATTCTGGCCTTCGCTGATGACGTCAGTGCCGAAGAGTATGTCTATTTCGTCGGTTTTTCCGGGCATGATCAGATGGCGCTGCTTCGATCGAGGCGAAAACAGAGTCAGGACCTCTTGGACGTCGTAACCGGTGCCGAGTGTGGTTTTAGCGCCGCTGCCGCCGCCGGTGACGAGCGCCGTCGTCAATCCGATGGCTTCGAAGGCCGGCGAGAGTTCGCGGTAGAGGTACTCGGCGGTGTCGGCGAAGGCGGAGAACACCAGGACTTTGCGGTTTCCGGGATTGACGGGAAACCGGATTTTGCCCTGAATGAGGCGGCTGAGCTTTTGAAGTTTGGCATCGTGGTCAGGGGTGATCTTCCGCATCTCATCCAAAAGCTCGGAGAGGGTTTCGCGGTCATTCCACAGGTCCCGCTGCCACGATTGGATGTCGATATCCTCCAGATCGATTCTTATCTTCTCGCCCAGAGTGAACACCTCGATATTCACATCTTCCTCGTCCAAGTCGAGTTCGGACAGATCCGGTTTCACGTCTTCGGGCCCGACGGCGCCCCAGCTGATGCGGCTGAGGATCCTCGTAACCGATGCTTCGATCTTGGAAAGGGTGAGCCGGAAGGCGTCGATGGAGCTTTCCAGCCGCTTGAGGAGGTTGGCCGTCATCAGCTTCTTCAAACCCGCCTCTCGCCCGGCCTGGCCGAGATTCGAGCGGCTATTGCCCGCGGTGACGGCGTAGAGATCCTCGTACTTGCTTCGCCTATTCGGGAACACATAGGCCAGCGGAGTGTAGACGGCCAAGGTAAGCGCCTGAAGCTGCTCGAAGATCTCGTTGAAATCCGGCACATTCGGCAAGTCCGTGAGGGGCTCGCGGATCGAGAGGGGTGCGAGCCTCTCGGGGAACGCGCCGATTTCAGTGGTGTCGTAGAACGCCTGGATGTGTTTGCGGGAGCGGGCGATGGTGACCGAATCGAGCAGTTCGAAGAAATCGAAGTCGAGCATCTGAAGGATGCGGTCAGTCGTGCGGTACTCCGGATCGAGCTCTGACCACTCGTTGAACACTCGCTGTGCGTCGGCGAACACCTTCTCCACCGTCGTGGAGATGTGCAGCTTTCTGGCAAGATTCTCGGATTCCCCCTCGTAGGCGAGTTGCAGTTGATTCTTCAGATCGTTGAACCGATTGTTCACCGGGGTCGCGGAGAGCATCAGCACCTTGGTCTTCACGCCTTCCCGGATGACTTTGCGCATGAGCCTCTGGTAGCGCGTTTCCCTGCCCTCGGAGTAATCCGCATTGCGGAAATTATGCGATTCGTCGATCACCAGGAGGTCGTAGTTGCCCCAATTGATGCGATCCAACGGTATCCCCAGGGACATGCCCTTCTTCCGCGACAGATCGGTATGCGCGAGAACATCGTAGTTGAAACGGTCTTCGGCGAAAATATTGGTCGTCAGATTCGCATTGTAATTCGTCCAATTTTCGGCGAGTTTCTTCGGGCAGAGGACCAACACCGATTTATTCCGCAATTCGTAGTACTTGATAACGGCCAATGCGGTGAATGTCTTCCCCAATCCGACGCTGTCCGCTAAAATGCAACCGTTGTAGGTCTCCAATTTATTGATGATTCCCATGGCGGCGTCATACTGGAAATTATACAGGCTTTTCCAAACTTTCGTATCCTGGTATCCGGTGCGATCGTTGGGTAGAACGTCTTCGCTTATGTCATCGAGGAAATTGGCGAACAGATTGTACAGAATGAGAAAATAAATACGCGCCGGAGAATTCTCCGCGTACACGGTGGCAATATGCTCGTGTACCGCATCAGTGACATCCTGACGCTGATTCGGATTGTTCCAAATACTATCGAACAGCTGCATATACTGTTCGGCGTCTGAATTGTCATTTAGGCGATTCACAAAACTCGATATGGAGTTCCCCTGCTCATAACCGAGATCCGCTGTTGTGAAACCTTGAAGTTGAGTATACGCAATACGATCGTTGATAACCGCAAATTGTTGCATCTGGCTTCCGGTGGCGTTGGATCCGAAAGAGACTTTACGCCGCACCCAGTCTGCGCACTCACGGGCGATCGCGCGTTGAGTCAGCTTATTGCGCAATCTGATCTCGAATTCCGATCCGTACAGGCTGGATTCGGCATGCCCCGGCGGAATGAAGAATTCGCGGCGCTCCTTGCGCAGCTTATCCGTCACTTTGTCTGTAACGAACGACGGCGAAGTGAAGATGAACTTCAGCTCGGATATCTGCTCCAGCTCTTCGCGCAATGCTTCGAAGGCGAAAATCGAAAACGTCGACGCCGCGATTCGCACCTTCGAACCCGGCGTGATCGCGGCTTTCAGATCGTCTCCGAGGAGTTCGTTGACATTATCGATGATGGGCATGTCCTAGACCTCTGGATGTTGCGGTGAGCATCGTCCTCATGATACTCCGTGAAACTGTTGTTCCCACCTGCCTGAGATATGAGGGCAGTGGAACGGAAAAATGGAACGGAAATACGGCGGGCCACCGACGTCTGCCGTGAGGCGGGCGTGCCAGCGGCTATTCGGGAGGAGTCCGCCGTCGGCAATCTCATGCGATGCCGAGGTGAGCGGCGGTATTCTTGGCTGACAGTCACGGCGTCGTCACATCAGCTCTCCCCTTGTCCGTGAGTTGGGCGTAAACCATCTCAATGATACGCCGTCCGGGCTCGATTCGCCGGGTCCGAGATCTAGGTTGCCCGCCGGTTAGGGGGCGAATCTTCTCGACTGCAACGTTTCGACGCAGTTTCGAACGTCCCTGCCCTCCTTCCGCCGCCCCGGCTCCAAGGTCTGTTCGGGCGTCAGGCCCGGCGTGAGCTCCATACACGCATCCCGCCGGACCGCGCACAAAGCGGGGACAGCCCGCCGGCAGGAGGAAGCGGAGTCGATCCGACCAATCGGGAGGCGGTCATTTTGCAACGCAGCAGGCGGGCTCTACACTCGACGCCGTGGACGACGCGCCCGTCGGGCGGGGCGATCCACAGCCTGAACTCGCGGGACGCCTTCGATCGTGCAACCGTGCCCCGTCGGAGCCGTCATGGTGAATCCGGCCAGTGGCGCCTTGCCTCGGCGATCAGAGTGCGCCCGATGAAAAGCGCCGGCCGCCCTTCCGAGTCGTCCGCTTTCGCGGAGACGATGTACTCCATCAAATAAATTTAGTATAAATTATTAGCTAAACCGAATGATCAAGTAAGCATTTTCGACTAACAATTTACTAGCTCCATGCGCTGCAACTAATACTATACGTTTTAAACTCTCTTCTAGTAAAATATTTTCGATGAGCATTTTAGAAGAAGGATCCAAATTTGAAGTGACTTCATCAGTTATAAGTACAGGAGCGATTCGTGTCAAAGCTCTAGCTAAAACTATTCTGCGTCCCTCTCCGAATGATAAAGTCTGATTAGTTGAAGACATAACACGATTTTCCAAATATGAAAGCGAAACTCTGTAAAGATTCGCCCGCGCTCTTACACCTATATTTCCATCAATCGCATGCGGATATGTTATAGATTCCATAATAGAACCATTGAATATAGAATTCTCTTGGCCAGCATAGGAAAAGATATTGAATCTATCTATAATATTTAAATCATTTAAATTTTCTCCATTCCACATAAAACTGCCTGACGATGGTAAATAACCGATTCCTAACAAAGAACGGAGGAAGGTAGATTTTCCTGACCCACTCTTTCCTTCAATTAGTATCAATCCGTTTTTCTTTACGTTCACATCAGGCAAGGTCAAAATTCGTTTATTCGGCATAGTAATTTTCAAATTTTTCCATGACAATTCTTTTGCTTGCTTAATTTGTTTTTTAATATATTTTCTTGATGTATAATTTATATTATAGTATTTTTCTTCTTTTTCAGTTCTATTCAAATATTGAATTATATTATTTGCTGAAACTGCGCCTTTTTGCACATTCTGGTACGCTTTAGACAGATTTATAGCTGGAGAATAAAATTTAGATAAGTAGAGCATTAAAGTGGCTATGAATCCAAGTTGTATTTTCCCTAAGGCCGCTAAAAAAGTAATAAAGCATAAGGCGGTGGATATTGCTAATATACGTAAAATACTAACATTTAACATTAATTTAGCTAAATTAAAGTTTGTCTGTGACATATAATGATTGATTGCCGTTATATAGTTTGTAGTTTTCCTATTTTCTTTTTTAATACCATTAAAAAGTCTTACAGTTACCCAATTTGTAACAGCATCATCTGCATGACGAGATAAATTTGTTTCCTCATTACGAATTGAAGTAGCTAACTGTCTTTGTTTTTCGCCCGCCTTTTTAGCTATAAAAAAGATGGGAAACATTGGAAGCAAAAGGAATAAGAGCGCTTCCCAACTAATGAAATAAATAACAATGCACATGCAAAAAGTATCAATTAAGTCAGAAATTACAGTAGTAAGAGGCGTACTATATAAATCACTCAGATTTTGACAATCTGAAGTGATTATATATGCAACTTGACTTCTTTCATTAACATTATTTTCATTTATAGGAATAATAGAATTACATAATGCTGTTTTAGCTTTAATTATTATCTTATTTGTTAAACTAATTGTTTGTTTACCATATAATATTCTAAATATATCACTGATAAACATTGAAACTGTAAAAGCTAAAATATATTTAATTATGCCATTCCAGCTAAGTATATATTGTAATGTGACATTTTTTCTTAATAAGTCGGCAGTTGAATCTACAATAAAAGCAAATACAAGCGGTACCATAACAGCAAGAATTGATGATAATATTCCTAATATGAATAAAACTAATAGACGATAATTAAAACAATTAAAATATTGTAACGTATGTATGAACTGTTTGCGTACTGATACATTATTTGACGTGTAATAAGATTTGAATGATCGAAATTTCATGGTTAATTCACAGATCCTTTGCTCCTAAATTATTTAAAAATGATTTTACAGCTTTGGATCCTTCAAGATGACGCCATGCAAAACAAACTCCTCTACTGAAGGAGTCGTTGTTTTCGAACATAATTTCCCGCTTAGGAGACAAACCTAGAATTTGGATATGCGTCCCCGTGGTCGGGCTGGCGGGATTTGAACCCACGACCCCTTGACCCCCAGTCAAGTGCGCTACCAAACTGCGCCACAGCCCGTTGCTACCGGATAGAGAATACATCACGGGCCTTAATTTTCCAAAGCGCAGCGAACTAGGGCTTTTTCAGGCCTATTTTCCTGCCGCATATCCGTCCGAATTTCCTGTGGGGTCCCCTTTGAAAGAACAGGGACCCCACAGGCTTCATGCACCGCTCGGAGATCCGAGCGATCGCACTGTCGCGGCGTCACCGGCCATGTGATCTGCTGTCAAAGGCGCCTGTCACAGCCGATCAGGCGAATCCCGCTTTCAATCGGAGTGCTTTCAAAACCAGGACGGCCGAACGGGTGAGCGCGAAAGGCGTCGACGCCGGCCGCGGGCTACTCCCCCGAGCTCGGACGGGGCATCCAGATGAGGGAGACGCTGCCGAGCACGGCGAGAACGCCGGCGGCGATCACCATGGCGGCGGCGAACCCGACTTCCTGGACGCCGAAGCCCGTCAGCAGCGGTCCGATGGCCAGGCCTGCGGCGTAGGCGAGGTTGTACAGGGCGAAGGAGCCGCCCAACGTGGGCGGGCTCGACTTGAATCCCTGCTCGCTGATCAACGTGGTGGCCGGGGCGAGCAGCATCGCCGACGATAGGCCGAGCAAACCCATGCCGACCCCGGCCTGCCAGACTCCGGACGACCAGCCGAGCATGAGAAGCGCCGCCACCACGGCGATCACTCCGATGCCGATGAGCAGGCGAGGACTCACCGACGCCACGAAGCGTCCTGCGATCGGGTTGGCGATAATGCTCACCAGCGCCGCGATCCCGAACAGAACCCCGATCATGGTGCTGGAGGCCTGCGCACCGAGATGGCCGGGCAGAACCGGCTGCACCGCGGCAATCACCGCCGCGCCGATGGCGATGGCGATCACAATGGACACGGATCCCGGCACGCGCAGCACCGTGAAGGGACCCGCGGTGTCGTCGACCTGCCGGGGCGAGCCCGGGATCAGGCTCAGCAGCAAAACAAGGTCAATGACCGTCACAGCCGTGGCCACGAGGAACGGGGAGGCGGGTCCCAGAGCATCGACCAGGAAACCAGCCAGGGGCGGGCCGACGAGCACGCCCAGGGTCACGGTCGACATGGCGATGCCCATCATCTGGCCCCGCTCGTTGAATCCGGTTGTTGCTGCGATCAGGGACAGGGCCGCGACCCATGCGATCCCGCCAGCGATGCCCTGCACGAAACGGGCCGTCAACAGCAGCCAATACGGGCCCCCGGTGGCGAACAGGAGGGTTGCGACGGCAAGGACGATCAGTCCGGTGACAAGCAGTCCTTTGGCTCCACGCCGGTCGACCATACGACCGGCGAAGAGGGTGGCGATCACCATTGCGACAGCATAGGAGGCGAAGAGCACGCCAGTCGCCGCCGCCCCTTGTCTCACCACGGAGGGCAGCAGCGGAAGCACAGGGATCGCCAGGCCCTGCAACAACATATCGGTGAAAAGTATTGCTCCGGCGACGGCGGTCGCACGGCCGGCAGTCACGCTCGCGGAGCGCGAGACGCCGCCGGTCGCGTTATTGGTCATATCGATGGGCATGTGGTTCCTTCAGGTCTCGAGCAACCCCCTCACCAGCGCCGTGATCGCGGTGCCGAGCTCGTCGGGTTGCGGAATGTCTTGCGGTCGGGTCACCGCGGCGACGGTGAACCCCTGGAGCACGATGAGAACGAGGCCAGCGGCATCGGCCGGCGCGAGACGGGTCCCGTCCCCGCCGCGGCGGGCGATCATCGTCTCGATGCGCCCGCGCCAGCCGTCGAGCGCATCGTCCTTCCCGGAGCGATCCCCGAGCGCCTGCGGCGCGATGAGCACCGTCGTCGACGTCAGGGCCCGAAATCTCGGGTCGCCGGTCACCAGCCGCACAAAACGCAGCAGTAGTTCCTCAATGTCCCGGTTCGGACGGTCGCCGATCTCGTCTTCCGTACCGGCTTCGACGTCGTCGCCACCGAGATCCGCGAACAAGCGCTGCTCGTAATCGGACCAGCCCCACTCAAGCGCCTCCACGAGCAGAGCCCGCTTGCTGCGGAAGTGATGGTGCAGCGCACCTCGTGTCACACCTGCTCGCTCGGCGACATGCTCGAACGTTGCCCCCCGCCACCCCTTCTCCTCGAAGGACTTCAGCGCCGCCTCCAGCAGCGCGACGCGGGTCTTGGCCGCGTCCTCGGCCGTTCGTTTCATATATGCATACTAACATGTATGTTAAGTGATCGACACGACCCCCGCCACTCAGGAATATGACGTTACTCACGCGACAGACTCACGGCCGCACCCTGATCCTGGAAAGTCGCCAGGTCAGCCTCGAGTTTTCATCGTCGAGGCGGTGAAGACGGGGTGAAGGTGTCGCTTCGCCTGGAATAATCGGTGCGGGGCGTGAGATTGCGGCGAGGCTCGGCTTAAGTGAACGAACTATAGAGACCTACGTTCGACGATTGTTCGCCAAACTTCATGTCTGCTCGCGCTCAGAAGTGGCCGCGTGGTTCGTCAACCATCTCTCTAAATAAGAATAGTTGACATAGATCAAGGAGGCAAGCCCGATCCAGATCAGAATGCGATGGCTTGCTGCAAAATTGGCATTAATAGACGTATAGAACCGAGTCTTGTCGTTCCAGAAATTCGACCACGACTATCCATATCAGCCCGGAGCGCGCGGGTTGACGCGCGGCCAGGTGGAGGTATCGACGTCGTACCCGTGCGCGGCGGCGTGGACGAACCAGTCATCGGGCAGCCACGTGCGACCCACGACCTGCGGGTGCTCGGGCAGGTAGCGGAAGGACCACAGCACCAGCACGAGCTCGGCCCA
>ERZ773067.669-NODE-669-length-19958-cov-4.410591_pt1 | contig 19958 bp, 23 predicted proteins | sample MGYA00580622_ERZ773067 | MGnify/ENA primary metagenome ERZ773067 (study PRJEB29015, sample SAMEA2737998) | human oral metagenome | biome: human oral; feature: human-associated habitat; material: dental | place: China | collected 2113 ...
AGAGGTCTACGACGATGCGGCCTGCGAGGTGCTTGACGTCGATGGATTGGAGAGGGTGCCGGTCGCGGTTGGGATCCAGTGGGAGGTGGAGCACGATGATGCCGAGTCCTGAGACCAATCCCTTCGAACTTGCCGAGACCGTTTCGGAACGGCTGGCCGCCCTGGCCGAGGAATTGGGGCTTCCCCATGACACCTGCGCGTCCGCGGTGGTGAACATGATCGCGGTGCTCGTGGACGCCCCGAACTCGGTGTTTGAGACGCCGCCGGAATACGTCCGCCAGGTGGATGCGGAGGAGGCCACCGTCCCCGGCCCGGTGGTCGCTACGACCCACGAGTTCTTCGCGGTGCTGCGCGCCCGCGCATCGCGGCGCGACTTCGCAGGCGTGCCCTTGGACAAGGAACGCCTCGTATCCTTGATGGCCTGGACGTTCGGTGTGCGGGAGAAAACCGTCGCGTACGACTTCCGGGATGCGCCGATGCGTTACATACCGTCCGCGGGTGGATTGGCATCGACGGATGGATACGTGATCGTGAACAACGTCGAGGGGATGAGACCCGGCTCGTACTACTACGACATGTACCGCGGCCTGGTTCCCCTGGTCGAGGGGCACATGTCCCAGAAGGTGTCCGGCCTGCTGCACGACAGCGACTGGGTGTCCCGGTCGGCAGCGGTCGTGGTCTGTGTCCTCAACACCGCGCGGGTTGCCCGTAAGTACGGCCGGATGGCCGCCAAACTCGGGCTTCTCGACGTCGGTGTCGCGCTCGGGCACGCCGAGCTCGTGGCCAATGCGCTGGAGCTTCGATCCACTCTGCTCGGCGGACTGCCATCGGATGAGATGGCCCGGTTGCTCGGTGTCGACGACGCCAGCATGGTCCCACTGGGAGCCCTGGCGGTCGGAACCCGGGGAGTGCATCAGCATGCTGGTTGAGGCCATGACCGTCACGGCGTTGGCGGTCTCGGTGGTACAGCTCCTGCTGATGGGAATGATCGGGTACCCGCTCGCTCGCCGGAGACCGGGTGGGATGGAGGCCTTCCAACGGTCCGGGTTCACGTGGTGGTTGTTCACCCTGGTCCTGGTATTCGGTGCCGCGGTCCTGCTGACCCCGGAGCGTCTCGCGCCCAGGGCACCATCCGATCACGACCCGGGCACGGTGCCGAGCCTCCTGATCCTGGTGTCCGGTGCCGTGGCCATGATAGTGATTGAGCTGATTCTCGACTGGCTCACCTTCAGGGGCAAGCCCTCGGCGATGGCGCTGGCCGAACGGGAACGGTACGACAATGCTCTGCCGGGCTGGGCGGCCAAGCCCTTCCGGGAGTGCATGCTGGTTGCGGTGATCGCCCTGCTCGAGGAAGCGGTTTTCCGGGCCGTCGGGCTGGGTGGGCTCATCCATGGTTTCGGACTCGACAAATTCACCGCCACCGGGATCTGCGTCGTGGCCTTCGGGGCCTGCCACTGGTACTACGGATGGCGTCAGATCGCGCTCAAGATGGTCGACGGGTTGATTCTCTCGTGGATGGCCCTGAGCGCGGGGTGGCCGGTGGCTGCTGCTGCGCATGTCCTGCTGAACGTCGTGCTCACAGTGATCACGGAGTGTCGCAACCAGATGTCACGCTCCGGCGTCGGCGAGGACTGAAGGGAGCGGAATGCGCATCGGTGCACAGAAACTGTTCGACGGGACCCGCTGGCTGGGGCCGTCGGTGCTCACCATCCACGGCGGCGTGATCGAGGAGATTTCACGATGGGACGGGGTGGAATCGGTGGATCATGGAAGCGAGGTGCTCCTTCCCGGCCTGATAGATTCCGGAGCGGTCGTGGAGGGATACCTGGAGGGTCCGGCCCACGGCATGCCGTTCCTTCCCGAGGAAGCCTTCGCGGCGTTGAGCCTGGCGGCGGGGGTCACGACGGTGATCGACCTCGGGGCTGGCCCGAACGCCCTCGCCTATTTTGAGGAACTGGCGGCCGAGGGAAAGGCTCCGATGGTGTTCTCATCGGGCGCCAGGCTGGTCACGGAACCGACCCAGCGAATCGATCGCGTCGTCCGTGCCTCGACCGTGGAGTCCCAGCTCGATGCACTGCAGGCCGGTGATGCCGCGCTGATCCGCATCGGGCAGATGGATCAGCACCTGATGGCTGGGATCGTGGAATCCGCACATCGCAGGGGCATGACGGTGGCGAATTCCCTGCATCGTGAGCCCGATGCGCCCGGACTGGTTGCCACCAAACCCGATGGGACGAAATGGTTGATCCCCCAGATGCAGGCCCATGCCGTGTGGGATGTCCCCGGAATGTTGCAGGAAACCGAGGCGGGCAGGGCCAGGACCTTCCTGCCCTACGCCCGGCACTTCCAGTCACGGCGTGGAGTCGTCGGACGGGGTATTGCCCGGGATGTCCTGCGGCGGTTGTACGGTGATCGCCCGGAAATCACCCCCCCGACTGCCGAGACGGTGGGTTCCGCAGTTGAAGTAGGAAGATGTGTTGCTGCCTCGGGCGCGGGAGGGGTGGCTCTTGTCCCCGGTCATTCGCTGTGGGACGAACTCGGTCGCTTGGGCAGGGTGGAATCAGTGCTGGCGACAGCCACCTCCGTCGCAAGTGATCTCTGGGAATTGGCGGTCGGGAGGATTGAACCGGGGGCTCCCGCCGACCTCGTCCTGCTGCATCAGGTCGAGGTGGAAAGCAATCCCAGGAGCTGGCGGTCCGCGATCAAAGCAGTTGTCGCCGGCGGTGTCCTGGCGAGCGTCGAAGATCTTGAATCGAGGCTGACCCAGTTGGTCAGCGTGCAGGAGGAGTCCTCAATATGAGAATCACAGCAATCTCCGAACGACTCGGAGGGGCCCTCGCCCCCTCGGTGGATCCGAAAGACCTGAGAGGTTTCCGGGATCTCATGGGGTGCGTTTCGCCGCAGTACGGTCCGGTGCTGCGCGCATCCAGTTTCATAGGTTTCGGTTCGGCCGCAGGAGGTGGGTATGCGGGTCACGCGGAGCTGTTCGACATGGACGGCCTGCTGCGTGATTTCTACGGGCAGCCCTCCATGCAGCCGGGTGTCAATGACACGTTGTTCGGGGGTGGGAAAGGGTTCCGGCTTCCCGGCGCGACGATGTCCACTCTCGGTGAGGCGGCCGAACGGGCGGTGGCCGCACTCACATCCTGCTCGCCCTTGATACCCAGTGAGGGCGTGGTCGCCTCTCACGAACAGATGGTGGCTCAGGGACGCCCTGCCCTGCACCCCGACGACATGCGTCTGTTCTCCGATGAGCAGTACGCCCAACCGGGGTTCCTGTATGCACGGTTTACTCCGGAAACGGTGGTGCAGTGGCTCAGGGGCCGTCGTGTCCGCTCCGGGGAAGAGGTGTGGGTTCCGGGACAACTGGTGGACATGGTCCACATCTATGATCCGGCCGAGGAGATCGTTGGCTACCCGGTCTCGGGTGGGCTGAGCTGCCACAACAGCACCCTTGAGGCCACTTACCACGGCCTCACGGAGGTCATTGAGAGGGACGCCGTGAATGTCAGCTGGTACACGGACAATCCACCGCTGAGACTCGCGCTCGGCGACTTTGCCGACAAGACGCTCAAGAAATTCTTCGAACGCATGGGGCAGGATCACTCGGAGTGGCACGTGCTGGTTCACGTTTCGGACAAGTGCTCGGCTAGGACGTGCAGCGTGGTCGGCATGCAGCGTTGGTGGAAACACCGGCAGTACTGCGCCGGCGGCGGATGCGACCTGATCCCGGCCACGGCGTTGCGCAAGGCTGCCGCGGAGTTCGGGCAGACCCGCTCCACCCTGAGCATCGCGAACATGGCGCCTGGTTCCTCGGTGGGGCGCAGCGTGCGGAACATGTTCGACTGGGAGGTCGGGCGCCCCCTTGCAGAGATGGAGCTATTCTTCCAGGCGATCGGGTACTACGGGCTTGATGAGTACCTGCCCCTGCTGGAACCCTATCTTTCGGGGCCGGAGATCGACGCCGAGGAGTTCTTCGCCCGCGAGGACGGGCTTGGCGAGGACGCAACTCCTTCCGAACGTCTTTCGGCGCTGCTCGGTGAGCTCGGGGAACACGGCATCGACCCGATCGTGCTGGACTACTCCCATCCGGACTGGAAGGGACTGAGCGTGGTCAAGCTCTTCGTCCCCGAACTCACGACTCCCTTCCTCCAGTCGCGTCCGATGCTGGGGCATCCACGCCTGCAGCGGCTGCGCGACGGGATATCCCTACCCCATGCCAGGGTCGCCCCCCTGCCCTATCCCTGATCGGTCGCCCATTCTGGGGTTTGTCGTTCGGAAAGTGTGTTGTTGATATGTTTCCTGTCATCAGATGTTCCGGTGTTTCACGGGCTTATGGGGATGTTCTCGCGGTTCAGGACGTTGACGTGGAGGTCTGGCCGAACGAGGTCGTGGTACTCGTCGGGCCGAACGGATGCGGGAAAACCACCTTGGTCGAGATGCTGCTGGGCCTGAGACGCCGGGACAGGGGAGTGGTCGAGGTTTTCGGCAAGGACCCGCGGAAACAACGCGCGGAACTGGCGGACCTGATCGGTGTGACCCTGCAAGGCGCCTCCCTGCACGCCCAGGTGACCCCGAGGGAGCATCTGGAGTTCATAGCCGCCCTTTCCCACAGGCGCACGGAGGATATCGACCAGGTGCTGCGGGAACTGGGCTTGGCGGAACTCCAGAAAAGACGTTTCGGGCGCCTGAGCGGTGGGCAGCAGCGGCGGGTGCTGGTGGGGGCCGCGCTCCTGCCGCTTCCCGGGCTCCTTGTCCTGGACGAACCGACCTCTGGGGTTGACCTCGAGTCGAGGACCCAGCTGTGGACGGTGTTGCGGGCGGCTTCGGCCCGGCATGGAACCAGCGTGCTGACCACGACCCATGACCTGACCGAGGCCGAGGACAACGCCGACCGGGTGCTGGTGATGCGGGGCGGGAGGATTGTCGGCCAGGGAAGTCCGCGACAACTTGTGGCGAACACCGGATTGGTGGCGGTGGTGAGTCTGCACTTCGCTGGCGGCAACGTGCTGAAGGCCCCGCGAGACCCCGGGATCGTCGTATTGCAGAACGAATTGGGGGCCATGTTGCTCGGTTGCCGGTCGAGGGAGATGTGCTCGGCGGTGATGCATTGGGGGAACTCGCTTCCGGGCATTCGCAAGGTGGAACCTCGTTCACCGGCGCTGAGCGACGCCTACCTGATGTTCAGCGGTGGTGATGTTCGGAGAGGAGAGGGTTGAGTCATGTTCCACGCCTGGTTGCTTCAGGTGCGAAATCAGCTGGTCGGGTTCATCCGTGAACCCGCTGCCTTCGTCTTCAATCTTCTGGTGCCGCTTTTCATCGTGTTGGTCGAGGCGCTCGCCTTCGGTGATTCCGAGGCCTCGGGAAGTGGCATTCCCGGCCTGCGGGTGGTCGATGTCCTGCCATCGATGGCAGGCGTGATGTTCGTGATGATCATCGGCCTCTTCGGGATCAGCGTCGGACTGTCCTCCATGATCGAGTCACGCACCTTCGCAGGTGCCAGTCTGCGCCCCGGTGGAGTGGTCTTGGTGATCTCCTCGTATGCGGTCGTCCTTCTTGTTCTGATCATGTGCGGAATGGGGATTGCAACCACCGTCCTGATGCTGGGCTGGGGAGCTCCTGGCCCGGCGAACCTGCTCGGTGTGACCGGGGTATTGCTGCTCTCCTCGATTGCTCTCCTGACGGTCGGGTCGGTCATCTCGGGTCTGGTGCCATCGCCCCGTTCCGCCCAGGGGATCTGTTCGGCGATCTTTTTCCCGCTGCTGTTTTTTTCGGGCGCTGTGTTTCCCCTGGACAGTTTCCCCGACGTGCTCCAGCAGATCGGTAGGTGCCTGCCGGGTTATCACGTGGCGGAACTCGCCTCTGCGACCTGGCTGCCGAATCAGCCGTTCCCGGTTGTGAGCCTCATCTACACGGCCGTGCTCGCGCTGGTCGCCGCCTTGGCGACCCGCTGGGTTTTCGCCAAGCGGGAAGGTCTCTGAGGACAAAACCCGGTTGTGCGGCGTTCAACCCCGAAAATCGTCGCTGGAGAGGTGAAAATGGGTTTGAGTGCTGCACAACCGGGTTGTTCCCGTGGGAGGGGTGATGCCTTGAGGCTTATTCATAGGGTGTAGGCGAAGATGAGTCCGGTGACGGCTTGTATTTGGAGTGCTATGGGTTTTGTGGACACTACTGAAAAATGGGATTTCTAGGCTGCTTTCTGGTGTTGGCTCCATTCTTGGTGGACGTGGTTGGGTGTGCGGTACCCTAACGCCGAGTGAAGTCGTTTCTGATTGTAACGTAACTCGATCCAGGCTGTCACATCCTTTATGGCGTGTTTCCGTGTTGGGTAGATCTTCCGGTTCACTACCTCCTTCTTGCAGGAGGGTGTTGAATGATTCTGCTGCGGCATTGTCGTAACACGACCCAGTTCTACCTACCGAGGCGCGGATGCCATATGTGTTCATGATTTCCGCGTAATCAGCTGAGGTGTATTGCGAACCACGATCCGAATGGAAGACGGTTTCACCTCGGGTTACTGGGCAATTTCTGACTGCCATGTGTAAAGCCTCGGCAACAAGCCGGGTGCGCATATTCCCGGCGATCGCATAACCGATGATCTTCATCTCGGGTAGCAATCCATGACGGTTGCTAGATAAGTGAATCCTTCCCAGGTGGGGATGTAGGTGATATCGCCTACCCATTTTTGCCCTGGTTTGTTGGCGGTGAAATTTCTTTTCACCAGATCCGGGCGGTGGTGAAGATCTTGGGCGGGGATGGTGGTGCGGGCTCGTTTCCGGGGCTGGCAGGCAACCAGGCCGGCCTGGTGCATGAGCTGGCGCACCAGCTCTGGGCTCGCGTGGATTCCCCGTTCAACCAGAGCTGCGTGGATACGTCGATACCCGTAGGTTTGCTCAGACTCGTGGAAGAAATGCGTAATTAAAATAGTGAGTTCCTCTCGGCGTTTCTGCGTCTCGGATAAGCCCTGATTCCGCCATCTGTAGTAGCCGGAACGAGACACTCTGGCCCAGCGGCACATCAGATACACAGGATAGCTGCCTTCCTCGCGGTGAATATAAACATATTTCGCTGCTACCGGGATTCCTGCGCGAAGAAGGCCGCCGCTTTATCTCTGAACTCGATCTCCATCTTCGCTTCACCCAGCCTCGGCCTGCAAGCGCTTGTTCTCCGCCACCTGATCCGACGAGGCTTCTACCATACCTGGGTCGGGATGCTGTTTCCGCCATATTCTCACCCAGCTGACCCACAGTTCGCCGGCTCCAGATTGTAGGACTTCGCCACTTCCGCTATCGGCCGAGACCCCTCAAGAACCTCCGCAACGATTTGTTCTTTAAACTCTTTACTAAACTATCGAAGCCGGCATGATACAGACTTTTTGCCTCACATGTTCGAATAAACTCAGGTTTTTCGCCACTGTCCACGAAACGCCGGGCACTCCACAGCATGCATAAACCATAGCACTCTATGGTTTCTATCGGTAGGCGTCGGCCCGGTGCTCGACGGCGATAATCTCGATGCGTTCGGCAATGCGATAGATGACTCGGTAGTCACCGCGGCGCGCACTGTGAAGCCCCTCCAGCTCAAAACGAAGCGGCTTGCCAACCCGATATGGATTATCGGCGAGTGGGCCATAGACGAATTCGATGGCAGCCGTCGCCACTTTCTCCGGCAGCCTCCCGAGGGCTCGTCTAGCCGCCGGACGCCATGCGATCTCGCGCGGGGTGGTCATCGACCGAGAGCCGCCAGGATTTCCTTCTTCGACATGACCTCGCCCTCGGTAGCCAGGCTCTCCCGGATATCCGCCAGCAGCCTGGGACGCCCCATGACCTCAAGGGTCTCCTCAAGAGAGGCCAGATCATCGGGGCTGAGCACCACCGCCGCAGGTCGTCCATGCCGGGTGATCACCACCCGGTCATGCTGCCCCGCCACCCGGTCCACCACCTCAGAAAGACGATTCTTGACCTCCCTGAGAGGCATAGCCTGCTCCATGCTCATGGCCACAAGTGTAGCTATTCCATACCTTGGGACCCAGGTCCACGACACGTCTCCGGATGAAGTCGCCGCAACCACTCATCGCGCCGCTCGCCTCACTCACGACACCAGCCAGAGCCGTCTCATCATGTTACTTAACCCCGTAGGCCCAGGCTGCCCACAGTAATGTTGAACCGACAACTGGGTGCCCAGGAGCGAAGCCAAGAGTAGGGAGGCTGGACAGTGGCGCGGACGATCATCATCGGTGTCCTGGTTGTGGTCGTCGCAGGCTACATGATCTTCGACGGCGTGCGGGAGCTCTCGGGTGCCGGGTATATCGCGCCCGGTGGGGAACTTGGCCCGTGGGCGGGGCTGCTCAAGCGACTCGGCATCGACCCTCACACGCCTGGCGTGGCAATGGTGTTCGTCGGCTACGGCATCGCGCTGCTGGGCGCGTTCGCCTACTACCTCACGGGATCGTTCGCGGGCGGCATCGCGCTCATCGTGGTCGCCGCGCTCGGGCTCTGGTATCTGCCATTCGGCACCGTCGGCTGCCTGGTCGTGATCAGCCTCACTCTCTGGGACCTCATCACGAGATAGCGACGGCGGATCCCCCGCAGGTACGAGCTCCCAGCGGGTTTCCCCGCCGTGATGCTGGATAGTTATTTGAGTATCAGTTCACCCAGGCTACAAACCTCCGAGATACGACACCGGGATGAGCCACGGTGACTGCCACGCACCACACCCCGTCTATCCTGGAACGATGCCCATGCACGTCATAACCGGCGACCTCCCGCAGGAACTGGCGGATGAGATCCGCAGCGGCAGCAGCGTCGCGGTCGACACCGAGACGTCGGGGCTTGACTGGCGGCGCGACACCCTGGAGCTCTGCCAGCTTTTCACGCCGGCTACTGGCCCAGTCCTGATCCGGAGGTCGGAAGCTCGCCCACAAAACCTTGTGGACCTGCTGGAAAACAGCCAGCTGACGAAGGTCTTCCACCATGCGCCGTTCGACCTGCGTTTCCTCGAAGCGACCTGGGGCGCGCGGACATCTCCAGTGTTCTGCACAAAAACTGGTTCCAAACTGCTTGATCCCCAGCTACCATCGTCCGAGCACAGCCTGAAGTCACTGCTGGCTAGGCATTTCGAGATACAGCTAGACAAGGGGTCGGTGCGTGTCAGTGACTGGGCAACTGACGAGCTATCTCCCGAGCAACTTGAATACGCAGCAGCCGATGTCTCCAGCCTCCTGCGGTTGGCTCGCCTGGAAGCTGAACAGTTGCGGCTGCGCGGGTTGGAACCCGAGTTCGAGGCAGTGTGCGCCTACCTGCCGGTAGACGCACACCTAGAAGTAGCGGGTTTCCCCAACCCCCTCGTCTATTAGCCGACCAGCGGCACCCAGCGTCCCTCGGGGTCGAAGGCGAAATCATCAGAGACTTGCACGTCAAGGTCCAAGACGAGACGCAAATGGTACGGCGTATCCGACCGACCGATCCGACGTACTGTCGCGTGACATGTACCGCCTTCGACCAGCGCCCGCAAGCTGGAGGACAGAACCCGGGGTACCCACCCCAGGGGCACCCCCCCGGAGGTCACCAGGATCGCGTGATCATCCTCAGGATTCCCCTGCTCTGGCTCTAGGAGCACCAGGTCACCGGCACGCAACTTTTCCAGCGCGGCCTCCTGCTGCTCCCGGGTGACGCGAACTTTTCGCCCAGGCAGCCGCAACACGTCCCCGGGAATGTGTCGCACACCGTTCGCCAGGAAGCACGCGATGGCCCGTCCGTCCCTCACAACGGGGACCCGCATGAACTGGAGAGTGTCCCCGACGCGGCGCCCACCGGAGTGGACGATCTGTTCCCAGGGGGTCACCTGCTCCTGCTCAGACAAGCCGAGCATCGCCAGATATTTTCCGTAGTCTGAGCGGCTAGGGGACATGACCCGCTGACTGAAAACAGCGGGAATCTGCTGGCTGTCATACCGCTGATGTAGATCAGGCAGACCGAGCAGGGGACGGAAGTCACGCTTCTCAGCGGCAGCCCGTGTGTAGACGAACGAATAGCCGTTAGCCGTGCGCGAGAACCGGCCGATTGGCACGATCTCGCGGGTGGACGGGCGCTGCCACAGCACCAACAGGTCGTCGGTATCCTGCCCAGAGGCCGCCGCCTCGACCCGGTCAAGAACTGCTGCAGATCGCATCTCTGAGCCTTCCTAGGTTGCGTTCGAGTAGTCGACTGACGAACGTAGCTGCCATCTCTGACATTTCTGGCACCTGCCCACCACGAAGCACGTCATGCAATGGAGTCAGGTCCAGCATCTCCAGCTGGCAACCCCACCATCTTATGGCCCTAGGCGCAGCCAGCTCAGCTGCCTCGACCGCATGCTCAACCAAAGACTTGGCTGGACGCACATGCTCGAACCGCTGTGCGGCACCCTTAGCAGCCCATGCCGCCAAAGCAGCATCGCTATCAAGCAGCAAGCACCGCTTATCATCGGTCAGGTTATAGCCAAGGGATCCTCCATGGTCGAAGGACGGCGCAAGACGATCAGGAACATCTTTAACACGTGCCCTCAGCACAGCCCAGTTCTCCTCATGCCGGTCCTGATTTGCGACCAGCGCGTCAAGGATCATGAACCCGGCGAAGACATCAAAACCCATACAGTCGTCCGGTCCCTGAAAGCCTTCCGGTGGTTTGACGTCCTGAAGAACATGCCGGATGTTCACCAAAGTGTGCCCAGGACGCCGCACACCAGGACGTGCGGGATCACAGGCCTTTCGCTCGGCGGTGTGCCGGAAATAACCTGGCACCCCTGTAGCCTCCAGGACAGCCCCACCATCGTTGAGGTCAAAGCCGTCTGGAGTCACGGAGAGCGACAGTGAGCCACGTACACCACTGCGGACACACAAGCGTGTCTCCGCGCAGGGAACGCCCAGCAGCAGCGCGACCTGTGTCGCGATTACCTCGGCCCAGTCCTCGCCCTGTGGCAGCTTATTCCTCGGAACATGAATGCTCTTGTGTAGCCAGAAGTTCCCGGTTTCGGGGTGCACAAGCCAGGTCGGTTCATTCGTCCCAGCAGACTCGGCCTGCGCTGTCTGCCAGTCGGATACGTCTATGCGATCCCAAACGTCTTCGTTCCTCGACATTCATTTCCTCAGCGTGATGCCAGCCGTAATGCCATGGAGCATATGCGACCCGAGAGCTTCCACATCGCTATTTACAAACAGTTTCACCAGGTGGCCACTCGCCCCTCCCCGATCAGTACATCTAGCCGCCGCCATCCCGGCTTCACTGATCTTCATAAACCCGGCCCCTGATTACCATGGCCAGGTGCGGCGTATTGATGTGGTGTTGTTCGAGGGCTTCGAGCTGCTCGACGTCTTCGGTCCCGTCGAGTTGTTCAGCAGGCTTCCCCAAGAGTACGAGGTCTCACTCATAGGACCAGCGGCCGGTCCCGTAGCCAGCAGCCAGGGCACCCAGGTGATCACACCGAGCGCATACGCCGAGGCATCACCCCCAGATGTGGTGATGGTGCCGGGCGGGCGGGGTACGCGCGCCTTGGTGCATGACGCGGGCTTCCTGTCCTGGCTTCGCCGCTGGGCTGGCGCGGCGAACCTGGTGACAGCGGTCTGCACAGGATCGGCTGTCCTGGCAGCAGCCGGACTACTGGACGGCTACCGCGCCACCTCGAACAAGCGGGCCTTCAGATGGGCGGCTGGGCACGGCAGCAATGTCACCTGGGTGCCACAGGCCCGCTGGGTGGAGGACCGGACCCGATGGACCTCATCGGGAGTGGCAGCCGGAATGGATATGGCTGCTGCACTGATCGCTCATCTGTCTGGCCCTGAGGTTGCGGCCACAGCGGCCCGGGAGATCGAGCTCGACGTACACCGCGACTCCGGATGGGATCCATTCGCCGCCGGCAACGGCCTTGCCTGAAACTTGGTCGCGCGTCGTGGATATGGCGCAACGCACCAGGCTGACACCCGGCTCACCCGTCGTCGGGCTCTGGGCTCTCCGGCAGGTATTTGCGGATCACCAGGGCGAACAGCGCCGCTGTGACCTGCTGGAAGAGAGTGGAGATGATGACGGGAAACATCGTCGCCTCCGGGAAGAATGCCGCAGCGATCACCGCGCCGGCGTTGATGTTGCGCATCCCCGACCCATAGATCATCGCCACCGTCGTCGCCCGCTCCCGGCCAGCCATGTGCGCCGCGACCCACCCGAGCACGTAGCCGACGAGGGAGATCACGAACATGACGACAGTGATCACGATGAGGGCCGGGTCGAGTGTGCGCACGATCGGGGCGATGCGGGTGGCCGAGGCGAGGATCACCAGGACGATCCCCACCTTCACGATGATCTGCAGCACGGGAATGATCCGGCCGCTCACCTTCCCCCGCGTCGCCTCGTTGAAACCGACGGCCAGCAGCGCGGGAATCAGGATCATCATGACCATGCTGCGCATCAGCTCGGTGGAGTCGACGGTGACGTGCGCCCCCATCAGGACATCGACGCCAAGTGGGATGAGCAGGGGCGCCAGCACCGCGTCCACGAAGACAGCGACGAGCCCGAGGGTCAGGTCGCCTGCGCAGATCGCTATCCACGCAAAGCCCGCGCTCGCCGTCGGCACCAGGAACTCCAGGACGATACCCGCCGCGATATCCGGTTTCCCGGGAAAGCCGACGTGGGCCACCGCCCAGGCCAGGGCGGGCATCACGATGTGGAGGATGCCCAGGATCAGGAATAGCGGCAGCGGGTGCCGCAGCGTGTCCATGATGCTCTTGGCGCGCAGCGTCGCGGACCCGGCGAAGACGATGACGAAGAAGACCGCCGGGATGGCGGGCAGCAGTCCACTGATGCCGCCGGGAAACATCACCCCGATGAGGATCGCGGACGGGACGACGAAGGGCATGAAGGCCGACAACCGGCGGTTGAGCTGCTTAGATGTCATAGTTCCCGCTCATCTTTGCATGCCAGGCACACCGACGGACAGCGACAAAACGCCGTGGCCGTCATACTTTTGCCAGCCGTACGGTGACTCAGCCCGTCGCACAGACAGTCGGCGATGGGGCCTTGACCTCCAGGCAGCCCAGCAACCACAGCTCCAGCGACGGTGCGGTCGGGCCGAGTCCGGGGTTATGCTGCCTGTGCATCAAGCTGTAATCAGGACCTCTGGGCCAGCCCCGTTCCAGTTCGCCGGTCCGGTTGTCGCCAGGCTGGTTGTGTTTCTCTAGGAAACAATGAGGTTTATTCATGGATAACTGAGGGGCGGTAAAACCCCTCGTCAGTGCCTGGTTGCCCGCAGCTGTGAATAAGCTTCAATATGCTCATTTGCAGTTCCGAGGGTCTGGGGACTGTTCTGGAGCGGCAACGCAGCAGCTCTCAGGTCCAGAAGCCGGCTGGCCACAGGTCCACCTCGCATCCCTCAAAGCATCAACCAACCCCTGAGGAATCGACACAACATCACCAGAACCATAAAAGGCGAATTCCCACATCCCATCGTGCCGCCACAATAACCAGATCTGAACAGGAGTATTCGATTCAAACTCCCGATTCGACAAATAAGAATACCCAACAGCCGACACGCCACCAACATTCAGATCAGAAATCACCCTCACATCACTAATCGTGTCAAACTTGGCAGCATCCTTAACCGAACGATCACGAAACTTAGCAATACCATCCCGCGCAGGATCATCAGCACCCAACAACAAATCATCCGCCGACATAGAAGGCCGATGATATTGAACATTCACCCGCAAGCCAGCAGACCCATCCGACCCCTCCGGAACCAGCTGATAAATAAGAGCCGAATGAACCTCCGCCTGCGGCAGCATCACCCACCCTACAGGAGGATCAACAATAAAAACATCCGCATAATCCTGATCAGCAATCGACCGCCAGCCCGACTCGCTTTGCCGGCCGCCAGGAACTGAGGCGCAGCCAGCCTGCACAATCAAAAGCACGAGAGAAAGCAGCAAGAAAAACCAACCCTTCTGCTTACATGAGAAGCCACCAACAGTCATAATTCCACAACCTTCAGGAAAGTCCGTTTCCTCATTTCACCTTAGGTTCTTTCCAGGTCCCAGAATAGGCATTGACTCTTTCTTGGGCCTCTCGCCGCTCATCGGCGGCATCATTGAGTTGCGCATCCGCATGCGAGAGAGTCCCCTGGTTTACCTCATAACCCTCAACGCCATTCTTGTCTAAGCTATCGACATATTCCTCAAAACCAGCTCGCTGCCTCGGAGTCATCTGCGAGTAATCCAAAATCTTGCCATCCTCAAAGAAGACTTGTTCGCCATTAAGCTTTTTACAATAGTTTTCAGGAGAATTGGTTCCGTCACCAGGAAATATGCCTTCCCGAGATAGCGCCTCATAAGTCGCGGTTCGCATATACCGTTCAGCGAGCGTATGCCCTTCCACAAGATTGGCGTTGAAACCCTCATTGTTGTTGGTAGACAGGAAGTGATCCAAGGTTCCCGGTAAAAGGTTTGACTTGGTTTGGTCGTAGATATACTGCACCAAATTATTGTCAACAACATTCGAGAAGGGAATCATTCCAACTCCCTTTGATATCAGTCCCTGCCAGGTTTGATTGATCTTATCGATAGCCTCTTTTGCCTGCCCCTCGGCCAGCGCATTGCCAGTGAAGAGCGCATCCATTGCGGGCGCCCACCGGGTATTGACAGAATTGATGATCCCAGGAGAACTAGCGTTGGCCATAGCCTCGCCATAATACTGTTGAGCTGCCAGACGCATATTGAACAAGGCTGGGGCACGACCTGAACCCTCGTAGTGGTCATCTCCAGAGAATTTAGGGGTCCCGTTGCCATTGACTTCAGGACTATCGAATGCCAGGTCAGTGAACATTCCATTCTTTCCAAGTAGGCGATCCTTCATATCTTCATCGAAGACAAAATTCCCAGCGACCACATCGAATGCTACCGATACTGAAGGGGAGGCCAAACTATCGGCAATGTCATCCATTCGTGGCGCCAAAATTGTCCCCGCCCACGAGCGCAGCGCCTTGTTGTTGTACCCGAATTTGTCCTGCCCGTCTTGAAGATCATTGTTGAGCGGCGAGCCAGCTCCATGCTCCCATTCCAAACCCTCCTGATAGCCGACCATGAAATTACCGGATATCCCAGCAGCCTGGTCACCATCGCTGGCTTTGAGGGCCTCATGTATTGCCTCCCAGCGAGAGTGAGCATTGTAGTAGTCTCCCTTCGAGGCATAGTCACCCATTCTGGGCTCGGGCGGTTCCATGGTGGTCTGTGCTACGACCTTTCCAAAAGTCTCTCCTCCGTCTTGAAAACCAAAGTAATCATCACCAGGAACGTTTCCCTGACGCCAGCCGGTCAGGTAGCGAGTCATGTTGAGAGGGCCGTCGTCCCTGCCATTTTTCTGGTCGATATCGGAGTCGTCGATCACCCCATCACGATTGACATCGACCTCGAAGGGGGTGGCGCCGGATAGGAAGTCCTGGATGGCTTTGGTCCGTTTGAGGTCAGCGGAAACCAGCGTCTGATCACCGGTCATGGGGTCGAGGGAGTCAGGACGGTCCATCAGCAGGTACATGGAGTGAAGCGGGTCACGGAGCGCGGCACCATCACCACTCTGGCCTGGCGCACCAAGAATCAGGCCCATCCTGTACCCGTTCTGTCGCCGGTATTCAGCCGTTTCGTGATCCCAAGCCACAACGTCCTGAGCCACCGATCGCCCAGATGAGGTGTCAAAGTAGGCAGGCCCAAGAGCCAGGTTGAGGTTACGTGTGGCGGCGGAACCCATGAGCTGACTGATGACGTCATAACCGGCGATCTGTCCCTGCCCTAAATTGAGACCCAGTTCATGAGCATCGTACGTAGTACGCCCTGCGGCTTTGAGCTCTTCCATCCGCTGCGCTTGAAGTGCATCGAGCGTACGGCCATCATCGGTGAGCAGACCAGAACTTACGATATCGAAATTCTTCTGAGTCTCTCCGCCGTTGCAGTTGATATTCATACCACCCGTAGACAGCACCAATGCCGTCCCGATACCGTCCATCACACGCTGAGCAAGGCTTCCCCCATCAATCCCGGAAAAGTCATTGACACGCAGAGAGAATTCAACCATCTCTTCAGGCGTCAAATTCTGCATCAATGCATTAGCGTAGAATGGATTACTGAGATAATCCCCGTATTTCTCATTAAATAATCGCAGCTCCTCTTCGGTAAGTTCTTTGTCGCGCATCGCATCTGCCATGCCTGGAGCTATCTCTTGGGCATGTTCCCATTCAGCTTGCCCGTCAAGCAGAGGTATGTCGTTGAAGAGGGTGGTTCCGACACTGTTACGTGTCCCCTGCTTGGAGGGTTCCACAACAGAGTCCTGAATGCTCTTGAGAGAGTTGGCCGCATCCTGGGCATGTTGGTCCAACCCATCCATGGCTTGCCGATACGCGGCTAGGATTGATTCTTGCGCGGAGTGCAGATTCTCCGCGAGTCGGTCCCGTTCCGCGATAATCTCTACTTCAGGCGGTTCCATACCCTGTTGACGGATGGTAGTGATCTGCTCCTGCAGGGCAGCGATGCCATTTTTATAATCCCGGTCGGCTTGGTCGTAGCGGTCCCATAGATCAGGGACAATCACCGTGATCATCGCACCAACGGCGGCGCTCCAGTCGTTCAGCACCCCCACAGCGGAGGCAAAGACTCCGGGAAGCTGCCGGGTATGCGATCCAAGCTTCTGAATGGAGCTGGTGTAGGCATCCGCGGCTTCGCCGATCCAACCCGGCACCCCGTCAACCGGATTCTGAGCAACCTGAGTATGCGAGATCGATTTAGCAACCATCTCGTAGTCCGAAGCCAATCCATCGACCTGCTCCCGGACATCCGGAGGCAGGGGCATCACACTTTCACCTGACATGGTTCAGCCTTCCATTCTCGCGGCCAACGCACGAAAATTAGAAACATTCTGCCTCTCAGTCTTATCATAATTTGAGATCGCTTCCTCTTGGCCAGACCCCAGCAGAGCACAGGCATCTGAGTACTCCGACACCACCCAGCCCATCATTTTATTGAAATTCCCTAAACCTAGAATCAGGGAAACAACACCGCTGTTGTCACCCACTGGTAGATTCTCAGCAACCTTAAATGTCATCAGAGATGATATGAAAGAACTTATCCGCGCGAATTCATTCGCATCTACCCAGTCCTTCTTCGCGCTCACACCAACAGCCTCACGACTGAACTCAATATCACCCATCTGTCATCACTCCCCGTCGAGTACCCGGCTGCCATCACTCTACCGTGCCCGTGACCTCCTGAGGGAGAAATCCAAATCAGAATCCCGCCCTCGAACGGGAACTCCTCATGGTCGTCGCGGTTGCCGTCCTGGGTGAAGTCAGCGAAGAACCACGACCGGGTCCTGAAAGCCCTCGACAGGCTGGAGCAGACCGCCGAGGGGGCGGGAATCGATCAAGGTCCGCTGGCGGCACTTTAAGAACCAGTTGGGAACGCGAGGGTCATCGGGAAGGATGGGTGCATGGAATTCTCCCGTACCTCGACCGCCCGCGTCGCCACCGACCGTCCAGCCCGCTACGGCAAGCAGCTGGCCAGCCACATGAGCCGCAAGATCACCACGACCTGGGACGACGCCTCCGGCTCAGGTTCCCTGACCTTCAACCGCGATGGCCAGACCACCGGCGCGGCTGAGCTCACCAGCGAGCCCGGTTTCCTGATCCTGACGCTGCACTCCAACGACGATCATCTGGAGCGCCTGGAGGACGTCATCGGCAGGCACCTGGTGCGTTTCGGCTCCAAGGACGAGCTGGTCGTCAGCTGGGTCCGCGACGACGGCCAGCCCGGCACCACCCAGCGCCCCTCCAACGAGGACTGAGAGATCGCGCCAGGACGGCACTGACACACACCCTCTGCCTTCCTGGCCTGGCGACTCAAGGACTCTGTGGGCCGAGCACCACCGTCCTTTTGGCTGGACAGTTGGCTGGGACACCATAAATCCCTATTTAACAGACGTAAAACAGACGCTATTGTTATACATGTGTCAAACAGTCGTGGCAGTCGTATGGAGCCCGCAGATCGCCAAGAGCAGATCGTGCGCGTTGCTGCGACCCACCTGAGCCGCGATGGAGCAGCAGGGGTCTCCATGAGCTCCATCGCGAAGGATGCAGGGGTGACCCGGGCCCTCATCTACCGGTACTTCCCAGGCAAGCAGGCACTCCTCGACGCCGTGCTGCGGCACGAGTCAGAACGCCTCCTGGCCGCAACCGAACCGGATCCGAAGCTGAGCGCTCGCGACAATCTTCACCGCTCGCTCAACGCCTACCTCGACTTCTTCAGCGCCAGCAGCGGCGGAGTGCGAGAGCTGTACACCGCTTCCGCCAACCCCGTCGCCCGGGAGTTGGTCGAGGCCAACCACGAGCTCCAGGCGACGCGCATCCTGCAGGTCCTGGAGCTCGACGACACCCCCCGTCACCGACTGGCAGCCGGCGGCTGGCTGGCGCTCGTGGAGTTCACCGGCCGCCGCGTCGTCGAGGGAGCCCCCCGAGACGACGCGGTCGACCTGTGCATCACCGCCCTGGTTGCCCTGCTCGGACAGGACCTGGCCTGAACCACACAGCAGCAGGCCCTCCCTTACCTTTCTCGATTAGATAGGAATCATCATGAAGATCGTCGTTCTGGGTGCCGCCGGCAATGTCGGCTCACGCTTCGCACGGCAGGCAGTCGCCGCCGGCCACGAGGTCGTCGCGTACGTGCGGCGTCCCGAAGCTGCCCCGGCGGGCACTGAGGTCGTCGTCGGCAGCGCCGAAGACGTCGAGACGCTGGCCTCGGCAGCGCAGGGCGCGGACGTGCTGGTGGTCTCCATCACGGGCTCCATCCGCGATACCTCCTTCATGCAGAGGCTGCAGCCCGGCATCATCGAGGCCGCCCGCCGGGCGCAGGTGAAGCGCGTCGTGCTGGTGTCGGTGTTCGGCGCGGGCGAGACCCGGGCGAAGGCCTCTGGCTTCGCACGTCTCATCTACAACACCGCGCTGCGCGGCTTCCTCGCCGACAAAGCCGCGGCCGATGCGCTGCTGATGGAGTCGGGACTCAACTGGACCATCGTCTACCCCGTCAACCTCAAGGACGCCCCGGCGCTGCCGTCGCAGACGGTGAAAGCACTAGACGAGGTGAGCCGGGTGCCCGGCATGCCGACGCTGCCGATGGACAACGCCGCCGCAGGGCTGCTGGAGGTCGCGACCGACCCGGCCACCACCGGGAAGCGCCTGCTGATCACCACGCCCACCGGCTGGCGTTGACGGCCAAGTCGGTAACCCAGCGCTCCTTAGATGAGACCCACAACACCTAGCGCCTCCGGCGGGCCGTTCTATCGCCGCCGGACAGCGCACCATCCAGCCAGTTCTGGGATGCCTCGTGGTGACGTGAATCCTGATTGATCGCATAGAGCAGGACGTTTGCGTCGACGATCTTCACAATCCAGCTCGCCGGGCCAGCTCCTGGTCCTCAAGCTCACCCGCCAGCTGCAGGGCATGGTCCAGGGAGATCTGCGGCCGTCCCATGACCCGGGACACCGTGTATTCCCTCGGTTGAGCGTGGGAGCCAGCTCGCACGGCGTCGTTCAGCGCCTGTTTGAAAGACACGCCTTTTGTCTTCATGGTCTGGCGGATCAAGGCCTCCGCATCCGGGTCAAGTGTCACCGTCGTTCTCATGCTGACAGCATGGCATCAGAAATTGTGATGCCACGGCATCATGTCCGGGTTGGCTTCTCACTGCGTGAGCGCGTCCTTGAAGTCCTGGAGCAGGTTCTGGGAGAACAGGACGAAGCGGATGAGCCAATCGTCGTCCTCGCCGGTGCCGACGTGCTCGCGGGCTGATGCCACCGCAATGCGGGCAACCTCGCGGGAGTCCCAGCCGTAGACCCCGGCGGAGATCGCGGGCAGCGCCACGCTGGAGCAGCCCAGCTCCCGGGCGAGACCGAGGCTGGAGT
>ERZ773067.672-NODE-672-length-19935-cov-2.965845_pt1 | contig 19935 bp, 18 predicted proteins | sample MGYA00580622_ERZ773067 | MGnify/ENA primary metagenome ERZ773067 (study PRJEB29015, sample SAMEA2737998) | human oral metagenome | biome: human oral; feature: human-associated habitat; material: dental | place: China | collected 2113 ...
ACCACCACAAGCTAAACCTAATATCTTTTTTCCCTTGGCTTTTTCAAACCATTCTATCGGAACTTTTTTCCCAACAGTTAAGGCAACAGAAATTGGATGCTTTCTAGCTTCTTCTAATTCTTCATGTGTCAATGGCTCAGTATAGGCATTTTTTACATTATTCCATCGATCTTCATTTAATTTTATATAATTGTTCATCTTATGATCTCCTCGTCTTTTAAACTATTTCGACTTAAGCATTAGATCCTTTTCCCCTGTCTATAGATCACTTATGTTCAGTTCATATTATGCAAGCCAGGCTAGTAGTCCATCGCTTTTTTAATTATCTTACCGGTGTTGGGCGTTGAGCCAGTGGAAGACATCCTGATAGGTCTGGCCGGCCACTTGGACCTGGGCCTTGCCACCGCCGCTGGCATTATCGGCCTCAAAGCCACTCAAGCCAGGACTTTGGCGAATGACTTCCGGATCTTGCACGCCCTGGACCTGCTGATTGAAGAAGGGAATCCAGGAGAAATGGCCGGAATAGCGCATCTTAGGCAAGTCTTGGCCTTGCACCGATTGGAAGAGGGACAGCCAGATATTCTGCCCGCCCGCATCGACCAGGTCCTTGTAAATCGGCAAGATATAAGCATTGGCTGGCACGGTCGGGTCATCCAAACTATGGACAAACCAAATGGCCTGGTCCTTGAGGGCGGCTACCTTGTCCTGGTCGAACCATACTTTTTGGGTTGGCACATAGGTTTGAATACTGCCCCGTTTCTTAGGGTCTTTGATCAGATAGTGACCGTTGTCTAAGCGCTGGAATTCATAGTAGGAATAGGCCGTAGCCTGGGGCACCAAGCCGGCAAAGTAGTCCGGATAGTGCAGGGCCATGTTGAGGGTCATATAGCCCCCGTTGGAGCAGCCCATGAGATGCAGCCGATGCGGGTCAATCTGGGGATGGCTGGCCACGTAGTCGCTAATGACCTGCATGAGGGACTCAGTATAGCGGGAATGGCCCGCCCCCGGCCCATTCAACCCATCACCCTCGTCCATCCAGTAGGTCGGCGTCTGCACCGCCAGGACATAGGCTCCCTTAAGCTCAGGCTGGTTGGTGGCCGTAAAAATCTCTTGAACTTGTGGCCGACTGAGGGCGGTCACCTCATTGCCTAGCAGGGTAATGCGAGGATCCTCGCCCCCTTCAGCTTGGCCATGCAACCAAATCAGGAGCGGAAACTTGGCCTGGGTCTGATCCTTGGCAGCCGCCGGCTCAAAGGCTCCATAGTGCAGGGTCTGGCTCTCCTCTTGCCCGGTTAGGGGATTGGTCACCCCATCTACCTGGACTTGCTCAAATTGATAGCCCGCCAAGTCCGGCAGCTCCAGATGGGGCAGGGCGTCATAGTCCGTCAAGCTAACTTGAGCCGACTTGCCCTCTTGGGTGGTCACCTGTACTGGCCCTACAGCAATGAGATAGCTAGCCTGCCACTGACTAATCAGTCTTTCCTGGTTGTAGCCAAAGAGACTGCCTAGATCCCAGGAATCCACCACCAAGTCCAAGGCCAGCCATTGACTGGCTTGGCCCTCTGACAAGGCCTGGCCCTGCTCATCAGCTAGGTAGAGGGCGCTCACTTGGCGTGCTTTACCCTGAGTGGTAACCGCTAGCTGGGCATGACGATCCACTGCCGTCACAGGTTGACTGACTTGAAGGATGATTTTGTTAACGGCCGGCCCAAACTCATAGCCCTGGGCCTGAATCTTGGCTTGGACCACCTGCACCTGGTCCGAATCTACCTGGGCTCGCGCCGCTTGGCTGGTCCCCCAGCCTCTGATTACTAACAAGGCGCCCAGGCAACCCGCTAAGAGGGACCACCAGTATTTGGCTTTCTTCATGACGACAACCTCCCTTTTGTCTCCTATTCTAGCAGAAAAGCTCGACCCACGCAAAAGCCCCCCTTACCAGCCAGTAAGGGGGGCTTAAATATTGATTTAGTCCACTTTGGCTGCCAATTGCAAGGCCAGGCCGATGACATGATGCATGTCATAGTAGCGGTAGTGGCCCAAACGTCCGGCGAAGGTCACCTGTGGCAGGGACTTAGCCAAGTCAGTATAGGCCTGATAGAGCTTGGTGTTGCGCTCATCATTAATTGGGTAGTAAGGCTCATCCCCTCGTGACCAGTTAGCTGGATATTCACGCGTCACCACGGTTTGTGGCTGAGTGCCGTACTCGAAGTGTTTGTGCTCAATAATCCGGGTATAAGGCGTCTCGCGGTCGGTATAGTTAACCACCGCATTCCCTTGATAGTTGGCTTGGTCCAAGACCTCGGTCTCGAAGCGCAAGCTACGGTATTCTAATTCACCCAACTCATAGTCGAAGAACTGGTCGATCATACCGGTATAGAAAATCTTAGGAAAGGCCGACAAGTAATGCTCCTTGTCCGCGAAGAAGTCTGTCTCTAGGCGCACTTGGATGTTAGGATGATCCAACATCTTCTCCACAATCTGGGTATAGCCCCCGATTGGAATGCCTTGATAACGGTCATTGAAGTAGTTGTTGTCATAGGTCATGCGGACTGGCAAGCGGCGAATGATGAAGGCTGGCAATTCAGTGGCTGCCTTGCCCCATTGCTTCTCGGTATAGCCCTTAATGAGTTTCTCGTAGATATCGCGCCCTACAAGGGATAGGGCTTGCTCTTCCAAGTTGCTAGGCGTCTTGCCTGCTACTTCAGCCCGCTGTTCTTCAATTTTGGTGGCCGCTTCTTCCGGCGTCACCACACCCCAGAGCTTGTTGAAGGTGTTCATATTGAAGGGCAGGTTGTAGATTTCCCCATGATAATTAGCGATTGGCGTATTGATATACTGGTTGAATTCCGCAAATTGGTTGACGTAATCCCATACGGCCTTGTCGTTAGTATGGAAAATGTGGGCGCCAAATTTATGGACTTGAATGCCCGCGATTTCTTCCGTATAGATATTGCCCGCCACGTGGTCGCGCTTCTCAATAACTAGGACGCGCTTGCCTTTCTTGGCAATTTCATGGGCAAAGGTAGCGCCAAAGAGGCCGGCACCTACCACTAGATAATCATATGTTTGTGTCATAAGTTTCTCCTTTTCTCCTTGAAAGCGGGCCTATTGGCCTAGTACTTGCTTGATTTGAGCTTGACGCTCAGCCAAGCTAGCCTCATCCACTTGCATCATATAGAGTTCAGCGCCCGGCATAGCGTAAGATGGCAGGCCAGTTGAACCGTGGCCAGTCAGGGCGACTGAGGTCACCGTGTAAGCTTGACCGCTCTCAAGTTGCTCGTTCACCAGTTCCATGACCTTAGCCAGTGGCAGATTGGTTTGCACCGACTGGCTCATGCGGTCCATGACTTCTTGGGCTTGGAGCAGGGTCTGACGACTGCCTAATTTCTTAATCAGGGCGGTAATAACCTTCTCATGGTTTTTCCCGCGGTCATTATCCCCACCTGATAGGGAGTAACGCTCACGCACGAAGCCTAGAGCTTGGTCGGCATTGAGGTGAAGTTCCCCGACAGGGAAATCGTATTTGCCGTAGAGGGAGGTGAAGGCTTGGTCGTTGTAGACATCGATGCCCCCTACCGTATCAATGATATTGAGGAAGGAGGTGAAGTTGAGGCGGACATAATAGTCGATTGGCGTGTCATAGAGACGAGCCAAGGTATGCATGGAAGCCTCCACGCCATAAATCCCTGCGTGAGTCAACTTGTCCTTCTGGTCTGCCCCGCCATCCGCGATGGGCACATAGGCGTCACGCGGTGTGGTGGTCAGAAGAATCTGGTGAGTCTTAGGGTTGATAGTGGCGATAACGTTGACGTCTGACCGGGAGACGGAGCTGACTGGCCCGAAGGTATCAATCCCTGAAATGTAGAGGTTGAAAGGCTGGTTCTCAGCTGGCGTCTGGCTGGTTTGCTGGTTTTCCATCGCTGGCTTAGCGGGTTGATCGGCTACTTCGGTCACATGATTGTACTGGTAGAGCTTTTTAATCTTGCTGCTGAAGTCGCTAGCCATGCCCTCTAAGAGGGACTCATAACCTGAGTTGAGGACCATGGCTTGAGCCTTGCCGTCTAGGAGTTGTTGGTAGGCCGCTAGGTAGGATGGCACTTCCTCAACGGTCACCCTTACTTGGCGTTTGGCCTTAAGGTCGTCGACTAAGGCTTGGACATTATCGCGGTCTTGGCCTAGCGGCGCTAGGACCACTTTGCCGTCTAAGGCCGACACATCTGCCACGCCGCCCTCTGCTAGGGTAGCCAGGCTCATGGTCAGTTCCTTCTTCTGGGTATTGGTATTGAGCTTGTTGAAGAAATTGACGGTGGCATTCATTTGGTAGGCGCCGTAGCTAGCCCCCAAAATGACGATCGTGGCTAGGACCAGGGTAGTCTTGCCTAGGTGCTTGAGGCCGTTAAGCAGAATCAGGAGCAGTAGGACCGCGCCCAAGCCGCCCAAGACCCAGAACTGGTAGCCGCGCCCGGCCAGAATCTTGTAAGTCAAGAGGAAATAGGCAACCAGGCCACTAGCTACCGCTGCTAAAATAATAAAGAGCCAGTTAATCCGCCAGAGCACTGACTTAGTCCGCCCATGACCATGGCGGGAGTGGCCGTGACGTCGGCCCTTTGAGTGTTGTGATGCTGTCATTGTTAAGTTCCTTCCATTAATAGGATATCATTCCATCGTTACTTTTTGCACTAAAAGTTATTATAGCAAAGATTCCGCCCCGGCAAAAGCCCCTAAAAGGCTTTTTTTCTAGCTAGTAGCCCAGGTTTTTGGCCTTTCCATTCTAGCCAGTGGTCCACACGAAAAAGTGGTCCACTGGCTCTCGACTTTTTCCCCGGTTTCCACCTTTTCCGGCCTTTCCACCCGAGCTAGTGGTCCACTCGAAAGAGTGGGCCACTGGCTCTCGACTTTTCCCACGGTTTTGCCCTTTTCCATGCTTTTCAGCCTAGCTAGTGGTCCACTCGACGGAGTGGACCACTGGCTCATGACTTTTTCCACGGTTTCGCCCTTTTTCCATCCTCCTACATAGCCAATGGCCCACTCCTCTGAGTGGGCCATTGGCGCAAACTATATTAGCGATGAATATCGGTATCTTCCTGGGTCCACTGGGTTTCTAGGTGGCTGACATAACGGAAATCTTTGGTATAGAGTTGCATGCGCTGGCGAATAATCTCGTACCAGTCGGCGCCCTCGGTGACCGCGTAGCGATTGTAGTCGGCCATAGGTACCGTTTCGTAGAACTCGGCATTCTCGGCGCCCGTAATATAGATTGGCATGAACTTAGGATCAGTGACGGTTACTTGGCCGTCTTCGCCGCGTTTGAACGTCACCTCGGTGATGCCCCCTTGCTTATTAGCCGGGTAAATTTGGCCCGACATGAAGCTAGCCTGGGAGTAGATGGCAAAGGTCTGCTTGCCGTTAAACCACTGCATAGGTTGCAAGACGTGCGGGTGGCCGCCCAAAATCAATTTGACGCCAGCATCGCTCAGGGCTTGGAAGACTTGCTCCTGGGTTGGGTCTGGGGTAGTATCATATTCCTGTCCCAGCTGCAAAGTCACCACTACAGCATCGACCTTGTCTTTGAGGGCTTTGACATCTTCTACCATCTGAGGCAGGTCTACCAGGTTAATCAAATAAGGCTGGTCTTCTGGCACGGGCACGCCGTTGGTACCGTAGGAATAGGTCAAAATCCCTATCTTAATGCCATTCTTCTCAATAATGCGCGGGGTATCGTGATCTTCCTGGCTCTCAAAACTCCCTACATAAGGCATCTGGGCCTCTTTGAGGTTAGCAATAGAAGCTAGCGCCCCACGCGCCGAATAGTCCAAGGTATGGTTAGTCCCGTTGGTCACCATGTCTACACCGATAGCCTGAAGGGCCTTGAGAATCTGCTTAGGCGCGTTGAAGGAAGGATAACCAGTCACCGGATACTGAGGGTTGGCCACAATAACTTCCATATTAGCCAAAGTCACGTCAGCATAGGACATGTAAGGCGCAATCTGCGCCAACATTGGATAGAAATCATAGGCGCCCCCTGGGTTCTCCCAGCTGATGCCATCCTTGTGGAGCCGGTCGACCGCTGATTTGTAGAAAGGATTCTTGACGCTGGCCATCTCGCTGACAAATTCATGCAACAAGACATCACCTACTGAGCGTAGCTTGAGTTCTCCTTCCTTGCCTTCAAAAGGCGTCTCCTGATCCTTGGCCTTGAGACCTACTAGAGGCTCTGCCAAGACCACAGGCTTGGGCTCGCTTGAGGAGCTCTCACTGACCACTGACTCTGATTCTATAGTCTGCAAATGATCATGAGGTTGGCCCGCCAAGAGGCCAATCATGCTGAAGCCGACCACCAGGAAGAGCACAAAGGCAAGTGCAATAAGCTGCGGACGATACTTACTTAAAAACTCTGATTTCATAAACAAGACCCCTTTGTAGGAAGATAAGCGCTATAATTACAGAAATAAGACATTTATATTACATATTTTACATCCGACCGGTCAACCCCGTCAAGCCATTCCCCTAAAAATATTAGAAAATTTACTTGAATTTTCGTCCTTCGCCTACAAAAAGCAAAAAACGGCAGAAGCCTCAGCTTCTACCGTTATCATCTATACTTAAGCCTTACCGAAGTAAGCCTGAATACCTTGGACCAGACCCTTAATGAGCTTTTCCTGATAGGCAGCTTGATTGAGTTTCTGGAACTCCTCGGCGTTATCCATGAAGCCTAGCTCCACTAAGGCCGCTAAACCATGTTTCTTCATTTTGGTGATTCCTCCTAAAAAAATACACATTTGTGGCTTGTAAATCCTTGTCTATCATACAAGTAAGCCATTCAAAAAGCAATAGATTTTTGCCCAATTGTCACCAAAAAAATAAACTTTCATCTTATAGTTAAGCCAGTCTTATTGAATGTCATCACATGGTGACAGACGTCATAACTCTGGCCTATTCAAAAAAATCCCTCGCGACTAACCATAGCCACGAGGGATTTTTAAAATTTGTTTATAAGAGAGCACGTATTTTGGCTGACTTCTACCCTATCTATTAGTGTAGACACTAATAGATAGGAGCACTTAATCAGACCTTGCGTCTTTTTAAGAAACCTAGGGCCATCTGGCCTAGATAGCTGACAAACTGCTCGCGACTGAACCAGAGAATAGCCAAGTAGATCAGGCCGAAGACAGAGGCCGAAAGCGCCAAGGTCCAGAATGGCGAAATCCAGTGTCTGAATAAGAAGGTGCTCAGCGTCGCCAGGACTGTCGCCAAGCCAATCTTGCCTAGGTCGGCCAGGACGACCATTTCTCTGAGTTGGTCGCGCAAGTACCAGGCCTGATAAATGGTGACAAGCAATTCTGCCAAGAGCGTGGAGAAGGCTGCCCCGGCTACTCCCCAACTTGGAATCAAGACCAGGTTAAGGCCGAAGTTCAAGACCGCACCCCAACAGACGGAAGACAAGACCACCCGCTCCTTGCCTAGCGGTAGGAGAATCTGAATCCCTAATAAATTAGACAAACCAATCAAGACAATGGTCGGCATGACGAGTTGCATAGGGAAGACCGAAGGCAGGAACTGTTCCTTAGATAGGAAGAGAATAGCCGGCTCCGCCATGGCGATAAAGTAAGTCGAGAGTGGAATACTAGCGAAGCAGACGAAGGCGAAGGCCTTACGAGTCACTCGCTTAAAGGCTTCATGCTGCTCGGTCTGAATATAGTGCGACAGACGAGGTAGGAGCACCCCGCCCAGAGCCGTCACCAGACTAATCAAGATGTTCTTAATCTTAATAGCCGCATCATAATAGCCAACGGCTTCCTTGCCAATCATCATACCTAACATGACAGAGTCCAGACTGGTATAGATGGTGGTGGCGACAGCCATGAGGAAGAACTGCAGGGCCGGGAAGAAGTGACGCCAGATCTCCAAGTCAGGCTCTAGCTTGAAGCTGATATAGTGACGGGCGTGAATGAAGTTGAGGACATTAGCCCCCACCGTCGCAAAGACCAGAATCCCTCCATAAATCAAATAGTCCGAAGTTGAGTGAACCAGGAGGAACATGAGCACCAAGGACAAGCATTTGAAGGCAATGGAACGTACCGTAATATAGCGGTACTGCTCCAAGCCCCGATAGAGCCACTCCATACCGAAGAGGTTGAAGACAATCCCTACCCCGTTAATCAGGAAGAGGGTCTTATCTTCCGCAAACCTTGGCACCAGGGCAATACTGACCAGATAGAGGGCCAGGGCTCCTAAAGTGGTAATGGCATTGAAGAAGAAAATCTCCTGAACCGTCTTGTTGAGCTCGCGTTGCTGGTTACGCACCCGCGCGACCGCCCGAATCCCATAGGTCGGAATCCCCACCATCCCTAGCATGGTGGCGTAGCTAGCCACCGAAGTAGCGAAGGCAATCCGCCCCGTCCCCAGTGGCAGCAAGGTCCGCGAGATATAGGGAAAGGTAATAATAGGAAAGATAAAGGACGACACCGTTAAGATGAAGTTCATGATAAAGTTGATTTTAATGGATGCTTGTTTGTGTTGGGTCATGAGCGACCTCCTTATCAATAAATCATCTAACGAACCCAGCTTGCACGGTTTGGCCACAGTCTAACGAAGAGCCGGGTTAAGTAATAAGCGGCTAGCCCCGTTAGAACTAAACGCAAGGCCATCATGAGGACTAAGCCACCTAGGGACAGCATACCAGCTGGTCCCAGCAAAGCTTGGCCCAGACGCAATAAGACATAGTTCAAAGGATCGGAGAAGATATAAATCCCTAGCCCATTTAGCAAGACTGCCTTTACAAAGCTAGACTCCAAGAAGCTCTTCTGCTGAGCCAGCAGCTCAGCCAAGAGATAGGTCAGCCCCATCCCCGCGACAGCTGCCAAGTCATTGACTAGGCGTTGCAAAGCTGGAAGGCCAAAACGCCCTACATAGAGCGATAGCAATGAGCAAACGATAAAGGCTGTCAACCAGATAGTTAAGAAGACCGCTCGCTTAGTCCGGAAATAAGATGTCAAAGTCTCGCGATAGCTTTCGAACACAGCTCCTAGCATATACCAAAGGAGAAACTCCATGGGTAGGCTAATTAAGGATAGCCCAACATAGGCACTCACTAGATGGATCCCCCAAAGTGGCAGGAGATACCAAACCTGCATACGAGGCACTAAGAAATAAGCAACTAAAGCCACGACGAACAAGGTATAGAGATACCACAAGTGCGAGTTACCTAAGAGCGTTAATTGGCTGCCTTCCGCCATTAAGAAATTAGCCTGCCCAAAATAGCCACTCAGATACTTAAGAGGTACTAGATAGAGCAAGGTAAAGACTAAATAAGGAATCATGAGACGTTGCCATTTAGCCTCAGCAAAGGTACCAAAGCCAGACCATCGTCCCTTCTTAGTCTGCAGCGCGAACAAGGCGCCTGAGATAGCCATAAACAGAGGCATATGGAAGAGGTAGATGACATAGCGAAATTTATCTATAAGATAATACCACTTGAATGACGTTCCACTGGGGGCAAGCGCTAGTATATTTACACCACCAAATTCATTTCCTACCTTATAATATGAGATATGACTAACTAAAACTAGGAGAATGGCAAATACACGTAATACCGTGTATTCATTAATTCGTTTAGACTGTTGCATCGAATCTCTCCTTCTTCATAAATTAGTGATTTAGTGTAATCTTATTAATAAGCGCCGCATATGCTGTCGCGGCAATCACATTAAAAAGCATCGTATTGTAGAAGATAGTTGTTAACATCAAGATGAAGTACAAGGTAATAGCACACTTAGTTCGATTAGTAGAGGCGCCTGGCGCAAACAGTGCCATAAAAGGTGCAAACTGAACAATACCTTGTATGATGCCACCTTGAGCTAAAACAACGAAGAAGCTATTGCTATATCCATAGTTTGGTCGAATTGCACCGTTCATATAGTATTCAATACTTCCAAGACCACTGAAGCCCCACCCTGTAATGAGGCGATTGCGCCAGGCATTAAACCCAGCTACATAATCATCCATTCGAATAGTGGCCGAGTTACTAGCAGCCTTATCTTCAATTACTCGAGTTAAAGCATATACAAGTGCTGGAGTCGCCAATAAAGATAGAAAGCGAAAGCGACTTTTCCTCACCAACAGCACGTGAGCTAAGAAACCTATCCCAATAACGTAAATCCCAGTTGTTGAGAAAATTGTTGCTGCTGTTAGTAGGATAACCACTAACCTCCACTTACTTAATTCTTCTAATAAGAATAACTCGATGATAAAGGCCAATGAAATAATCAAATTCCACATTGGTCCTTCTGTGAAGAAGGCACTATTACGAATAAAGGTAAAGCCCATAACACCAATACGTTGAGTTTCATAATATAAATGGTAGTAGCTATTTACTATATTACCTCCACTCCAAGCATTCACAACTGTGCCACTTGGCTTTAATATCCCTAGGAGGCTTCCGAAAAACCAGAAAAAGAGAGATAGCACTGCAAAAACTACCACAATTCTATTAAAAGCTAGCAAGAAATCCTTTAACTCCTTACGAAAAATCATCAGAGTTAGTGTAATAATAAATACCGGCAAGGCAATCAAATTCAACAAGATGAAGTCTCGGCTTAAATTTTCTGATAGATTTCTTAGCAACAAAACACCTTCTATTCCATAATAGACACCTAGTATTAGCATAGTGTTCTGGAATAATCTCGATGGGATTCTTGTTTCATATATTAGAAATGCACACTGTCCAATTGAATAGACAAGCAAAGTCACATACCATAAGAGACGGTTTTGATGAACAGCATACATGGTCTGGCATTGCAATATTAGTAAACAGGCCCATATATAATAACTAAGGGTCGCAATTCTTACTTTCATTCTTTCACCCAACTTCTTTCGGTTCTTCTGTACATACTAAGAATACTACGCAATTATGAATATAATCTTTAATGTTATACGCAGGTACAACAATTGAAATAAGTTTTTCCATTAAAATACTGAACTCCTGTTCTTTTAGCCTAGTAGAATATTAGCTTGTAAAATTCACGGACAGAGTTGATGAACTAAATGATCCCATTGATTCATTATGGTGTCCTTTTGAAACTTTTCTGTATCAAGCATAGCTCGTTCAGAAAAATCCCGACGTTTTGACTCTTGTTCAATTAAGAGGCTAATCTTATCACTCATATCGTCTATATCATATGGCGTAACTAAATAGCCATTGACACCGTCAATCACTATATCAGCAGGGCCTGTTGGACAATTAAAGCCCACTACTGGCAAACCATACTGTTTTGCCTCTAATAGGACTAGCCCGAAACCTTCGAACACATTTGTTTGCGATGAGCTAGGTCTTATTCCGCTTCCTTACAAGCAGATAGAGTCGGGGAGTCCAGAGAAAGAGCTGGTACTTCAACTTAAACTGGAGACTAACATGGTGCGATTGCCGAACGGTGTCCTGATAAACACGCAAGCGCCGGCGTATCCCATCAAGCTCTCCATACTGCTTAGCATTTGCAATTAGATCAATCAACCGGAAAGAGCCAGCCACACATTTGATATTGAGGGCAGCCTCCACCCGCTCAGCTTGATTACCAAATCCAGGCAAGAGCGCTCGATTTGCCTCCACCGCATCATAAAAATCATAGTGTTTAAGGCTAAAGTTTGAATTAACCGTACTTCCTGACCTTTGGTAATAATGATAGGTCACCAAGGGGCTTACCACAATCGTCTGAGCTGCCAAAACATGGGCAGCAGCAACAGAAAAATCCTCATAAATTTTCCCTACAGGAAATGGGTGGGACTCAATCAGCGACTTGCGATAGAGCTTACCACACGCGGAAACAGTCGCTTCATGATTATAGAGCATGGCCTCCAGAGCTTCTGCTTGACTGGATGTAGAGAGCCTGAAATCCGCTTCCATCAGTGTATACCCGTTATAGGCTTCGTACACTGTGGTCAACTCAACCTTAGTCGAGACTAGGTCAGCCTTGTAGCGACGTTGCAATTCAATCATTAAAGACAGGCTGTACGGCTCGAGATAATCGTCCGGATCAAGAAAGGTCACCCACTCTGCCTGAGCCTGGGCTACCCCATAATTCCGTGCGTCAGATTGGCCACCATTGGCCTTGGCATAGTAATAAACATGGTCATAGCGAGACGCATACTCTTCACACAAGCGACCCGAATCGTCGGTAGACCCGTCATTGACAAGAATCACTTCATAGTCTGTATAGGTCTGGGCCAGGAGACTCTCCAAGGCATAGTGGAGATAGTTCTGTACATTATAGACCGGTACAATAACAGATACCTTCATGTTAAGCTCCTTTCTGATTAGAGTGCTTGATTGAGCAGACGATGATAGTAGGTGTCGCCTGTCGCTGTGAGAGAAATCTTATAGCTACATTTATAGAGCTGAGTCGTTGACTTCACCCGGTCCCATTCGCTCACATCAACGAAATCATTGGCATGGTTAGCGATAAAATACAGGTCCTGATTATTCTGAGGAACCGCATCAATCGCCTCCCGAATGACATCTGAGTACCGATAGCCAATGTCCAAGAGGTAGTCAATAAGAAAATAATCAATCGGTAATCTATACCGGGTAAAGTATGCCACCTGAAAATCCCGTAAAAATCGGAAAATCACATGATTAGCTGAACCTGCTAGGCAGAACATTGCCCAGCGGTTATTGGCCACATACTTGGGATACCATTCTTTACCACGTGCAGGAATGGTATAAAAATCATTTGCTAAATACGAAGCACTACTTGTATCGGTCACATAGAGCGTCGAGTCGAACCAGACGCCCCCATAATCAGACAGGAGACTGCAACGAATCAAATCTGATAACTTGACGACATCAATGTCGCCTTGATCTACAAACATCCTGAGGCTATCTGGCACCTGGAAGTAGTCACTGAGATTATCTTGAGTCAAAAAAGTCCAATTAAAACCGTATTGCTCAGCAAAAGCTTCCTGAGATGCAAGCGTAGCTTGCACCAAAGGTGGTGCCGCCTCACGTCCTTGGAGCCAAAGGGAAAAAATCCGTCGTGGAGTGGTTTTCGACTCGGATGCCGGGCCTGTGAAGTCATAGTTTTCCAAGAAATCTTGAAAATCACGTTCTAAATAGGTTAGAATCGCCCGATGTTTGGCTAAAAAGCCATGATGAACCAAGGGGCGAACGAAGGGAAGAGGAAGTTTGGCGAGCTTAGTTAGCACCTTATCCAGAAACTGAACCCACATAATCCTCCCATTAAAGACTTGCCGGTAGCGCGATAATTCACGCCACTTCTGTCTGATTTTGCCCATGGAAACATCTCCCTTCTTAGTTAGTTCGGGTATTCTTAAAACGCTTGAGATAGTGGCGTAATAAGCCGAAGAGACGATAACGACTGAGTCGCAAGACATACACTAACTTGCTTGGTGCTTGCCGCTTAAAGTCCGGTGCTAGGGTAGCCTCGAAGGCCAATAGTTCTTTCTTCCCTTGGCGAGTATCCGGTAACATCAAATAGAGTCGAACCTGTAAATTAATCATACGTTGAATTTGTGCCTTAACCACTTGAGCGCGAATCCCTTTCAACTTACCTGTTTGGTAAAAGGACACGCCACTATCTCAAGCGTTTTAAGAATACCCGATTCTTGAGATAACTTTCAAGGCTGACACTCTGCCCTACGCTACCTAGTCGATAGCGATAGATAGGGGCATCAAACAAGCTGACTGTCTCGATATAAGGCATAGGGTAAGTGATATATTCCATATCGACATAGAACATCTTCTCACCCAAGCGCACCGCATTATCCCGCAAAATAGAGCTTTTAATGGTCATGGTATGCATACCTAGTGTATGTTGCGTAATATTTAATAGTTCATCGAAAGTATAATGATGTTCTGGTGTCACACCTTGAAATTCGTGGTGCAACTCTTCTTGATTGCTGTCAACATAGACCTTAGTATAAGGCGACACTACCAAGTCATCATCCACACCCGCTAGATAGTCTAGGAGCGCGTCAAAGGCCTGAGTATCCACCCAGTCATCGGCATCTACAACCTTAAAGTATTTACCTTGGGCCGCTTCAATCCCGGCATTAACGGTAGAGCCATGGCCCCCATTTTCCTTGTCGATAACCCGTACTACCTGTGGGTAGTCAGCCGCAAATTGATGGCCGATGGTCGAGGTCTCGTCTTTGGACCCATCGTTGACAATCAACAATTCAATTTGATCAAGGTGGCGGCTAGCCAGAATAGTTGGGACCGTCTCAGGTAAGTAGCCTGCTGCATTATAGGACGGCATGACTACGGTCAATAATTTTTCCATCTTACTCTCCTAATAGTTCATGAATCAGGCCTTGCCATTGAGCCAGGATTCTTGCTTTATCGAATTTTTCGGTATCATCCATAGACCGGTCAGACATGGATTGTCTAAGGTCGGCATCATCAATCAGGGTCTGGATGCGGGTCACCATGAGAGCCACATCATAAGGCGCCACTAGATAGCCATTGCGGCCCTCGCTGACAATCTCAGAAGGTCCAGTTGGACAAGCGAAGCTGACAATCGGCAGGCCATACTGCTTGGCCTCTAATAAGACCAAGGGCAGGCCTTCATGATAGGATGTCATGACATAGAGGCTGTGGCCTGGATAGATATGGTCCATGCCTTTGACATTGCCTTTGAAGTCTACTTGATGAAGACAGCCCGCTACCTCTAGGCTCGCTACTAGGTCAGCCTTGATGCTGTCCTGACCTTCCCCGTAGATATCCCAGGTCCAGTCCGGATTGGCCGGCAGGATTTGGCTAGCTACCTTAGCCAACAAATCATAACCCTTTTGTTGACTAAGCCGGCCTACGGTCAGGATTTTCTTAGCCGTCATATCAATTTCAGGCTGGCCTTCTAAGGCTTCTAGCCAGTTATAGATAAAGCTAACCTTGTCGGCTTTCAAATGATACTTTTGAATGTAATTTCCGCGGTCTTCATCGGTTAAGGTGACTACTTTATCCGCAAACTTAGCGCCCAGATAACGCTGAACGCGACGCCCTCTGCCATCATCGAAGGCCAGGCTATGATGGTCGCAGAAGACCGTCTTAATCCCTGTCCCCATGCAGGCTAAGAGCATGATGGTGTTAGTAGCGGGTGCGATGGAAAAGACTAGTTCGATACCATGCTGCTTGAGATAAGTCCGCAGGGCCCGACTGGCTTTCCAAGTCAACTCACGTACCCGCGGATTGCCCTGGAAGAAGTTGTGAAAATGAACAGCTGGGTCCAAGTCGAAGGCTAGGCCCGCCCCATCCATAGTCATGGATAAGAGGTGTACTTGATAGTCGGCTGACAAGGCATTGGCTAGATTGACTGCTACCTTCTCAGCGCCGCCGACATGGCTGAGATTATAGCGTAGGATTGCAATTCGTTTCATAGCGACCTCTTAACGCAAGACCTTGCGCAAGGACAGAATCATAACCAGACCATTCAAGAGGAAGTAACCTACTGTAAAGAGATCATTCCACCCCAAGAGAATAGCAATCAGCATGAAGACTTGTGGCATGCCGGAAATGGAAGTTAAGTTCAAGGCAATGACTTCAGCCAGGCCGAAGTTTTTACGGCCTTTGAGTTGTCGGCTTTCTTGGGTCTGCACCGTGTTAATGGCCTTATGCATAACCAAGCGCGGGAAGATGACGAAGGCCCCTGACAGAGCACCCAAAACTAGCAACCATTCTGGCTTCCAAATACTGAGCGCTGAACGATAGCTGGCCGCTACCCCCATGGCTAAGTAGCTGATAAACATGGCAGCATAGCCGCTCATGGCGTCAACCACACTCCCCATTGGCGAGGAAATCCCCTTATAACGGGCTAGGTTGCCATCAACCCCATCGAACAAATTCCAGAGGAAGAAGCATAGCCAAGCCAGGATTTGACCGGCTAAACTTGGCACCAAGAGCATAAGCCCCAAACCAAGCCCTAATGGAAGTAAGGATAGATAAGACACCTGGTTAGGCGTAATCGAGGTATTAATGAAGGGAATAGTTAATAAATAAGACAAGGGCCGCCCTACATAGAAGGCGAATAAATCCTTCTTAGCCTCTTGACGCTTTTCTGGCGACATGGTTTTCGCTTCGATATCTTTGATTGTAACCATCACTAACGGCTCCTTTATTTTTTGAGATAGCGGTATAGACGAGGACGAACTTGCGCCTGGATAAAGCCTAGGATAGGCGCGAAGATCCCTTGTGGCAATTTACGATTGAGGCGCATCATCAGCCCCTCCTCCTGCTGGATGTAGGGACCTTGATAGTAATGCTTAAAGTCCTCGACTCCAGCCACCCGACTGCCCTCCACCCAAGGACGCTTAGAGGCGAAGCAGGTGGTAAAGTGTCGCACCACTGGTTGGGCTTTGGCTTCCTCTAAGATGGCTTCTGAATAATAATTGACTGGCTGCTTAAAGGCCAACATAGACCGATAGTCAAAGTCATAGAAAATCGTCATGGCATTAAAACGCGGATGCACTTGCTTGTAGCGGTCATAGAGTGCCGCATTGAGAATGCCTAAGTCAGCCTGTAGGACCTTGCCTTGGAATTTTTGAATAATGGCGATGAACTTGTCTTCGATTTTGTCCTGACGCCAAGCATCCAAATCTATCCATAGCACACCCGAGTTAAACATAGGCCGGTCAGCTGGAATGCCCAAGACTTGCTTATACTGCTTGTTGAAAGTGTCCGATACCCCCATGACAATAGCCCCATCGAAAGGTGTCTCCACCAATTGATCTAGCGAGCCTTTGATGACCGTATCTCCATCTAAATACAGGACCTGGTGGACTGATTCCGGTAGGATAGTCCCCAAGAATAGGCGACCAAATTGACTCAAAGATCCCCGGTCTGACTGCAATTCTGCCGGCAAGGTCATATCCTCTAACCACTCAATTGGCGCTTGACCGTATTGGCTAGCTAACTGATCTAATTTAGCCTTGTTGGCCTGGGTCACGCCATAGCTTAAAATCCAAACGCGTGGCTTTAGGTGAGCATTGGTCTCATAAAGGGAAGCCAATGAAACAGCTAAAATATCCACAAAATTATCGCTAATAGCATAGACAATATTCATTTATTTCTCCCCCTTATCGCAAAATGAACCGATAATTAGACATTACCGGTTCCTTGCTGTTAAGTTTAGGCTTACTCTGCCTTCTTACCATAATTCCCATAGTTCCCGTAAGAACCATAGGCACCGTAGGCACCATAGGCACCATAATGGCTTGCCTTGACGTCCACCTTGTTGAGGACGACGCCCAAGAATTTAGCCCCGGTTTGTTCCAGGCGTTCTTGAATTTTCTTAACGGCACGACGCTTGATGGCGCCGGCTTCGATAACTAAGATGCTAGCGTCACATTGGTGGGCAATAATCGACGCATCGGTTACCAAGCCCAATGGTGGCGTATCAACAATCACATAGTCGTAGTGATGACGGCAGACATCGATTAACTCTTGGAAGGACTCACCTTGCAAGAGAGCCGTTGGGTTAGGTGGCACTGGGCCAGATAGAATCATATGTAAGTTAGGCTCTGTGGTCCCGAAGACAATCTCCTTAACGGTAGCTTCCCCTGCCAAGTAGTGGGTCAAGCCCACCACCTTGGAGCGGATTTTCATCCGGCCAACGAAGACGGAGTTACGGGTATCCGCATCAATCAAGAGTGTGCGTTTGCCTAGCGCAGCCAGGGAAGCTGCAATGTTCATGGCAACCGTGGATTTACCTTCGTTGTCCTTGGTAGAGGTTACCGCAATGACCTTGAGGTCCTTACCAGAGAAGAGGATGTTAGTCCGGATGGCGTTGTAATATTCTTCGGTCTCTGGGGAAATGAGTTTTTTGTTTAATTTTGGTTCAACTTGTTCCATAGGATACACGCCTTTCTACTTGTGGTTGGCTTGAGGGACAATCCCCAAGAGCACGAGGCCTAAGCCGTCTTCCACGTCTTCCGCATAACGCACGCGGTCGTCTAAGAGTTCTCGCACAACGATATAACCTGCTGATAAGAGGAAGCCTAAGGCTGCCGCCAAGAGGGTGTTACGGCGAGTTTTTGGTGAAGATTTGATATTGGTTGGTTTGGCTTCTTCCAAGGTGGTCACATCGTTGACCTTGGTGACGCGTTTGATTTGTTCAGAAGCCACTTCACGGACACGGTTAGCCAGGTTGCTGGCCTTTTGTGGGTCGCGGTCAGAGACAGAGATGGATAGGATCCGTGTATCACGAGGAGAATCTACCTTAACCACACGTTTGAGTTGGCTAGGTGTCATGCTGAGGTTCTCAGAGTTGATGACTTCTGACATAACGGTGTCAGATAGGATGATTTCCTTATAGTCCTTAACCAGGAAGTTCCCTAACTGCAAGTCTTGAGTGGTGACGGCCTTGTCTTCGGTCTGGTTAACCACATAGACGCGGGTAGTTGATTCGAAGGTTGGCCGAATGACTACTAGGTTAACGAGTAAGGTCGCAACTGCTAGCACAACCGTAACAAAGACAATAATAAACTTAGCCGCCCAGAGCTTGCGCAGGAGGGCCATTGGATCAATTTCAACAAATTCTTGGTTCTTAGTTTCCATGGGGGTGTGAACTTCCTTTTCCTATTATTTTTTCAGGGTTGGTGACAAAGAGTCGATGAGCATAGTCCAAGCCATATTTCTTGGCAACGACCGCATAAGCCTCCGCCATATGATAGGGCCGGCGCTCTACGCTATGGGCATCGCTGGCGATAATGTCAATCAGACCAGCATCCAAGAGCTGACGCGCCCGCTTCTTGAGCACCTTATGGCGGTCGAAGAGGCCAATTGGCAAGAGGCTAGCTGCATTAACTTGAATGCGACAACCTAATTTCTTCATTTCCCGCACGCGTTCAGGGTGCTTATGGAAGGCATCATAGCGCTCGATATGGGCGATGACCACATCATAGGCCAGTAGCTGGATGGCCCGAATGGCCCGCACGATTTCCCGATAGGCCAGACCGTAGTCGAACTCCACTAAGACATAGTCACTGCCGGCTAAAGTCAAGATTTGCCCCTGCTCCAACCGGTCCAGCATACTATTAGAATAGAAGACTTCTGTCCCTAGATGCAGGGTCAAATCTGGGCCAATCTCTTGGGCTAAGGCCTGGATGGCCTCAAAATGCCTTTCGATTGTCGCCCGACTGGCTTCGAAGCGCCCCTTGCGTTGGTGGGGCGTCGCGATAATGGTCTTGACGCCTTGCTCATAGGCCTGACTTAGGAGTGCTCGCGTATCATCCAGGGTTTGGGCCCCGTCATCCACGCCGTAGAGGACATGACAATGTATATCAATCATCTTATTCCCACCCTATCCTCTCACTCACTGCCACAGGCACACTGTTAGTGCGCAATATATCGAACCTATTGTAACATAGCCGCCATCAAAAGTATATAGAACTGTAAAAGTAAATCGTTTTTTTGAACAGATTTTTTTAGCCATTGGAAAACGGCCTAAAAATATGAGCTCTCTGCGCAACTATCCTATGCACCAACGACGATTCAAAATCCATAACTCTATTGATTTAGGCTCTATTAGACTAGGTCAAGCTTTTATGCTGGCGCAATCGAAAAGTTAACCACAAATATAAGCAAGTTAACAGTTAAATATGAAGCATTTAATCTTTAAGTACATGTCCAAGAAAAGCCCATAACCTAGCCAAAAGATAGAGGCAGAGAAAGTCTCTGCCTCTTATATTTGATGCTATTGTGCCTCGCGTTCTTTCTTCAAGCCTAAGCCGACCATGAGGCTACCTAAGCCGGCCATGACCGCTGCCCAGAGACTGAGTGGGGCTTGGCTCTCACCGGTTGCAGGCAGTTGGCCTGCTGGTGCTTGGGCCACATCGCCGCCAAAACCTCCAAAACCGGCACGCGCCACAGACAGAGAATCAATTCGGTCTGGCGCTTGGTTTTCTTGTTCAAGTTCAGACTGAGGCGCT
>ERZ773067.673-NODE-673-length-19931-cov-4.035420_pt1 | contig 19931 bp, 19 predicted proteins | sample MGYA00580622_ERZ773067 | MGnify/ENA primary metagenome ERZ773067 (study PRJEB29015, sample SAMEA2737998) | human oral metagenome | biome: human oral; feature: human-associated habitat; material: dental | place: China | collected 2113 ...
CTTCGACGCCTCCGTCGACGAGCTGAAGTCGGAGGCGGAGGAGGTCCGGTCGATGGGCCTGCTGCCCCGCTGAGGGTCACGGTCGCCGCACCCACCGCACACTCACCCGTCCCGGTTTGCTGGCCTTATCGCTGTTTGCTGGCCTCACAGCACAGGCAAACGTGAACAAGGCCAGCAAACCAGCAACAGGGCCAGCATGTTATCGCCTAAAACCTGAGCTGGGGCCTGTCGATTTGTTGCTATTGCCCCGCCCACTGGACTCTCGGCGACCCCGGCTGGGTCAGTTCTCAAGGAGGGTGGTGATGACGCGGACCACGTCCGTGACGTCGTATCCCGCACGATCGGTGCGGGTGATGCGCGCGATCGAGACCGTCCGGGGTTGCTCGCCGATGGCGTAAGAATTCTCGGCGAGTTTCACCCGGGTCGCCCACGGCCGGTGTGCGCTGGTCATCGGAACAACGATCACCAAACCCATGCGTTGCGCCAAACGCTCATCCGACAGCACCAGGTGCGGGCGGTGACCACGCTGCTCATGCCCTTGGGTCGGATCCATCGACAACCACACCACGTCGCCGCGACCAGGCACCGCAGTTGCCATCGTCACGCTTCCTCAGCTGCGAGAGCGCGGTCCTCAGCGCTGTACCCCTCGTCCAGCGCATCGCCGTCGCTGGAGACCGCCGCAGCATAGGAATGCGGGGTGACGTCCTCAAACGACGCCCAGAACCGACGGCGCTCATATTCGTCCAGCAGCATGCGCAGATACGCGTCGATGGTCTTTGACTCGCTGGCGGCACCGGCCTTGATGCGGGCACGCGTCTCTTCCCTGACAGCAATAGTCGTACGACTCATGCATATAAAAGTATCAGACTACACAATCAGACACTGAGGCAGCCTTTGATGAAGGCCGCAGTCCCCCAGGAGCGCCGCACTGAGGACCCACACGTGGTCATCGCTTGTCATCGCGCTTCCTCAGGTGCGCCGACACCACAGCACCCATCACGTGCGACAGCACCAGCCACCCGCCCAGGACCCCCGCAGCTCGCAGCGGATGCATCGTCCGGGGGACGCCGGCCCGGCGCAGGGCGCGGAGAGCGTAGATCAGCTGGGGAATCACAACCAAGGGCGACGTGGCCGACCCGGTGGTGTATCTCCTAGCCGCCGCAGCCGCCAGGAGATGCCCAAACCCATGAAGCCCGAAACCCCATTGGAAGTCCTGGTAAAGCCGCCCCCGGCCGCGGGTCCGGATGCCGTTGGCCACCGCTGCCACGCACAGCCCTCCCATCATCGCGATACCGACGTTCACATGCCGCTGGTCGAGGTCCCGGGGAAGCGGGAGCCGGAGCCATGACGGCAGCGCATCGAGGGTCTTCTGAAACGTGGGGGCCATCGTGAGCAGTTCCTCCCCATCGTTGGCGAGGAAGGACGCCGCCAGCGAGAGCGGGACGAGCCACCGTTCCCGGTCATCAAGCCTGCCGTCCATGACATAACCTCCTCTGCGCGTGCTATTACGCTACTATCAGTAGCGTAATATTTCCAGCAAGAGGGAGCCGATGCCACCAGGAGAAACCACCGGCGGGGATGGCGAGACAGGCGATGCCCAGGCATCGTCCCGGCGAGGCAGAAGAAGACGCCGTGGCCCGCACGACGACGACCAACGCGGCCAGAGCGGCAGCTGGACGCCGCACGTCAGCCGGCCCCGTCCGACGGGATCCTCGCGGGGACGCCCCCGTAACCCGGACGCCGAGGGACGCATCATGCAGGCCGTCTTGGCCCTGCTCACGCAGAAGGGCTATTCGGGTCTGCGCATTGATGACGTCGCCCGCCTGGCCGGGGTGGCCAAGACGACGATCTACCGGCGCTGGTCGTCGCTGGCCCACCTGGTCGTCGACACCATGGCGCAGAGCATTGGGGACCGGAGTTTCACCCCCACCCACGATCCGGTGGCCGACCTCCGCCGGATCTGCGTGATGCTGACCGAGTCGGTCAGCGCCGGGGCGAACTCGTGGCTGGCCGCCGCGCTGGACATCCACCGACAGCCCGACGAGGAGCTGCGCGCCCGCTACCGGGAACGCATCATCGACCCGCCACGACGGCTGCTCACCGACGCCCTCACGCGAGTGCGGGACGCAGGCCTCCTGAATGTGACGACCACCCCCGAAAACCTAGCTGACCTGCTCATCGGCGGAGCCATATACCGCCTCGCGATCCTTCACACTCCCCTGGATACCGCACAAATCGACGCCATCCTCGACGGGATCGTGGCCAACGACACTAACGGCCAGCCAGACCATCACCATGGCCCAGCCAAAAGCGCTCAACAGCGAACCAGCCCAGAAGGCACCGCCTCGCACTGAAAGCCAGCAGTCCAATAAATCAAAGAGCAGATGTGCAGAGAGAACGGCACTCAAACAGTCAGCTATATTCGGAACATCCGCCCGAATCGGGCTAGCTACCCGAAGACCTTCTTGAAAAGCTTCTTGCCTCCATTGTAGATTCCCTCCGAAGCATCCCCAATTCGGTCACCGACATTCTTACCGCCTCCAGTAGGAAGCATCGTGACTGCACCAACCGCTGAACCAATAGCAAAACCCGCAGCAGTACCAATTCCAGGAACAACAGAACAGGCTGCTGCAGTTACAGCTGCTGTTGTCCCGATCTGCCCAACCGTCCGGACGACTGCGCTCTCCCTGGCCTTCGCATTAGCCTGCCCAGTAGTTAGGCCCGGCTGATTCTCGTATCGCGTCTTGGCAGAATCATATTCACTCTTATAATTGAGCAGAGCACCTGCCACAAACAAGCCACGACCCAACGTTCTTCCGACCGCAGAGACACCAACCTTCGTAGTAGAAGACCACGCATCTGTTGCTCCGTCACGAGTTACCGAAGACAAAAATTTCGGCTCAGACCACACACCCCGAGAAGGACCAACGAAAGAAGACTTAAACCTTGATCCAAATCTACCCCAAAAACCTTGTGGCTCAGGTCCAACGCGATGCTTATTGAAAATATCAAAAAAGTACTCAGAAGATTCCCTTACTAAGGCTGGCTTGAGTTTGACAGAGCGCTCACCAAACTGAATAGTCTGTTGACTATAGTAGCGGGTCTTGACTACCTTTATACCCTCAGCAGCAATCCCAGCGGCAGCCATAATCCTACCTCGGACATATTTAAGAAGAGGACTGAGAGGATCGCCTTGAGTTCCATCCTCTTGGATCGCATTTAAGCTATTCACACAGGTATCAACAGCGTCCTGGTACCGCTGAGCCAGATTATCGACCCTCCTTTGCAGGTCCAGTCCTTCGCTGTCTACATCGGGGTATGCTTCATTATCTGTAACAGGTTTACAGATAGGCTCAGTTCCATCACTATTGTTCGTCCACGCTTCGGGCGTTGCGTTGTGCGCCTCTACCTCAGCCAACAGCGAAGTACGTTCAGTTTCCAACGCACTAGCGGTGGAAGTGAAGGTGGTAATGGCCGTTTTAATAGTTTCGGTTCCGGTTCCGACGTCCTGGGAGGCGGTCACAGGGACATCAAGTGCGGAGTAAAGCAGATCCTCATGTGGCGTGTGGTAGCACGAACTCAACCCATCCCAGCTAGACTTGGCATTACTGACAGCAGTCTTAAAGTCTGATCCATGCGTTTTGAGATTACTCGCTTCGCTTTCAAGCGTACCGGAGTCAGCCCAGTTGTCGAGATCAGTAGTAGTGACGATCATTATTCCTTCCAATCAACCGTAACTTCATCCATTGAGTTTGCAGCAGTTTCAGCATTATTTGACATCTCCTCATCGCCATTTTGAATGGCAGATACGGCTTCCCGGCCACCAGCAGCAGCATTGGTAGTCTGTTGCTCAGCCGTGCACATAGCTGAAGCTAGTAGACGGTTATAGACATCGTTCAAGGCAGGCCCTATGGATGCTGCCTTCCCAGTGGAGCAGGCTGCTGCCATGTTGTCAATATCCGTTGACACCGAGTCATGAGCAGTACTGGCTTCTGTAACGTAGCCATCTACGTCATCGAAGATAGAATTGCAGGTCGCAGCATCGACGCTATAGTCCATCGTTTTCTCCGTAGCTAATTGTCATAGCAGCCGCTGCAAGATAAGCCCAGAGCGGCTGTCTGTCAAAGGAAGTTAGTACCCAATGATCATGTTCAGCTCCTTGGGTGCATAACGCCGCACCACGATCTGGCGTCGTGACCCATGTGACACCTTCCTTACCTGTCACATCACTGTAGCTAAAACATCTCCACGGCTGACTCTCGAATTCAGCCGCATCATCGTCAAGTTGATATGAAATTGGCACATCAATTAGGCGACCAGCAACGTCTCTTGCGCTCAGTTCCGGAAGCCGGAAAGACATTTGCCACCCGGGCTGTGTGCCTGACCACATAAGCAATACCCGTGGCAGATCGTCAGTGGAGCAATAGCCGACAAAACCCATACCATCGATTGGGTCTTTTGGTGATGGTCCAACAAACAGTAGCGAAGCATCCTCAACCCCCCAGCCCTCAATGCTGCGTGCATCTTCCATGAGGCCCGATACTTCCAGCGACCATGCGTTTCCGTGCTGAATGATATCGAGGAGTGACGTACCAACTTCCGTCGGCTTTCCGTCGGCATCAACGATACCAGCCGCAGCTAGCTCATCACGCAGCGCTGGTTGCCGCACCTTGCGCCCAAAGAACCTAGACGGCGCCAGATCTTTGAGCTCACTCATCGCGGTGATTGAAAGCGCGAAAACCTTTCCCAGAAGCGCAAGTGGAAGATGCCCCTGCACAGCAACTTTTTCACGAGGTGCACCATCGCGAGCCGTTGCCCACTGGTCGAGTTCAGCGTTTGGTACCTGTACCACCGTTTCAGGTAGACCAGGCCTAGGAAGAGGTCGGAGCGTGTTCAGCGTTTGCTGAATGAGGCCGTCTGGTTGCCAAGACATGACTGGAACAGTAAGCGTGAGTTCCGCTACAGCTTCACCGACTACCAATAGATCTTGGATCATGAGAAGCCCAAGAGCATCCTTATTCGGAGGCAACATTGGTGCCAGAGCCGTAATCCGCCGCCTCTCGCGTGGACCTGGTCCGGCGTTCCCATCGGGGATAGCCTCAACCTGGACGGCATAAGCCCCTTGCATAGTTTCAGGAAGGCCGCGCAGATTAGCTTGAGAGATAGACGCGAGGACATCGGGACGAAAGTCATCAATCCGAAATTCTCGAAGCACAAACGTTGGCCGGAAATTTAGATAGCCTGGTTCTGCGCTAACTACAACCATACCCTCGGATGGGATAATCTCCCATGAATCCGATATCTCAAATGAAAAAGCTGTACCGCTGACTTCCATCGCATATCTCTTCTGCTAGCTTTGATATGCTCCGGCCCCTATAAATCCTGACGCAACCCCTCTTATTCCAGGTAATTTTAAGCTCAAGGGCGACGAGATCCTGATCACCACACAGCTCGCTAGATCAAGAAGACACCAACGCTTATTCAGCAATACAGCCAGACCCCTACCAACCTGTGACCGGCAAGAGGGGATGTTACGGAAGGGGTGATTACTGAATAGCCCTCATATTATGCAGAAACTATAGGGAAACCAGAGAATATCAATTCTAATGATCAACGAATGCTTGCGACACAGTTCCTGGCGTTGCCTATGGTCTGGGTCGCGGTTTCATCGTTGAGGTTCAGGGTGTTCCGGACGAGGTTGATGATGTCGACAACGGCTGTGCCGGATTTCCCGAGGCGGCTTTCCACATCGGCGTACATGTCGGCTACTTCCGTGGCCTCGAACTCGCCCTGGAAGGCGCTCACATCACTGCTATGCCCCGTGAGAACTGACATGAGCTCGTTGCAGACGCTGTTGATCTCGCTCTGGACACTGGCAGAGACCTCGGTGTCGTAAGCATTCATTCCTGTGGCCATGATCTTCTCCTCTCGATTCCTTAATGTAAAACTCAGGCGCCGTGGAAATTCGCCGTGCTGTAGTCGGCGCCGCCCTCGGCGGTGCGGGCATTGGTGACCATCTCATCAGTACCGTTAAGGAAGGCCTGGTTCATGCCAGCCTGCCCCTCAGTGACGGAGCCAAAGGCATTCTGTAGATCTACCGTGATCTGGTCGGCATTGTTCTTGAAGTTCTGGAACTGGACGTAGCCCTCACCCGAGAACTTACCTTCGAGAGGAGTAACAGCATTGACGAGCCGAGTGATAAGCGAGCCAATGTTGTCATGAGAATTGCAGGTCTGCTTGTTCAGGCCAGGTATGGCCGAATCTGTCATTTTGAAATACATCGTACACCCTTCCTTGATATTTTGACATCTACCCCATACAGCTAAACAGCAGGGTAAATGAACACCTATTCACACCACGGGCCCCAGGGCCCAAATCGCACTCTACACGCCCGAGGGGTCACAAACACTAGTGGTACAGCCATCGTCACCAGCAGCCTCTCGACCGTGCCGTTAACCTTACATACTTCACGGCAATAATCAAGACCTACCGCTCCACCCCAGCGAACAGGTGGTTCAAAATTGAAGATGATTAGGATTGTAATTCTAGTTAAATACTTGACTATTTCTGTGCACCCGCTCTCCGCTATCCTCGTTGTCGACATCTCAAGAAGCCGTTCACGAGAGCCTTGACGAGGCAAATTCCCTTGCCAGAGCGATTTCGTCTGTATCCGTGAATAAGTTCTCCGGTCAAACAACCTCATACGGGCCCCTATGCTGCGGCATGTCTTTTGTCAGGTCTGACCCTCCACAGGGTCGCCGGAAGTGACTAGGCTGGCTGCCGCAGGCGACAGCCCGACCACCGATGATGACAAGGAAGCAAGCGTGCCCTACGTCTACGACGACCAGCTCATCGACGCCGTTGCCGTGCGCCGGAAGCGTCTTCTCGCGGGCTTCCTGTTCGGGAAGCAGCGCATCCGCTTCACATGGCAGGACCGGGTGTCGACTTTCATCGGCAGCCTGGTGTTGGCCGTAGTCATCTGCACGGTATGCGTGGCCATCGCCTTCGTGATGTACCTCTTCCAGGCGGAGGCCCTCAAGCAACAGCAACAACAGCAGCGCTACGCCCCCGTCAGCACGTCAGCAACGCCATGACAAACGACCCGTTCCTCCGGCTCAGTGTGTTGGGCACCGTCCGCAACGCGGATCTCGTGCTCCCTGCCGATCAGTCTCTTTCCGCCCTGCTGCCTCAGATCCTCGGCCTACTCGGCGAGTCCCAGGGCCCCCAGGGCGCCTACATGCTGACCACCGCGCTAGGCGAACCCGTTGACCTGGAACATCCGATGGGCGGCCTCGGACTTGAGGACGGCAGCGTGCTGAGGCTGTCGGTGGCGACGGACACGCCCCCGGTGCCGGTCGTCTCGGACCTGGTGGACGTCACCGCTGAGCATGATCCCGCCGGAAAATGGGCCGGAGCGGCACGTGGCTGGGCCCTGGGCTTCTGCTCAGCGCTGGTCATGCTTGCCGCTCTGGTCCTCCTCCTTCAGGGCCGCGGGTCCGACGTCACCGATGTGGGTGCCGCCGCCGCGGGGCTGTACGCAATCAGCATGTGCCTCAGGTTCATCCGGCAGGATCTGGCCTGGGCCTACCTCACCGTCGCAGGGATTGTCGGCCTGTGGTGGGTCTGGCTGCAGCTGGCGGCCGGGTGGCCTCCGCTGCTGGTCCTTTTCATCTGGCTGGCGGTCCAGCTCCTGGCGTTGATCGTCCACACCCGTCAGCGCTTCGCCTATTCTCTGGGGCTGGGGATACTTGCCATCGGCGCGGGGCTGTGGTGCCTGGTTCACTACTTCGTGGCGGATCAGGTCAGGGCCGGAGCCGTTGTCTCGACGCTCGCGCTTCTACTGCTCGGGCTGACGCCGCGTCTTGCGCTCACCCTGGCGGGAGTTTTCAAGGCAGACGCCGATGTCGGGAATGGGACCAGTCTGGCGCTCAGCGAGGTCGTCGGCCGGCTGGATCGTGCTCACCAGGTGTTGTCTGTGGCGGTGGGGCTGGTGTCGCTGCTGTGGTTGCTCGGCATGCTGCCGCTGGCAGGTGCCGCGATCGGCAGTACATGGACGCTTGGGATGACTGCGGCACTGGTGGTGGCGTGGACGCTGCGAGGCCGTCACTTTCCCCTGGCCGCGGAGCGGACTGCAATCTACGTCGCAGCGATCGCCGGCCTGGGTGCTGTCGCTTGGTCTCAGAGGGCGACGGTATGGGCGGTGATAGGGCTCGTGGTCCTGGCCCTGGCACTGGCTGGGATGCTGTTCATCAACGTCTCAGACTTGGCTGCCGCCCAGTTGCGCAGGATCGGCACCTGGCTGGAGACCCTCGCTGTGGTCGCCACCATTCCCGTTCTCGTCGGTATGTTCGACCTCTACACGCAGCTGTTGGGAAGCTTCAAATGAGCGAACCTGGTGAATTCCCACAATCCTCTCCCACCCCGCCGCCTCTACCGCGGCGTGGAATAGCCCAGCCATGGAGTAATGAGATTCTCGGGCGCCTGCAGCAATCTGACAAGCCAGAGCCCGATACACACCGCCCACAGCCCGGGCCACACCGCGCGCCCCAGAACATGGAGCCGCAGACTACCCGGCGGGCCTTCACAGACCCGCAGACTACGCGGCGGATCGTCAAGGACGAGCAGACTACGCGGGTCATGCCACGGGGCGCGGTTCCCGCGCAGAATCCGCTGCCGCTCCACCCACCTCAGACTGTGGCCACCCCGCCACTCGCGCAAGCCACCCCGATGGCTTCGGGCTCCCTGCGCAGTCATCGCGAGTACGAGCACTTGTCTGGACGTCATGCCGTTCCCAGGTGGCGCCGGTTCTTCACGTGGTTCGCCCGGGTCTTCCGCAGCGACGACACGGCCTCCCGGGTGGCGCGTGCCTCAGCCGGCGCCCAGCGGCCCGTCACCACCGGCCGGCGGATAGTGATCGTCGGAGCCAGCGGAGGGGTGGGATCCACCAGCGTCGCTACCGGCCTGGCGATGACCTTGGCTGCAGTGCGCAACGCACTGGTGGCTTTCGTGGCCTCCGGGGCAAGCGACGACCTAGAGGCCCGGCTGAACATCGCTCCGCTTCCCCGCGCCTCATCCGACCTGCCGACCAACAGCTTCGACAACCAGCTGGCTGGGATGTCGGTGCCCCAGATTGGAAGGCTCGCTGCCGTCAGGCCTCACTCGGATACCGCCGCGATGTCCCGGAGCCTTGGCAGATACTTCGCCATCACCGTCGTCGACGCCGGGCGGGAGCCGTCTGAGCAGCTTGTCCGCGAGGCGCACGCACTCGTGGTTGTAGGCTCTGCCAGCGCGTCGGGAGAGGCTGCTGCGGTCAGGTGCGCCGCCAGGCTACGGGGAGCAGGTGCAACCCCCCAGACGATCATTGTCGCTTTGATACCGCGCACACCCCGCGAGAAACCGGGCCCACCGGCGCAGCGTCTCCGCGCCTTTGGCCTGCCGGCGGCGGTGATTCCATACGACCGGCATATCGCTGGTGGCGCCGCGCTGCGCCTGAATCTAGCCAGCGAGGAGACGCAGGTGGCCTTGGGAGAGCTGGCCGCGGCTGCGATGACCTCCGCCAGGTGACCTGATGAGCATTCGCATCGTTCATCGCCCCGCCCGCACCACCCCCGCGCTGCAGGCGCTGCCGGAGGTGTCCCTTGAGAGCCCACCCACCCTCGCGGAAGGAGCCGACGGGGCGGGCGCCGCCGCGCTGCGCATCCTGCCGCTGCTCGGCGCTGGAGCCTCCATGACCGTCATGATGCTGTTCAGGCGCTCCAGTTTCGCCGCGGTCGGCGCACTCATGATGATCGTCACCGTCCTGGCATCGGCCATCATGATGCTCGGCCAGCGCGGCAAGGCCGCCAGAAGCAGACGCGAGGCCCGCGACATTTACCTCGAATACCTGGAGACACAACGCGAGGACCTGAGGGCCACCGAGGCCAGGCAGCTCACCGCGGCCCGGCGCATTCATCCGGCACCTGAGGAGCTGCTGAGCATCGCCAGGTCACCCGACCGGCTATGGGAGCGGCGCCGCGGCGACAGCGACTTCCTGTCCATCCGGCTCGGCACCGGAACCGTGCCTGCCCGCAATATAACGGTGAAGTCCGAGGAGAACGTGAGGGCTCGTCGCGACCCCTTCATGGCGAGCGAGGCGCAACTGGTCAGTTCTCGTTTCGGCAGCACACCTGGTATGCCGATCCTGGCTGACTTCGACTCTGCGGGAGCGGTCAGCGTCGTTGGCAGCCGCGGTTTTGTGACGCAGGTGGCCCGGCTCATCGCGGCGCAGGCTGCTGTCTTCCATTCACCTGAGGACCTGCAGCTGGCGCTCGCCGTCGATGACAGGTACCGGGGGGAATGGGACTGGTTCTCCTGGCTGCCGCAGCTGGCCGCGCAGAAGGTGCAAGGACCGTTCGGGCCAGGCAGGATCATCGTCCCGACCGTGGCGCGACTGCGCACCATCCTCGGCCCTGAGCTCGATGCCCGCTCACCCAGCGCGGCGGAGGCCCGGAGGATGCTGCTGACCAGGTCCGAGATACAGAATGGACGCATCCTGGTTCTGGTCGACCACTACGGGAAGGAGTCCGATGCCCTGACGCCGTCAGACCCGCAGATCGCACTCGGGCAGGTGGCCACCACGGTCGTGTACCTGCTGGATGACCGCAGGGCTGAGCCGGGCTCGATCACCATGCGGATCAGCGAGGGCGGCGAGCCGGGCAGTTTCGTGGTGGAACGCTACCCGCGGCCTGACGTCGCACCCACGGTCGTCACGGGGACCTTGGACGATCTGACCTCCGACTCGGTGTCGGCGCTGGCCCACCTGCTCAGCCCGCTACGGCTCTCCCCCGACTCTCACGAGCACGACGCCTCCCGCGAGGCCATGAGCTTCGCCGAGCTACTGGGTGTGCCGGACTACCGCGATGTCGACTTCTCCCGCGCCTGGGCGCCTCGCGGCGAGACGGGTTTCCTGCGCGTGGCCATCGGCACCGACGACGCCGGCGACCCAGTAATGCTGGACCTGAAGGAGGCCGCACAGTACGGCATGGGACCCCATGGCCTGTGCGTCGGCGCCACGGGCTCCGGCAAGAGCGAGATGCTGCGCACCCTGGTCCTGGGGCTGCTGGTCAGTCACGATCCGGAGGACCTCGCGATGGTGCTCGTCGATTACAAGGGCGGCGCCACCTTCGCTCCCTTCGAGGGAGCGCCCCAGGTGTCGGGCATCATCACGAACCTTTCCGACGACGCCAGCCTCATCGAACGTGTCTACGCGAGCCTGTCCGGGGAGGTGCAGCGCCGCCAGCAGGTGCTGCGCGACGCCGGCAACATCGCCGACATCACCACCTACCGCGCCCTGCGCGCCGAGCGCCCGGAGCTGGGATTGGCGCCGTTCCCACACCTGATGGTCATCATTGACGAGTTCGGTGAGCTGCTCACGGCCCGTCCCGACTTTATTGAGCTGTTCCTGTCCATCGGCCGCATTGGCCGGTCCATCGGGGTGCATCTGATGCTGTCGAGCCAGCGGATCGAAAGCGGCAAGTTGCGCGGCCTGGACACCTACCTGTCCTACCGGATCGGGCTGAGGACCCTCTCGGAGAGCGAGTCCCGCACGATCCTTGAGACCACCGACGCCTTCCACCTGCCGCCTGTGCCGGGATACGGGTATCTCAAGGTGGACACCACCACCTATACCCGTTTCCGGTCCGGTTTCGTCTCCGGTCCCCTGCCTGAGGACCCGGCCGGCGAGGCTCCCGTCAAGGCGGATCCGGTGGCGCTGCCGATGCCCGCCTACCTGGTCACCCGGGCTGAGGCGGATGACGACATGCCTGCGCAGGCACGCACCAGCACGAAGACGACCGGCCCGACGGTCCTCAGCACGATCATGGACCAGTTGCGCCTGCAGCAGCGTGCCACGCAACCGATCTGGCTGCCACCGCTGCCTGAGGCGACCACCCTCGACCTGATCGCCGGGGAGCCCCGTCCCACCAGTTCGGGGTTGCGGATCCGGGCCAGCGCCCCGCTGCGGTTCCCGATCGGCATCATTGACGACCCCACCCGTCAGTGGCAGGACACCTGGGAGATGGACCTTCTCGCGTCCGGCGGCCACACCCAGATCACAGGCGGGCCAGGCAGCGGCAAGTCGACGCTGCTGCGCACCATCGCCGCGTCGCTCGCGCTCACCCACTCGCCGTCGGCTGTCAGCGTCTACGTGCTGGACCTGCTTGGCTCGGGCCTGCTGAGCTTGCGTGACTTGGTGAACGTTGGCGGGGTGGCTGCGCGAGCTGAGCAGGAGGCTGTGCGGCGCACGCTGGAGGAGGTGCGTGGCCTGCTGCACCAGCGGGAGGCGTTGTTCCAGCGATACCGCGTGGACTCGCTGGCGGCGTTGCAGAATGTCCCGGACGCCTCGTCCGTCAACCTGGCGGAGATCGTGCTGCTCATCGACGGTTATGGACAGCTCGCTGAGGAGTTCGAGGAGCTGGCGGAGATCGTGTTTTCCCTGCTGCGCCGGGGAGCTGCCCATGGCATCCATGTCATCGCGACCAGCACCCGCTGGAATGAGGTCCGCATGGCGCAGCAGAGCTTTTTCGGCACCAAGATCGAGTTGCGCCTGGCCGACCCGATGGAGTCAGCCCACGGCCGGAAACTCGCCGAGACCATCCCCACGGCCCGCTCTGGCAGGGTGCTCCTGGCCGGTGGGTTGTTCGCCCACGTCGCGCTCCCCAGGATTGATGGAGTCGCCTCGAATGACGACACCGCTGAAGGGCTGCGACGGCTGTCGGAGGCAGTCGCAGCAGGGGCGCAGGAGCGAGCGGCTGAGGTCAGGATGCTGCCTCCTGATCTCGCCCCTGATGAGGTGTCGCTGCCTGAGGGCAAGGCTCTGGTTGCGCTGGGCCTGGACGAGAGCGACCTGTCCACGGTGGTGCTGGACATGGCTGGGGCCGACCGTCATCTGATCGTGTTGGGAGACTCCGGCACCGGACGCACCACGATGATCCGGCGGGTGGTGAATGAGCTGGTCCGCACCCACAGCTCCGACGAGCTGGTTTTCGCTGTGTTCGATCCCCGCCGTTCCCTGACTGGCGCGGTGCCGGAGGGTTATCTCGGCGGGACCGCGACCAGCGCGGCCCTGGCCCAGAAACTCGTCAACGCCATCGTGCCGGAGCTCAACTCGCGTGTGCCGAGCAGCGTCGATGAGGCCGCGCAGGTGTCGCCACCGGTACCGCACATTGTCATTCTCATCGACGATTACGATGCGCTGGGCTCCGGGGCCACACCATTTAGGGCGCTGTTGCCGTACATCCCGATGGGGGGCGAGATCGGCTTGTCGGTGGTGCTGACCAGGCGGATGACCGGTGCCGGACGAGCGATGTATGACCAGCTGGTGAACACCATGCGGGACTCGGGAGCCACCGGATTCATGCTCTCCGGTGATCGCGCCGAGGGCCTGTTGCTGGGTAACCAGCGCCCGCGGGCGCTGCCGGTGGGCCGCACTCTGCTGCTGCGCTCTGGGCAGTCAATCATCACGGTGCAGATCGTCAACGAGCCAGGTTAGAGACAGGCGGGGCAGCTGGCGTATACCGCGGTAAATACCATCTGCAGCACTCCACAACCTCGCGAAGCCTTCCACCCATACGTCTAGCGCCCTGCGGGGATTGTCAAGGATTGATCTGCCAACCGGGCCAGCCCCCGGCATGAGATCGCTGCAAAATCGTTAAATCTCGCTCCCAATCCAACAGGTCATATATACTCAACGCCCTGCGGGGAAATAATTTTTAAAGACACCCCAAAACTACCTGCGACCAGAGAGATCACCGCCCCATTAGGGCGTTCCCACCAAGCACGTTTGGTCATACCTGGAACCATCTTACTGGGTTTTCCAAAAGCCTCCTTGCCAGCCGCAACGTAGGTCACGAACCAGTAAAGCTTATTCATAGCTCATGGCAACCCGCCGCTGACAAGGGGTTCCGCGACGTCGTCGACCGTCCGTGAATAAGCCTCAGTCATTGATAACAGGCTCATTACCCTCACCAAGAAGAGTCTCCGTCAAATTTAATCTGACATCTTTTACCACGCCTTGATAGTTGGTATGGAAACTTGCTAAATCAGACTGGCCTCCGATTCCAGTAACAAATTGATTCTGCATATCACTTGGAGCCCACCCGAACTTTGAAATAGTCTGCGGGAAGTCTTCCCCGCTGATTGGCCAGTCAAGGTCAGCCAGCCGTTCAGCCCAGAGTATAAACTCTTCTACTGGCAAGGCCAGCCGGGTCATGAGAACACAGGACGCGGTGAAGGACCGTTCTCCAGGTATTCACACATCCGGCGATACAACTCCTGATGCCATTTCTTGAAATGCTCAACATACTGCCGCAAACTGCACGGCTCATCATACAACTTCCCCACCCGAACCTCCCAGTCAATACCAGGATGAGAGAAAATCACATCATAAAACGACCCCAGATCCTCATCAGAAAGATACACATTCTCCATCATCACATGAATCGGAACATTCCACTTCGGCGAACGAAGATTAATATCCAACCCACCATCAAGAAAACGCTGAATCAACCGCGCCTCCGGTAGATAATCATGCTCCCTCTCATCGAACAACACATGCAAAGCATTGATATTCTCCGGACGCACAAGAGCCGGGTCAGCACCATGATCAAGCATCCAATCCGCAATCTCAACCCGCGCAACCAAATCATCATTCTGCAACGCCCACAAAAGAAACTGCCGCCAATCAATATTGGGATACTCCCCCACCGCAACAACAAAATCCTCCAGGGTTCCATAACTGGCGGCACCCCCAGGATCCCTTTTCTTTTCAGCCATCACCTTCCATCACCCTCCTATTCATCAACATGCGCCCGGTTCCTCGCAGGATCCTCCACACGATACTTCTTCGAATCACGATACTTCTCCAGAAAAGTATCTTTACTGATTTCACCAGAAAGATACTGTCTCCTTAATTCACTGTACTTACCTTCTTTAATGTGTCCCATGTCCCAGTCTCTGGGGCCTCCCTGATCGGGATCCCACTCAATTTTACGCCACTTCTCATTCGTCCCCGGGACAGCCCGCACCTCACCCCCATCATATTTGCCCACTTGCGCATCATCCACCGTCTTCACCCAGATCTGATTCTCACCCGGCTCAGGCAAATCCAACCTGCCGCTTCGAATCCTCTTGAGCAGCTCCTCCCGAGACCTATCCCACACCTCCCTAATCTGCTTCTCAGTATACTTCGGACGATCATTCGCATACGGCAGAAGATCACCATTCTCATCGTACCCAAACGAGTTAGGCTCACCCTTGGCCGGCAATCCCCCCTCATGCAGGCTCCGGTTTTCAGGAATCCAAGCATCCGCATCCACGTCGTAACGCATCACCCAGCCACGATGCCCAGCCGCATCCGTCAGAACCAGCGGACGCCCATTGCGGTGATCAACCGGCTGCCCATATTCATTACGAGGCGCCCCATCCAACGCCCGCTGCACATCCTCCTGCGTATACCGGCGTGGCGCCTCCCTAGCCGGAATCGTCTCACGAACCGGAGCGTCAGAATCATACCTAGACGCCTTACTATCCGACGACAAACTAGTGCCGTCCTGCGACTCCACGAGCCTAGGTTCCGAACCTCCCTGGTGAAGGTCGCGGCCCCCAGACTCAGATCCTCGACCCAAAGACGCCCCATCCTCCGGGACACGATGACCACCATCACCCACCTCACGCCCCACACCACCAGGCTCACCCCTATCGCCAGGAACACGATAATGCTGTTCATCCGCCACGTGCCTGGGGGCGTGCTCCTGCCCACCTACATGATGACCGGTGCCGTGGTGATGCCCGGGGACGCCACGACGCGGCTCAATACGGTCATCTGGGGCAGGAATCTTCCTGGACGGCTCGTTGATGCGACCTTCAGGATAAACCTGCGGCCTCGACTGCTTCCCACCACTAGACCTATCCTCAATAGGACCAGGATTCTTGTGAGGCGTGGTGTTTGGCACTTCCGCATCACCAGGAGCATGCGCACCACGAGAACCCTTTTCGACGATCTCCTGAAGCTCCTGTAGACCCGGAGACCCATTCCTAGCACCACGAAACAAATCCTGTAGCTCTTTAGGCAGATTTCCTAAATTACGGAGATTGAAGATCCGCAAAAGCTCGGTTACCTTCAAACCCAGCCCTGGAGCTATCTTCGTCAAGATCTTCAAGCCGAGTTTACCCATCCCGCCACCAAAAGCGATACTCGCAGCATCAGGCAGTAGCCCACCAAATGTTCCATGCGGATCAGTATCCCAAGTATCGTAACTAGTAATCCCCTTCAACAGGTTGAGCATGGATTCAGCGGATTTGTTAAATCGCTCCTGAGCTTCTGGGTCATCCTTCCTACGCATAATCTCCTCAGGAAGCAACCCACCCAGGAATGTCATGCCATCCTGCCCCAACTTCAGCAGGCCGCTGCGTTTGTACTCAGTAGCGCCCTCATCTCCATTGATACCAACCAGATCCCCTAAATCCTTCAAGTTACCGATGATGGACCTCCAGGCACCCCCGAGCATCAGCTGCGTCTGCGCATCACTGTTCGCTTTCTTCCACGCCTCCGGCGCTCCCCAGGGCATCTGACCCGTACGCGTCTGATCACGCTTGCTGTCCATTGAGGACCCATACACATAGGGGTTGTTCACATTCGTTTTGTCGCTTTGCACAAACTGCGGTCCACCCCACGTGGCGTTCAGCTTATTGCCGCACTCACGCTGGGCATTCTCCAAGTCCGTCTGGAACTGCTCCACACGCTCCGTCAGAGCATCCCCCTCCGCCACCAGTTCCCGACTTACACAATTCTCTTTTGTAGTGGGAACATACCCATCTTTATCACGCCCCCAAGTCCTTTCACACGTTGCATTCTCTGCCTCGCTAAGCCTTTGTTCATGAGCCGCAATATCCGCTATGAGCTGGTCACGCACCTTCTTTAGCTCGTCAAGCCGGGCTGCATAGGCCACCAGGGCGTTGTACATGGTCTCAGCGTGGCCCTCGACCGTGCGTGCGTAGTTATCGGGCTTGACCATCGCATTCAGCACAATCGCATCATCGGGAGCCGAATACGAGGAATGCAGACCAGCCCAGGTGTTGCTAATCCCAGCGGCAGTCTCAGCTACCCCTTGAAACGTTCCAAACAGCGACCTGGCGGCCTCGCGGATCGGACCTGAAGCATCAAGCGGGGAAGGGGTCAAACCCATAATATAACCAATCTCACAACATAGAATTTATATTAAACGCGGCAGGCGCCAATAGGTCATAACCCGGGCCTGGAAAGTTCTTATTTCTTCTTGACAGGGGCAGGATTGCTGGATTTATCAGCCTTGGGCATCTCCCCCGGATACTCAGCAGAGTTCGCCATATTCTGCGCATTGGTGGCCATCCCGAGATCACCTTTATGATAGGCGGTGATGGCGGCACCTGTGGCCTGAACCGCAATACCTGTCATACCCTTGACGCAGGAGATGCCAAGAGAACCGCAATTCGCCATCCAGCCCCCAACCGCAGCGGCAACAAATTCGGAATTAGCAAGCGTCCCCAGCAGGAGGGCCTTGTTCGCCTCCGCGCTCTTCTCAGCAGCGGGATACTCCTTCGCACTCCCGGCGGCAGACAGCACCACCTGCCCTGCCGCCTGCTCGTCGATCTCCCAGTAGGGCACAGTAACCTCCTCTGACGGGATCACCCACAATGGCGTCCAGCCCACGATTCGCTCCGCAAGTTGCCTCAGCCTAACCCGTCACGAGAAGACCTCCAATACCTAACTAAAGTTATCCATGGATTTAACAAAAGTAGGGGATACTGTCCATAGAACCCGGTGATATACCCATCCCAGGCCGCCAGGCAGAGACTTATGCAAGACTGAGCCATGTCTTTCGACTATCTCCTGATGACTGCCTCTCCCGTCGGGACGGAGGACGGCGCCATGGCATTCGCCGACTTCGACCCAGGCTGCCTGCTGCGCGCTGACAGCACCGGGACCATGGTGGTCCTGGTCAGGCCGTCGGACGGTGGCGACGAGGAACCGCTGCTATGGATCAGCCCATCGCAGTTGATGCAGGACTGGAACGAGGTGCTGCGGCTGCTCCCTGAAGGACCTCAGCCACCCAGCAGGCATCTCGTGTACTGGACGGAGCTGCACAGCCCGTCATCGATACCGGAGATCGCCGAGCGTGTGGCGCACTCGCTCGCCGCCGCGATGGGAGGATGGACGATTCCATTCTCAGGAGGACAGGAATGATGAAGGACGTCAGCGCGGACATCCTCACCGAGAAGACCCATCTGCTCATCCAGCCCCGCACCACCGTGGGACTCTCCCAGTGGCTGCTGTGCAACTACGCGCAGGCCTACCGTTCCGGCCGGGTCTTCGCCGTCGTGACCCGGGCCAACTCCGTACTCACCCTCGCCGCCGCGCGATTCATCACCAGCACCGGGTCATGCTGGATAGTCGACCATCCCGACGGCGCTTTCGACGGCTTCAGTGGGCTGCGGGCCAGCTGGGATGGCGTGTCATTCAAGCTTGGCGGAGGCATCCACCCCGCCTATTTTGAGGTCGCCGTAGGCGACGAACGGGCACTCAGCATCAACGCCGAGATCCTCCACGGCTACCACGACAACCCGCAGCTCGGCCCCTTCTCACTGCAGATCCTGGCGGCAGCCGGATGCGCGCCACCGGTTCGCTTCGGAGCCATCGAGCCCCTCTACGAGGTCTTCTCCCCCACGATCGTCACCGAGCACGCACGCAGCTTCTCCCCCGAGGAGGCGATCGCCATCGTCTCCGGGGGTGACGGCGACGGGTTGATCATCTCCATCCCCGAGGCGATCGGCGTGACCGAACGACTTGAGTTCTCAGGCCCATGCCCCCGGGACCTCACCCAGGCGTCCATCGACCACTTCCTGTATCACGCGCTCAGCGCCGGCGCCACCTATGCCCTGCTCGGCTACCGCCAGGGCCCCCAGGGCCGCATGGTCACGCCCCGCTATCGGCACGAGGTCATGCCACTGGCGCTGGCCGTCCCAGAGACCGCGATGCTCCACACCACCCTGGAGAACATCTTGTCGGAGGTGAGGCGACTCGGCGCAGATGAGGCGAGCATCATCGACTCCAGGCCGCGGGGCATAGGGATACGCTTCTTCCACGAGAACACGACGATCTCCGACCTGACCAGCCGGTACCACTCGGTATTGCGGGCCATCCTGCCGCCGAAGGAGATCCAGGACATCAAACCCTGGTATCAGCGCGACGACGACTGAGTGGTTAGCGGTAGCCGTCGATGATGGCGGCGGCGACCTCAGCCCAGGCCTCCCGGGTGCGCTGATGGACCCGCTCCAAATCGATGCGGTCACCGTCGGCGACGGTCGGGTCATTCGGCACCACGAACACCTGGCGGCTGTGACTCGCCAAATGCGTACGGACCATGTCCTTCTGCACCCGCGACGACACGTCGTCCTTGTCGGTGAGAACGACAATCGCCTCCTGCGCCAGCCTCTCATAGCCGTGCTGCGCCAGCCAGTCGAGGGTGCTGACAGCCCGCTTGGCCCCGGAAACCGCATAACCCGCCGAGATGACCACGCTATCGGCCCTTGAGAGAATCCCCCTCATCGCCTTCTGGGTGACGCCGGTGCCGCAGTCGGTGAGGATCACGGAGAAGAAGTGCCGCACCAGCTCATGCGCTCGCGTATACCCCTCGGCGGTCAGGCTATCCGACACCTTCGGGTCCTGCTCACCAGCCACAACATGCAGCCGGTCGACCTGCGTTATATAACCGGTGAGGTCGGTCCAGGTCCGCACCTTCGAGATGTCCCGCGCCAGATCCGTCAGGCAGCGCGGCTTGGCGCGCATCAGCTCGTCCTCGCCGAGCAGCCGCTCCGCCAGGTCACCTGCGTCCGGGTCCGCGTCGATCGCGATGGGC
>ERZ773067.674-NODE-674-length-19902-cov-3.788079_pt1 | contig 19902 bp, 19 predicted proteins | sample MGYA00580622_ERZ773067 | MGnify/ENA primary metagenome ERZ773067 (study PRJEB29015, sample SAMEA2737998) | human oral metagenome | biome: human oral; feature: human-associated habitat; material: dental | place: China | collected 2113 ...
CTGCGCGGGCAGCAGGCGATGCAGTCGGGGCAGCGGTGCCGGCAATCTTGCCCTTGTCTTTTCCATCAGCATCATCGGTGTCGGCATCTTCCTTCTGCTTCTTTTCAGGCGGCAGAGGCAGAAGACCTTCTTTCATTTTCGCGATTTCCTCGAGCTTTTTCTGCTCTTCCTTCATCTTCTCGGTGGCCTCATCCGAGTCTTCCTGACGACCGCATTCTGCAAGCTTCAGAAGCGTCCACTCCAGATCTTCCGCCAAAGCCTGTGTGTCCTCAAGCCATATATTGAGTTTGGAAAAGCTGGCATCGAGTTCATCAAAGTCTCTCTGTTCTCTGCCCCGCAGCCCTAGAGGATCCTCTATACGCCGGCCTGCCATCCGCGCCTCCTCTCTTTTATTTATCTTCTCAATCATCTTTTCCACTTCTTCGTGGCTGGCTTCAAACCAATTGAAATCCTCGTCCTCATCCTTCGGCAAAGGCGCACGCAGGCGGTCTTCCTCGACTTCTGCACGCGCTTCAGCCATCTTCTTCTCCAACTTTGTTTTAAGGTCATAAATCATGGAGATCTTGTCGTCGTACGAGGTAGCGACGATGTGTGACAGGAGCTTTTCCTTCTCCTCCTTGAGCACCTTTTTTTCATCGTCGGTCAAGGTATCATCCTTGAGCAATTCCTTGATGGCAACGACGCGCTCCTTCTCCGCCTTGACGGCATCCCTCGTGTCCTCCACGCTTTCTATCCTGCCGCGTGCCGACATGTCGTCCCGCTCCTCGGCATCGCGCAGAATCTCCTTCGCGTCCCTTTCCCCGAGCTGCAGAAGCCGCGCTTTCCTGCTGATCAGCACCTCAGCGGCCGCGCCGAGCTGCGTCTTCTCCTTCTCCTTGCCCTTCAATGCCATGGCAGAGGAGGGCGCAGATACAAAAGAAGCGCTCGCCTCGCGCCCGCGCACGACAGTTCCGATCCTCATGCTCATTTTCTCATCCCTTCCCTGTGCCGAGAAAACCATCTCCCGCTGTTCTTCTTTATTTCATCGGAAATTTCTTGTTGTTTCTTAAGCTGCAAACATGATATGATAGATGTACAGAAAGGAAGGAGCGAATCCTATGGCACAGGCAGTTGTAAATTTTTCTATGGATGCAGTCTTGAAAGAGCAGATGGAGCAAACATGCCATGCGATGGGTCTGACAATGGCATCCGCTTTCACGATGTTTGCTGCAAAAGTCACGCGAGAGCAGCGCATTCCTTTTGAAGTATCCGCCGACCCCTTTTACAGCGAAGCCAATATGGAGCGACTGCGAAAATCCATCGCCCAAATGGAAGCAACCGGCGGTACAAATGACCATCTTACAGCAAACAAAAGGGGCTGTCACACTTAGATTAGTGCGGCAGCCCCTTTTTCATAAGGAAACTTCTCCTCGTCTTGGAAGCATCATAAGTCCTTCACAGAAGTTCTGTCATGCGCTTGAGCGGCTTCGACGTGTCGAGATGACCGGCCAGAGAGTCGACTTTCTTGCCTTCGAGGAGGATCTGCACGGACTTCACCTCGGGGAACTCGGTCAGGGTGTTGACGATGGAGCCGACGAGCATTTCTTCGCCCGTCGAGCCTCCTGCAAAGTTCTTGACGAGGTCTTCGCTGAAATCGACGGTCGCAATGCCGTCCTTGACTGCGACGCTCTTGAGCTTCGTCTTCTTGGGGATGATCGTGACGACGCCCTTCGCCTTCGTGCCCGAGAGCAGGGATTCCATCGCCGCCTTGTACTTGCCATCCTGCGTCGTCTCGACCGTGCGCGTCTCGGCTACGAGTTTCATGCCGTTGTCGTCGGGATAGTAGACCTTGACGCCGATCTTTTCCGCCGGCTTGGCCGCGCCGTTCTTCACCCCCGCGTCCTTCTTGTCCGTCGCCGCCGGCTTGTCTGCCGCCGGCGTATCCGCGCCCTTGGATTTGTCGTCTGCATCGCAGCCCACAGCAAGGAGAAGCGTCAGAAGCATGAGGAGCGCGAGCATGGATTTCATGATTTTCATTCTAAAAAACCGCCTTTCTTTTCGCTTATCCGCCCACAAAGAAGCGGCTCAGCCCCTTCGCTATGGCAAATGCCATCTTGTTTTGAAATTCCTCCGAGGTCAAGAGAGCCTCTTCGCGTTCATTCGAGATGAAAGCAAGCTCGACAAGAGAGGCAGGCATGCTCGAATGCTTGAGCACGTAGAGGTTTGCCTCCTTCGCACCGCGATCCCGCAGGCCGCCTGCTGCAAGAAGCTCTTCCTGCAGGATGGCGGCGAGCCTGCCGCCTTCGACCGAGCCATAGTACGAATACGTTTCCGTGCCGTTCGCCGTCGGGCTGGAAAAAGCGTTGCAGTGGATGCTCAAGAACAGCTCCGCTCCCGGCGTGCGCTCGGCGACGTCGACACGCGCCTGCAGTTCCTGTCCGTTCGAAGCGTTCGGGCCGTAGACGTCGCGATCCGTCGTTCGCGTCATCACGACGTGCGCACCTGCACCTTCCAAGAGACGCTGCACCTTCTGCGCCACCTGGAGAGCCACATCCTTTTCACGCACGCCATTCGGGCCGACCGCGCCCGAATCGCTGCCGCCGTGCCCGGGATCGAGCACGATCGTATGTCCGGCGACGCCTTCGATGCCATCGGGTGCAACGAAGGACGGCACAGGAGCAGCGACGGGCATCATCACGTCGATGACGAGGCGATCCGGCTTCTTCGCGCTGCGATCGGCAGGCAGCGTGTAGACGGTATAATTCTGCTCCTCCACCTCCGAGGCGAAGGAAACCATGATCTCCACGCCGCGCCGTCCCTCCTCGCGCAGCGTCATGAAGCGTCCGAGTGTGCCGTCAAGCGTCGCATCCGTGCGCATGGCGCCGAGTTTCGCATCCTGCACGGCCACGATCAGATGCTTGGGCTTCGCCGAATCTTTCTGAACCGTATAGGAAACATCCGCACGACTCATGCCGATCTCGATGCGCAGCACGCTGCGTCCATCCTCCTCGACCACCTGATACTGGAGGTCATTGAGCTCAAGCGCCCGCGCGGCGAAAGCCTCGGGGGCAAAGAGCATGAGCGCCATAAGGAAAAGGCTGACGGACAAAAAAAATCGTTTGAACAAAAAAACCACTCCTATCGTCAATCTCATAAGAGCGTCAAGCTCCGAGTTTCCATCTCACTTCTCAATCTCCCTTGAGACTCTGCAGAAGCGCCTCCGCTTCTTCGCGCGCCGCCTTCGTGCGCTCCTCGTCAAAGGAAATCTCCCAGCGAATATAATCGCCCTCCGAAAGCCCTGCGGGCAGTTCGTCCGCAGGAAAGACGACTTTCTTCTCTTCCTCTCCCACGAGGAGAACCGCCTTGTCCTCCTCGAAGCGATCGATGACGGCAAATGCCATTTACTTTTCCTCCTTCACGCTATAGGTCTTGCCGTCCGAGGTTATGGCGATCGTGCCGCCTTGGTCGGTGCGATAGACCTTGATGTTGAACTTCTTGTATCTTTCGAGGACTTCCTTGTGCGGATGCCCGTAATCGTTACCCGCGCCGCAGGAGATCGCGACGACCTCGGGCGCCGTCGCCTTCAAAAATGCCGCCGTCGACGATGTCTTGCTGCCGTGGTGCGGCGCCTTGAGGACGAGGCTCTTGAGGTCGGCCGCGCTGTGGCGCGAGAGCGTCGAGTTCTCCGTCTCCTTTTCTGCATCGCCCGTGAAGAGCATCGTGAAGTCGCCGTATTCGAGCCTGCCGACAATCGAGTTGATGTTGAGGTTCGGCTTGCCGTTCTTCTTGCCCCCCTCCTTCACCATCTCGGCCGTCGGACTCAGAACGTGAAACGAAACGCCGCCGCCAAAGTCGAGCACATCGCCGTCGACGAGCGCCTTGTAGGGAATGTTCTTCGACTTGATGGTCTTCAGGTAGTCGCGGTAGAACTTCGTCGTCGTCGGCTCGCCGTTATCATAGACCGCCTTGACTTCGCAGTTCTTGAAGAGGACGGAAGCGCCGCCCAGATGGTCGGCATGGGGATGGGTGATGATGAGCTTGTCGACCGTCTTAATGTTTTCTTTCTTGAGCGCCGCTTCGAGCTTCGGATGTTCGTCGAGGTCGCCCGTGTCGATGAATATGGTCTGATCCGCCGTTCGTATGAGGATGGCGTCGCCCTGCCCGACGTCGAGCACCTTGACGTTTAGAGCGCCGCCCTTCGCCTGCGCCGCTTCCTGCGCCGCATTCGGTGCTCCCATGCAGCCCGTCAGCAGCGTGCAGGCAAAAACGAGTGCGGCGAGCATGCCCAGCATTTTCTTCATAAGGTTTCTCCTATCGTTCGTCTAAGCTGTCACACTTCAATCGTCCTGCAAAATGCAGTGCTCGATTCCCCACGCTGCACCGTCTTCCAGCACCGTGGGCACGACGGTCTCAGCATGGGGCAGCAGCCTCTCGTTGGCGTTCCCCATGACGAGGGCGTGCGCGACGGTCTGCATCATCTCGATGTCGTTCTCGCCGTCGCCGAAAGCGTAGCTTTCTTCCACGGGAACGCCGATGTATTCGAGTGCATGAAGGATGCCCGTGCCCTTCGATTCGTGCGCGGAATACAGCTCGAAGTTCCTGCCGTGCGCCGCATCGACGAGTCCCGTGACGCCCGGAAGCTGCAGGAAGTCCGCAAAGGACGTGCGCTCTGCAGCATAAAACTCCATCTTGTAGGTCACGACATCGCGCCAGGAAAAGTCGCGGCGAAAGAAGTCAAGCGGCACATCGAAGCTCTTGAAGAAGGCTTCCAGCCCCTTGCATTCCGCGCCCATGTAGGTGAAGTCTACGCTTTCCTGGCAGAAGTCCAAGCCCTTCTCCTGCGCCAGACGCACGATGCGGCAGACGAGCGAAGGAGGCAGGGGCTTCTGGAAGATGATTTCACCGCCGACCATGACGACGGCGCCGTTCATGAGCACGAAGCCGTCGAAGCCGAGGTCGAGCAGCCCCTGCTCAATGAAGCTGTACGGACGCCCCGTGGCAACGAAGGCATAGTGCCCCGCTTCCTGCAGACGACGAATCGCCGTGCGCACCGCCTCAGTGGGCAGCGGCCTCTTGTGCGTGACATCGATGATCGTGCCGTCGAGGTCGAAGAAAACCGCCTTTCTCATTTCTCTTCGCCGACCTCGCTCTTCTTCTCATGCGGCAGATCGAAGACGACGCGCATGACGAGGAACACGGTCCACAGCGCCATCGAAACGAGATAGGCGATGTCGATGGTCTGCAAATTGTCATAGTCGAGCGTGGCCATGAGCCAGACGGCCGCGACGAGGATGAACCAATCGAGCTTGCGTATTCTTTTCAGTTTTTCCATGCATTTCACCTTTCCCCTTGCTTTTCCTGCACGCTTTTGCATCGGAAGGCTCACGCGAACCCACCGTCAAGAGCCGCTTGCCGCCCAATTGCCGAGCGCCCTTCCCCTGCATGTGAAAAAGCCGCTCCCATGCCAAGCGCCTTGGCTGAAAGCGGCTGCCCTCTCTATTTCCGCTGCATCTGGGCGTCAAGGGCGTCGTGCATACGATGATTGATCGTGCTCAAACCTCGGTAGACCGTCGTGATGTCAACCTCGTCCCCGCGGTTTTCCATGTAGCGCTCCAGCTTGCGCTTCACGCGCTGCAGCGCATTGTCGATAGACTTGACATGGCGGTCGAGGTCGACGGCGATCTCCTGATACGACTTGCCGTCGAGGTAGCTCATGAGCACGCGCCATTCGAGATCGCTCAGGATCTCTTCCATCTTTTCCTCGATATCGACGAACTCTTCCTGACTGATGACGAGCTCCTCAGGATTCGAAACGCGTGCTCCCGGCAGAATATCGAGGAGCGTGCGGTCGGAATCCTCATCGTAAATCGGCTTGTTGAGCGATATGTATGAATTCAGCGGGATGTGCTTCTGGCGCGTCGCCGTCTTGATCGCCGTGATGATCTGGCGCGTCACGCAGAGCTCAGCAAACGCGCGAAAGGACGAAAGGCGGTCGTTGCGGAAATCGCGAATCGCCTTGTAAAGGCCGATCATGCCCTCCTGCACGATGTCCTCGCGGTCAGCGCCGATGAGGAAGTAGGAGCGCGCCTTCGCGCGAACGAAGTTGCGATACTTGTTGATCAAGTAATCCAGAGCGATGTTGCTGCAATTTTCCTTGATCCTGGAAATGACTTCCTCATCCGTCAGGCCGTCAAATCCTTCAAACCGTGTATCATTGCCGCTGTCTCTCATTTCCGCTTCCATAGCATCGACCCCATTCGTGTTGTTTTCCACTTCTGAAGAAAACGATGTCCCCCAGAGGGCTGCCAATCCTTCGGCTTCCCCCTCAACTGCTTTGATTATACTCCACAGATGCCCGAAACGTCAAGCGCGGCGCGGCTTTTTCCGCCTTTGGCGCGTTTTGCTGCGCATATTTCTCATTTGTCCGCGCCTTTTCGCGTACATTTCAGCGGCTTCGCTTTCGCAGAGCGTCGAGCTTCGCCGCCGTGCGGCTGTCGATGCGCGAGCCGACTTCGTTGCGCGAAAGGGGCAGCGTCACCTCGCCCAAGTACTCGTCGGCAATCTTTTTCTTCGTCTTCTTCACGCGCCGCCAAAGCTCCGCCGATGAGATGCGATAGGCGCCCGCACCGAGGATCGCCGACTGCTCGGCGCCGTCGGAGGTCACGACGTGCACCTCGCGCGAGGTGCGCACGGATTCGTAGGCAAGGCGCTCGATGCAGCTGTCCGCCGTCACGCCCTCGCCCGTGTAGATGACCTCGAAGTGCGGCGCGACCTGTTCTCTGTGCTCTTCGCCGCTTGCAAAGAGAGCGTCAAAGACGACGGTCATATCGTATTTTTCGTAAGCGCCGTATTCCATGAGCAGGTGAAGCAAGCGGTCACGCGCTTCTGCAAGGTCGCCCGCAAGGGAGGCCAGCTCGGGCAGCGCATGGATGACGTTGTAGCCGTCGATGATGAAGTGTTCACGCTTCTTCGCCATCGCCTTACGCCCTTCCCAAGAGGCGCGCGCGCCTCGCCTCATACATGAGGAGCGCCCCGGCGACGGAAGCGTTGAGTGAGTTGATCGCCCCGTGCATCGGGATGCGCACGAGAAAGTCGCACGTCTCCTTGACGAGGCGGCCGAGTCCCTTGCCCTCGCTGCCGACGACGATGCACAGAGGCCCCGTCAAGTCGGCATGGAACATGTCCTCATCGCCCGCCATATCGGCGCCGACGAACCAGAGGCCGCGCTCCTTGAGTCGCTTCATCTCCTGAACGATGTTGCCGATGCGCACGACGCGCACATGCTCGACGGCGCCTGCCGAGGTCTTGGCGACCGTCGCCGTCAGCGCGCAGCCGCGGCGCTCGGGCACGAGCACGCCGTGCACGCCCGCCGCGTCCGCCGTACGCAGGAGCGCACCGAAGTTGTGCGGATCTTCGATCTCATCGAGCAGCAGGAGAAGAGGCGGCTCGCCCTTTTCCTCGGCACACGCGAAGACGTCATCGAGCGAGGCGTAGGCAACGGGCGCAGCGTAGGCGATGACACCCTGGTGGCGCATGTCGGGCGCGAGCTGGTCGAGCTTCTCTCGCTTGCTCGCCCGCACGGGCACACCCAGCTCGCGTGCAAGCGAGAGAAGCGGCGCGAGCGCCGCCTCCTTCGCGCCCTGCGCGACGAGGATGCGATTGATGCCGCGCCCCGCCTTCAGCGCCTCGAAGACGGCGTTCCTGCCGACGAGAATCTCATCGGCAGAAGGCGCATCGCGCCTCTCTTCCTGCCTCCCGCCGCGCTTCAAGACCGTCCGCTCTTCCTTCGCAGGCCGTTTCTTCTGCTTCGTTTCCATCGCTTCGCACCATCTTCCGCTCTTCATTCAGCGCACTTCGGGCTTCACGATGTACCTCGCGAGCCACGGCTCTTCTTCGACGAGGAGGTCGCGCATCCCGAGCATCATGTCGCGGATCTCCCACTGTGCGCCCGGCGTCGTCACGCGCTTTTCGTAGACGTCCATGAAGGAACGCAGGTTGAGCGTCGTCACGAAGTTCGTGCACGCCGCGCCCGGCAGCACGAAGCGTGCGTCCTGCTTCGCCACGCCGAGCGCGAGAAGATCGTCGTAGGCCTTTTGAATCACCTGCATCGTCTCAAGATAGCGCACATACGCCGCTTCCTTCTCACGAATCGTCTCGGGCACGACATGAGCGAAGATGCCGTCCGCCTGCTTTTCCGACTGCTCCGAAACGTAGCGCTGGCTCTGGACGCTCAGCGACACGCCGATGCGGTGGCGCGAATACTGCGCGAGAAGCGTGCGCGAGACGCCCTTGACGGCAAACGTCATCGAGCAGTGCTCGACGACCGAGAGGTGCTTGCTCGTCATGATGCGCTCCAACAGGCGCAGCATGTCCGTCTCGCTCTTTTCCTCGGCCAGAAGCTCGATGGGCGAATCCGCGCTGTAGCAGGTACGCGCTGCCGTCCAGCACGTTTTGAGGTAATTCGGCGTCTTTGCAATCAACTGTATTTCCAAGGCTCTTTTCCTTTCATCTTCGTAAGGCGTGCCGTCATTCAGCCGCCCCATTCTTCACGCGCCGTCCGCGTTTAGCGGCAATCTCCGCCATCATGCCCTGCGCGATGGCCTGAAACGCCCATTCGGCGATCTCGTCCAAACGCTCCGTATCTTTTTCCAAAAACAGCGTGCCCAAAAGCGCCTCGAAGCCCGTGCTCGCATGGTACTCGGCGACGCTCGCGCGGCGCGGCGCATGGCTCTTCGCGTTCCTGCCGCGGCGGAAGATGCCGCGTTCGCGCTCCGTCAGACGCTCCTCAATCGCGTGATATGCCTTCGCCTGCCAGACCGCCGAGACGATCTGCGCGGCAAAGTCGCTCAGGACATGCACCTGCGACTGCTCGAAAGATAGAAGGCGCGTGCGCACGAAGAGATGGAAGTAGGCGTCGCCGATGTAGGCGAGCACGAGGGGGCTGGCGAGGCGCACATCGATTCCTTCGTAGCGCTCGGCGATGCCGCCCTCGCCGTCGGGCGTGAACATCGAGCCGACGATGGCGCGAAAGCGATCGAACCTCATGCGCGCTTCCACCGTGCGCCCTGCGGCGTATCCTCGATGACGACGCCGCGAGCCTTGAGTTCGTCGCGCAGATGATCGGCGAGCGCCCAATTCTTCTCCTCACGCGCCTTCTGGCGCAGATTGAGGAGAAGTTCCATAAGGCTGTCGACAAGCCCGTCATCCGCCCTTTCTTCCTTTGCCTCGAAGATGCCGATGACTTCCGCCATCTCGGCGTAGACGGCACGAACCTTGGCGAAGTTCGCCGCGTCGAAGGCAGCTACGCCCGTCGTGACCTCGTTGTAATAGATATTGATTTCCTTCGACAGGGAGAAGAGGTGGCTGATGGCGAGCGCCGTATTGAAATCGTCGTCCATCGCTTCATAGAACGCCGCCTTGGCTTCCATCGCCGCCGCCAAAAGCGACTTCGCGCTGCCAGCGCCCTCGTCCTTGCGCGACGAGAGTTCTGCGGCATTGTCCCACGAATTCTTGAGGCGTGCGAGGCTCGTCTTCGCCTCCGCCAAGCGCTCGTCGGTGAAATCGAGCGGACTGCGGTAGTGCGTCTGCACGATGAAAAAGCGCACGACCTCCCCCGCGTATTTCTCCAAAATGTCCTTGACGGTGAAGAAGTTGTTTTTCGACTTCGACATCTTCTCGTCATGGATCGTGATGAAGCCGTTGTGCAGCCAGTAGCGAGCGAAGCTATGGTCGTCGCCCGTGCATGCCTGCGCCTGCGCGATCTCGTTCTCGTGATGCGGGAAGATGAGATCGCTGCCGCCGCCGTGGAAGTCGAACGTCTCGCCCAGATACTTCATCGACATCGTCGAACACTCGATGTGCCAGCCCGGACGCCCCTTGCCCCACGGACTGTCCCAAGACGGCTCTCCCGGCTTCGCCGCCTTCCACAGCGCGAAATCCATCGGATGATGCTTGCGCTCGTCGACGCCGACGCGTGCGCCCGCCTGCATGTCGTCCAAAGAGCGTCCGCTGAGCTTGCCGTAGCCCGCGAAGCGCTCCACGCTGTAGTAGACGTCGCCGTCGAGCGCATAGGCGTAGCCCTTCTCGATGAGCTTTTCGATCACGGCGAGCACGTCCGCAATATGCTCCGAAACGCGCGGATAGGCGTCGGCGCGGCGCACGTTGAGCGCGTCAATCGCCTTGAAATATTCCGCGATGTAGTGATCGGCAAGCTCCTTCCACGTCTCGCCCGCCTCCTTTGCACGGCGGATGATCTTGTCGTCGATGTCCGTGAAGTTCTGCACGTAGCGCACGGCATAGCCCTTCTTCTCAAGATAGCGGCGCACGACGTCCCATGTGACAAAGGGACGCGCGTTGCCGATATGCGGGTCGTTGTACGGCGTCACGCCGCAGCAGTAGATGCTCGCCTTGCCCGGCTCAAGGGGCTTGAACTCCTCTTTCTCGCGCGTCAGCGTATTGTAAACCCTCAGCATTTATTTTTCCTCCATTCGCTCCAAAGAAGCGACAGCGTAGGCGGATATGCCTTTCTCCTCGCCCGTAAAGCCGAGCTTCTCTTCCGTCGTCGCCTTCACGTTCACCTGATCAAGCTCCAAATCGAGCTTTGCGGCGATGTTACGGCGCATCTCCTCGATGTAGGGCGCGAACTTCGGACGCTGCGCCACGATCGTCGCGTCGATGTTGCCGACGCGATAGCCCTTCGTACGAAGCATTTGTGCGACATGCTCCAAGAGCTTCATGCTCGACACGCCTTTCCAGCGATCGTCACTGTCGGGAAAGTGCCTGCCGAGATCGCCGAGCGCCGCCGCGCCCAAGAGAGCGTCCTCGACGGCATGCAGCAGCACATCGGCGTCCGAATGTCCCAAGAGCCCATATTCATGCGGGATGTCGACGCCGCCCACGATGAGCTTGCGCCCTGTCACCAGGCGGTGCACGTCGTATCCCATGCCAAATCTCGTCATATCGTCACCTTCATTTCATCCACAATTCCTGCAGAATGCACCAAAAGCGCCTCCGCCATCCACAAATCTTCAGGCGTCGTGATCTTCAGATTGCCGTAGTCGCTCTCGACGACGAAGACCGCCTCGCCGATTCGCTCGACGAGACTCGCGTCGTCCGTGCCGAGGAAGCCGTCCTGCGCCGCCTTCTCATAGGCGCGCTGCAAAATCTCGCGGCGAAATCCCTGCGGCGTCTGCACCTCCCAGAGACTTGCACGCGCCGGCGTCGCCTCGACGCGCCCGTCCTCGCCGACGACCTTGATCGTGTTCTTCGCACGCACGGCAGCGATGGCCGCGCCCTTCTCACGCGCCGCAGAGATGACCGCTTCGATTGCAGCAAGGCTCACCAAAGGCCTCGCCGCATCGTGCACGAGCACAATGTCGGCATCTGCGGCGAGATGCGCCATGCCGTTCGCGATCGAATACTGACGCTCGGCGCCGCCTTGAACAACGCGCCAGGGCTTCAATCCCTGCGCCTTCTCCAGCATCCCCGCGACAAAAGCGATCTCATCCTTGGCGACGACGACGATCAGTTCGGCGACTGCAGGCACGGCGGAAAAGCGCCGCAGCGTGCGAAGCAGGATCGGCACGCCTGAAAGTTCCAGAAGCACCTTGTTTCTGTCCGCCTTCATGCGCCTTCCTGCACCCGCCGCCGGAAAAATCACGGAAACCATAAAGCCTCCTTGCATATACTACTTTATAAACGCGCCGCCGATAAGTCGCATGACCTATCGGCGGCACTTCTCTTTCACCAATGTCTGGGCTTTGCAAAAATCATGCGTCCGGCTGCTGTCTGCAGCGCCGACGTGACCTCCACTTCAATCGTATTGTTGATATGGCGGCGGCCGTTCTCGATGACGATCATCGTGCCGTCATCGAGATAGGCGACGCCCTGTCCCGGCTCCTTGCCTTCCTTGACAACGGAAACGCGCATCGTCTCGCCCGGAATGACGACGGGCTTCACGGCATTGGAAAGCTCGTTGATGTTGAGGACGGGCACGTCGCGCAACTCTGCAACCTTGTTCAGGTTGAAATCATTCGTGATGAGCTTGCCGCCCACGACCTGCGCGAGACGCACGAGCTTCGAGTCGACCTCGGCGATGTCGTCGAAATCCTGACTCGTGATCTCGACCTCCATCTTCGATTCCGTGCGTATGCGCTGCAGGACATCGAGTCCGCGCCTGCCGCGCACGCGCTTCAACGCATCTGAGGAATCGGCGATATGCTGCAGTTCTTCCAAGACGAACTCAGGGATGAGCAATGCACCGTCGATGAATCCCGTCTCACATATATCGGCAATGCGTCCGTCGATGATGACGCTCGTATCGAGCAGCTTGTAGAGCTTGGACGATTTCTGTTCCCTGCCGATTTGCCCCAGCGCTTCCTTGGCCTTCGCCTGCGCCTTCGCTTCGCGGCTCTTGCTGATCAGATTCGGCAGCGTGCCGAAAAGATCGCCGACTTCCTTGCGCTTCTTGATCGTGATATGAATGCCGAGATAGCCGAACACGATGCTGAAAACGACAGGAAAATATGCTCCGACGAGCGGGATCTTGGAAAATGCCGCTCCCAATAAATTTGCAATGATAAGTCCGATGGCCAGCCCCGCTGCGCCTGCGATGACATCATGAATCGGCATCTTGTTCAGCTGCGTTTCGACCCAATAAGTGAAGCGCTTGAGCGTAGCCGTGAAAAGAGGCGTCGTGATGAAGCCGAGAACCCCGCCCAAAACAGCACCGACAAGGATGCAGACGAGCGAAGCGAGCGTCAAGCCGAAGAGTCCGAGATCCAGCTTGAGAACTTCCGTGCTCAGAAACAAGGTCAGAAGCGGACTGGCAAGCTGCATGAGCGCTCCGCCGAGAATGGCGAAGATCAGCGTGATGAAAAAACGCAATACTTTTTCGAGCAATAAACATCCCTCCCCATATAATGGAAATGACAAAGCCAAACAGATTTATCATACTAAATCTATTCGGCTTTGTCAAAAGAAATCACTCTCGAATCGCCGGGGTCTTCCCAATGATCGTCAGCATCAGGCAAAATCGTTTTCCGCAAGGATGCCATCCATCCACGACTTGACTTCCTCGGGCGATTTGCTGCAGGCATAGACAAGCTCACTGACGATGATCTGCCGCGCGAGATCCAGAAGGCGCCGCTCGCCGCTAGAAATCTTGCGCAGGCGATCCTGCAGGACGAGATTCCGCGCGACAGCCGCCACATCGCATATATCGCCGCTCTTCATGCGCTCAAGATTCGCATGAAAGCGCTTGTTCCAGCTTCCCGTCGCACGCTCGGGAGCCATCTGCAAAATGTCCTTGACCTCTTCGACCTGCGTTTCGGGAATCACGTCTCGAAGACCCATATTATCCACGTTGTCCGTCGGTATCATGACCTTCATGTTGCCCAATGGCATTTGAAGCACATAATAGGATTTGCCCTCACCGAGCACCTCGCAATCCTCTATGCCGGAAATCACGCCCGCCCCATGCATCGGATAGACAACCGTGTCACCAACCTGAAGCAATACTACACCTCCTGCCCTTCCCCATGCAAAACGCATGGAATTAAAAAACTATCCGCATACATTATAGCACAAATCTTCAGAAGTTGGAAGAAAATGATTAGTTTATCATATCCCTCATTTCATGTCAATCGGATTTTATCATGTTCGGGACAATTCTCTCATACTATGAATCCAGATCATGTCCATGCCTATGCCCCAAGGCTGCCGCCCATTCGTGACTGATGAGTCCGCCATGGGCAAAAAGTTCGACGATGTGTGCATTCGTCTCACGAATCGCCCGCGCCTCCTCTTCCGTGCCGCCGTTTCGGATGCAGGCATGGTAAGATTTTTTCAACTGACGGTTGATGCGGTAATACTGCTGTGTGCGAAAATACATGAGTTTTCCCCTCTCTTCTGCGCTTCTTATCCGCGCGGTGGTCTGTCTTCCTCTAGTATAGCAAACTACACGCACACACGTCCACTTTTTGGCCATTGTGCGCCGCCCTTACATAAAAAATCCAATCGTTCTGCGCCCTTCGGGCTTGACCTCTTGGATTTTCATAGCAAAAGCAGCCCGATCGACCAAGCGAAAATAAATTTTCTCCAAATACTTGACAACCTTCTTTTCGAGGAGTATATTATGCTTCATCGAGGTTACAACTTAACAAGCCACGATACGAAAGAATACATCGCTAAAATTCTATGACGGGAAAGAGTATTCGTGATACGCTGTCTTACAGAGAGCCGCTCCTGTGCTGAAAAGCGGCAGAAAGCCTCGCGAAGAAAATCCTCCCCGAGAAGCAAAGCTGAAATCGAGTAAGCCGAGCCGTCCCTTCCGCGTTAGAGGAAGCGCGTATGACTGTACGCGGCAAGCGCCCGCTTCACGCGGGAATCTGGGTGGTACCGCGGATAATCCTCCGTCCCTTTCGAGGGGCGGAGTTTTTGTTTATCATCCTGCATTATTTTAGGAGGAATCATTATGGAAAATTTGGATCTCGCCCGTCTCAGACGCAAGCGCGACCTGCGCATCATCCTGCCCGTCTTCCTCGTGTCCATCATCGCCTGCATCGACCGCGTGAACATCGCCTATGCAGCGCTGACGATGACGCAGGATCTCGACTGGATCACGCCCGAAATCTTCGGCGCAGGCGCGGGCATCTTCTTCATGGGCTATCTACTCCTGGAAATCCCCGGCGCACTCATCGCCGCCCGCTTTTCCGCCGCGAAGTGGATCGCACGCATCATGTTCACCTGGGGACTTGTCTGCATCTTCATGGCATTCATGCAGACGCAGACGGAGTTCTACCTTTGCCGCTTCCTGCTCGGCGCCTCGGAAGCGAGCCTTTACCCCGTCATCTACTCCGTGCTCTTCGCGCGTTGGTTTTCCGAAAGGGAGAGAGCGCGCGCCAATTCCCTCATGCTGACGTCACTTCTCATCTCAACGATCGTCGGCGCACCGCTCGCGGGATTCCTGCTGCAAACATCCTTCTTCGGCATGCACGGCTGGCAGGAACTGTTCATCTTGGAGGCAGTGCCCGCCCTCCTCTTCGCCGTATTTTTCTTCTACTTCGTCAAGGACAAGCCCGACCAGGTTTCCTGGCTCAGCGCAGAAGAAAAGGAATACTTGAACCGCCAGTACGAAGAAGAGCAGGCGCGTATGCAGAGCGTCAAGAAATACACGATTTTTCAGGCTTTCTCCGATCCCAAGGTCTTGAAGCTCTGCTTCATCTATTTCATGTGGGTCATCGGCTTCTGGGGCTTCAACTTCTGGATGCCGACGGTGCTCAAGGGGCTTTCGGGCTGGTCGACCGGATTCCTCGGCGGCGCCATCGCCATTCCGATGACGGCGGCGCTCCTCGTACAGGTCATCATCGGCAAGACCTCGACGAAGACGGGCGACAAGGTCTGGCACGTCGCGCTCGCTCTCTTCGTCGGCGCCGTCGGGCTAGGACTCAGCCCCTTTGCCGATAATATGTACACGGCACTCTTCCTCGTCTGCCTGTCCGCCATCGGCATCTACGCCGCCATGGGCGTCTGGTGGACGATCCCGACGAGCTTCCTCTCCGGCTCCGCCGCCGCCGGCAGCGTCGCCCTCATCAACTCCTGCGGCAACCTCGGCGGCTGGGTCGGCCCCTACATGATGGGCTGGCTCAAGACGGAAACAGGCTCCTTCGACACGGGCTACTTCCTCATGGCGCTCTTCATGTTCATCGCGGCGCTCACCGTGCTGACAATCCAATACCGCTGGAACGGCGAGCGAAAGACGGCACAAAGAGAAAGCGAACATCCGCTTACGCTGCAGCAGGAAGCATAAGCGCAAAAGAAATGCACCATAAGCAAAAAGAGGGGCTGCGCACAAGTCGAATTCGACGACTGCACAGCCCCTCTTATCTGCTGTCGCACAAGTTGGATGCGCGTCAGCTCTTCCTATTCATATTTTCCGCGCGAGAAACCGCATATCCCTAGAAACGATACGTGAGCTGCACACGCGCATAATCGCCGAGCTTGAAATCCTCGCTGCCAAAGAGCGTGGCTCGCTTCGCCGTTCCCTTGGCATCGAACGTATAGAAGAAGTCAACGCGCAGATTGTCGATGGGAACATAACCCGCACCGAGCGTAAAGCTCCGGATGCCGTCGATGTAGCGATCGGGCAGGGATTCCGTGCCGTTGCCGCCGAGGAAGGAGCCATGCGCAAAACGCTTGTAGTCGAAAAATGCGTTCCAACTCCCCTTCTGCCAGCTGTCGGGCATCCCGTAGTCAAGACGCAGCACATGATAGGCAGGCGTCGCGCCCCCATTCAGCCCTTTCGCAAAGCCCGAGGAGTTCTGCCCCCATTCATAGGAGAGCTTCGCCATCGCCCCGAGGCGCAGGCTCGCGCCGAGGCCGAACACCGAGGCAATTTTTCCGCCGTAAGCCGAATCCTGCAACGACTTCATATAGTGCGCCTGCACCCCGAGATCGTCCGTCAGAAGATGCTTGACCTGCACATATCCCGCCGTCTTGACGGCAGGCGTCGTATCGCGCATGAGGAGCTGTCCGTCGGGGACAGGAATCACCTTCGGTCCCTTGGAGAGCGGCAGATACGACGCGCCATCCGGAGTCCACGATGTTGATAAATGGAAGAGCATATCCCCGATCGTCGTGTGAACGTTATCCCTTTTTGACAAATTATTCGGATCGCCGTTGCTCAGACCATAGTCGGCGAACCAGCGGCGGAAATTCTCCGGCGTAAGATCCGCCTCATGAACGGGCGTATCCCTGCCGTCCTGCAAATAGAGAACGCCGCCATACTCCGCCATCGCTTTCTTTACCCTATTGAGGTATTCCGCACTGTTGAAATAGCTATCGAGATCCTTGGTCGGATCGAAGTTCTCCATCTCGACGCTGTTTACATAGCCGCTGCCTCTTCGGAAAAGCCCCGAATGCAAGCTAAATGTGTATGCACTTTCCGTAACGGACGGATCGATTTCCTTCAGCATCGTATAGAACTCACGCAGGACCTTCATGCGGTGCGCGACGCTGCCGCCGCCCGCCGCTTTGTCCCGCTGCTGGGCGTCGAGGAACTTCTGATGATAGTTCATCTTGTCCAGATTCGGCAGAATGATGCGGTCGCTCACCGTATTCCCCTCCGAATCTTCAAACATCCAGCCAAGCAGCTCGTCCTTCGTCGCGCTTCGCAGGAACGCCATCGGCGAGAGCTTCGTATACGCCGTATCCGTGATGCCCGTCGTATGCGAGAAATCGCCAACGCCTGCACGCACCTGCGTACGATCGCTCGTCCAGACGGCGCGCGCCCCGTCGTAGTCCTTCCCGAAGAAATACCCCGTAAGACCGATGCGCTCCTCCAGCCGACCGAGCGAAACATCCACGTCCCCTGCTTCGTGACGCAGCTCTGCACGCTCGATACGCGCCTCATTCAGCCCTTGGCTCGGAGCGATGTCCTCCTGCCCGTCCATGCCGCCCGCCGCGCTGGCAGTAACCGTCGCTGACGTATGCTCGCCAAGCCCTGCATCCGCACGCACGCGCAGGCGCTGCGCATAGCCATGTGCAGGATTGTCCTCAAGATTCTTCTGCGCATCGCCGACATCCCGCTTGTCCGTGACGCGTACGCCGCTTCGCGCTTCGCCCGTATGACTGTCCTGCCGCAATCGGTAATCGCCGGAAACACGGAACTCGCCCGGACGCAGCGTTTCCGTATCGCGCTGAATAAACCAATCGGAGCGATACGAAGAAGAAAGCAGCCCCGTCCCCATGCGTGCGGCAGAACCGCCCGCGCTGTCAAAGGAGAAGTTCATGCCCAGACGATAGACGCGTCCTTGAAACGCACGATCATCGTCGCGCTTCGCGAAGAGATTGTCCACGCCGATATACGCCATGGCGTCTTCGCCAAACTTCTTCTGCACCATGAGATTCCAGATGCCAAAGCTTTTGCGCTTATAATCTGCAGCGTGCTTGGCTTCCGCCTGCTTGGACATGTCCACAGAATTGCTGTCGAGCATGCTCAGGTAGTAATCCGCCCAAAGTGAACCGCTCCAGCCGGTCTTCTCATCCATATAGCGGATGCCGAAATCGATCTTATGGCGCGGACGATCGAGAAGTTCGCGCGGCATGTGGTTCTCCTCGGCGTCCTTGTTGATCGCGTGCAGATACGTATAGCCGATTTTTGCCGACCAATGGCTGCTGAACGTATGATCCAGCTCCGCCTCCAGCCCTGTGATCGCAACATTGCCCAGATTGCGGAAAGAATAGAGCCGATCGCGCGAGCTGGGATCGGGATCGCCGAGGACGCCGGCACTTGTCGGATCTTTTCTCCGCAAATACAGATAATTCCCGCTGAAATAATGCGTCAGATAATCCTTGATGCGATTGTGGAAGATGCTCACGCGTGCAAAGCTGTTCTTTGTTTCCCCTTCCAGAGACAGCGAAAGATTGACGGACTTTTCCGGCTTGAGCTGCGCGTTGCCGACCCAATACCAGCCCGGCGCGTGTTCGCTCATCGCCGGATACATCTCCCAGTTGTAGTAAAGCTCGCCCATGCCCGGCTCCGCATACCCTGTTCCTACATTCATCTTGAAGCGGCGATGGGAATTTCCTCCGACATTGTGCGTCATGCCGATGCCTGCCGTGACATGACTGCCAAAAAGACTGCTGTGATCCAAACGGACGACAGGCGTAAAAATCGTGTCTTTATCGTATTGCCATGTATCCATCAAATACGCATGCCATTTCTCGATGTGCGCCTTGCCGATCGTCAAGGTGTTCTGACGGGCATTGTATTCTTCCTTATATCCCAAGCCGTTAATGCGGGCAAGGTACGGAATCATCGGATTATCCCCGAATTTATAAGCGTAATATACAGTGCCGGCGCCCAGTGTCGTCAAAGGATCGGCGATTTCTTTCCCCGCCGCTTTATCGATGACCGTGATGTGATTGCCCGGCCGCAGCATATCGCTCGGCTGTACTTCCTTGTAGTTTTCCAGATTCGCCGTCCCACGGTACTCGTATGCCTCATCCCAGTACACATTGCCGTTTGCATCTCGGTTGAATTTATAATCGTGTACGAAGGATTTTCCTTCCGGTGAAATATACGCGGTGCCTGGCAGGCTTTGATGCCACAAATTGGAATCATAATCGTCCGGTCGAATTTTTTTCTTATACGATTCAGGGGCATTTTGAATGCGGGATCCCTCTCCATCTTCATCGGAGTAGCCGAATCCAAAGGTCAGGAAATGATCTGCATTGACCGCGGCATTGATCTTCGTATTCAAATGCCACTGCTGATGCGCAACGTCATTGAGGGTGAACAACATATTATATCCCGTATACTGCGTATTTTTCGCCAAGGATAAAATACCGATGTCATTTTCCTGCCGTTTTCCATAATTGTAGTCTACGACCCAGTCGTATTTTCCCGTTCTCCCACGATAGGAGAGGTTATAGGTATCGCGTTTGATCTCTCGACGCAGATGCTGCTCCGGTTCTTCGTCTTCATTGCTATATTTGACGTTCTTCTTCATATCTTCGATCTCTTTGCCCAGAGAAAATTGGAGCGTTTGCTGCCTGCCAAGGTCATACTCCCCTTGAATGCCGACATTTTTGATACTTCCAAAGTAGCGCAGCGACGAGCGAAAGTCCGAATTCCAACTCGACGAAGTATCCTTCGCCGCATAGATCGGCAGGACGTCACGCTTGCTGCCCCATGCGGCAAGGCGCAGTTTGCCCATCGCCCCCGCATCGGCACGCAGGAAGAAATTGCTGAACGGCGTATTTTCCTTGCCGTCCTGCGCACGCAGACCTTCCACATTGAGCGTAACTGCAGCCTTTTTGCCTGCGGTCTTCGTGATGATATTGATGACGCCGCCGATCGCATCGGCGCCGTACTTCGCGCTCGCCGCCCCGCGAATGATTTCGATGCGCTCGATATTCTCC
>ERZ773067.680-NODE-680-length-19793-cov-8.825565_pt1 | contig 19793 bp, 17 predicted proteins | sample MGYA00580622_ERZ773067 | MGnify/ENA primary metagenome ERZ773067 (study PRJEB29015, sample SAMEA2737998) | human oral metagenome | biome: human oral; feature: human-associated habitat; material: dental | place: China | collected 2113 ...
CCGAACTCGTGCGCGGCAAAACGGGGCGCGTTGTCGGTCATCTCATGGCGATGCTCACGGCGGTGAAGGGGCTTCCGCTTGCCTACAACAAGGACTTGCAGGAGGATAAGGAGGGGCTGTTTGACACCATTGACACGGTGATGTTCAGCCTTGCCGTCTACGCACAGCTCATCCGCGGGATGAAGGTTCGTGCGGATGTCATGCGTCATGCCGTCGAAGCGGACTTCTCGAATGCGACTGACCTCGCGGACTATCTTGTGCGTAAGGGGATGCCGTTCCGTCAGGCACACAGCGTCTCGGGACAGGCGGTCGCGCTCTGCATTGAGCGCGGCATCTGGCTCGCAGACCTGCCGCTCGCGGATTATCAAAAACTCTCCGCGCTCTTTGCGAAAGATGTATATGAGGCAATCCGTCCCGAGACCTGTGTCGCCTATCGGAACTCCTATGGCGGAACATCCTACGAGCAGGTGGAAATGCAGCTTGCGGCGGCACGTGATCTGATGGCAGAGGAGCAAAGTTGTATTGCGGTACTTACGCAGAAGCAAGAAATTCTCTAAGATTTTCCTTTTGGCGTTAGGTTCTAAAAATTCATTGAATCGTAAATAAATATTAATGAAACTCTAACATATACGGTAAATAATACAAATATAATTGAAAGGAGGATTACGATGAAGAAGTATGCAGTTCTGGCTGCGGCAATTGCTCTGTCTGTTTCCTCAGCGACAATGGCAGCGCCGCTCAATCATCTTGATACGCACGATACGGCGGTTGGTGTCGGTACGAAGGAAGCTTATATTGAGCATAAGGCGACGGATGAGATCACGATCGGTGTGGTGCGTAATGATCGCGATGAGTACGGCAATCCGAAGGATGTCTACATGCAGTACAATATTCTTGATCAGAACATTCGTCTGCTCGGCGGCTACCGTTGGAACATGAAGCAGGAAACCGGGAATAACGTCTTTGCGGGGCTGGGGCTCAGCACGCCGACGGTACTCGGCTTCAATGCGTATGCGTCCTATATTGCCGGCAAGGATTTCAATGAGACTCAGGTTGGACTGAATAAGTCCTTGATCGCCAATCTGGATCTCAATGTGAATTATCACAACTTCAAGCCGGATCACGGCAGCCGTGAAAACGGCGTCGGGGTCGGTCTGACGATGCGTTTTTGATTGTATTCACCATCCAGTCGGGCACTCTCTGCAAGATGCAGGGAGTGCCTTTTGAAATTTTATTTGCATTGTTTGAGGTGGGATGGTAAAATACTCCCTAAGTGAATGGATCGGATCATTTTTCTTGTGGTTTTCGGATTGCTGTGCGGTCGTTTTTTTTCACAGCAGGATCAGCGAGAACGGCGTTTTTCATATGGCGACAATGGATGATGCAGCATCCTCTGGTCGCTGTATTTTCGTGTGGATGAATTCTGATTTCATGATCGAATGGATAAGCAAGCATTTGATAAGAGGGACATGATGAAGATGTTCCGTATTCTATGGGGGTGTGTTTTTTGTCGTTAAATCGTAATGGCAATCATGGGAAAAATGTGCAGAAGGTACAGGTTATACCGCTCGGCGGTCTTGGCGAAATCGGAAAGAACATGACTGCCATCCGCGTGGATGATGAAATTCTCGTTGTGGATTCCGGGCTTATGTTCCCGGAGGAGGATATGCTCGGAATCGATCTCGTCATTCCGGATATTACCTATCTGATCGAAAACAGGGAGAAAGTTAAGGCGATTGTTTTGACGCATGGGCATGAGGATCATATCGGAGCTCTGCCCTACGTGATGAAGCAGATTCCCGTACCTGTCTATGGGACACGCCTGACGCTCGGGATCCTTGAGGGACGTCTCAAGGAAAACGGCGTCGACTCCAGCAATCTGCACTCCGTGATGGCAGGGGATATCATCAATATCGGCTGCTTCAGTGTCGGCTTTATCCGCGTCAACCACTCGATTCCAGATGCGGTCGGTCTGTCGATCAAGACTCCCGTCGGAATGATCGTCCACACGGGCGATTTTAAACTCGACTATACGCCGGTCGATGGACAGATGACAGATTTTCGCCGCTTCTCTGATCTCGGCAACAAGGGGGTTCTGCTCCTCCTCGCAGACAGCACGAACGCGGAACGCGAGGGGCATACGGCGAGCGAGCGCACGGTTGGGGCGGCGTTTGACAAGTCGTTCCACAATGTACGTGGACGTATCATTGTTGCAACGTTTTCCTCAAATGTGCATCGCATCCAGCAAGTCATTGACACGGCGGTCAAATACAAACGCCGTGTCGCCGTCCTCGGACGCAGCATGGAGAATGTCGTCGGCATCTCCCTTGAGCTCGGTTATCTGAATGCACCGGAGGGCACGATCATCGGCATTGATGAGATCAACAATTTCCGCCCTGAGCAGATCGTCGTTGTGACGACCGGCAGTCAGGGGGAGCCGATGTCTGCGCTTTCGCGCATGGCAGCATCTGATCACCGTAAGATCACGATTGTGCCGGGTGATACAGTTGTCATCTCTGCAACACCAATTCCGGGCAATGAGAAGCTGGTCTCCAAGACGGTGGACAATCTGATGAAGCTCGGCGCGAACGTTATCTATGGGCGTGACAAGGGAATCCATGTCTCGGGGCACGGCAGCCGCGAGGAGTTAAAGCTCATGCACAATCTTGTGCGTCCGAAGTTTTTTATGCCCGTGCACGGCGAGTACCATCATCTCGTGCAGCATGCAAGTCTTGCCCGTGAGCTTGGTATGCCGAAGGAGAATATCTTCATCAGCGAGAACGGGCAGATTCTCGAGTTTACGAAAGAGAAGGGGCAGGTTGTCGGTCGCGTGCAGTCCGGCATGGTCATGGTTGATGGTCTCGGTGTCGGCGATGTGGGCAACATCGTCCTGCGCGACCGCCGTCAACTTTCACAGGATGGTATCCTCATCATCGTGGTGACGATGGATCGCCAGAACAACCGTGTGGTCTCGGGCCCCGACATCGTCTCGCGCGGCTTTGTCTATGTGCGCGAGTCCGAGGCACTGATGGACGAGGCACGTGCACGCGTTCAGCAGGCACTCGACCGCTGCGAGGATGAGAATGTGCGCGAGTGGTCGGCGATCAAGTCGAATGTACGCGATGCGCTTAGTCGCTATCTTTTCGACAAAACACGTCGCCGTCCGATGATTCTGCCCATCATTATGGAGATTTGAGTTTATTTAATACGGTACAAGTCGTCCTAATGGACGACTTTTCTATTTGTAAGTAGTTCAGAAAAAATGTATCGTTATGTATCTTGCAGGAGCAAAAAAAAAAGCGTACAATACGTTCAGTATAATGTGTGAATTGGGGCGAGGAGGAGTTTTATGACATCAGCTGAACAGAAAGAGCTCCAACTTTTTGCGGTAAAGGTACGCGAGGGGATTCTGCGCGGTACACATGCTGCAAAAAGTGGACATCCGGGTGGTTCTCTTTCATCGACGGAGTATTTTACCTATCTCTACAACAAGGAGATCCGCGTTGATCCAAAGAACCCGCACGACCCGAACCGAGATCGCTTTGTCCTCTCGAAGGGGCATGTTGCACCCGGTCTCTATGCGACGCTTGCCAATCGCGGCTTCTTCCCTGTAGATGAACTTTTGACGCTTCGCCACATCGGCTCACGCCTGCAGGGCCACCCGAATATGAACCTCACACCGGGCGTGGATATGTCCACAGGTTCGCTCGGACAGGGAATCTCGACCGCGGCAGGTATGGCAAAGGGGGCGAAGTATCTGGGCAAGGATATCAATGTCTATACACTGCTTGGAGATGGTGAACTCGCCGAGGGACAGGTGTGGGAGGCAACGATGTTTGCCGCACACTATAAACTGGACAATCTCTGTATTACAGTGGATGTCAATGGCCTTCAGATTGATGGCGCGACAGCAGATGTCATGAACACAGCACCAATCGATGGAAAGTTTGAGGCATTCGGCTGTGACGTTCTCTGGATTGACGGGCATGACTTCAACGCGCTCGAAAAGGCATTCCAGAGGTTCCACGCAAACAAGGGCACAGGAAAGCCGACGGTCATTCTGATGAAGACGGTGAAGGGCAAGGATATCTCATTTATGGAGAACAATGCCGGCTGGCATGGCAAGGCACCCAATGATGACGAACTCGCACAGGGGATTTTGGAGCTTTCTGCAATTCGTAAGAAAATTGAGGAGGCATGAGCATGGCAGATGTAAAGAAAATTGCAACGCGCGACAGCTACGGAAACGGACTCGTAGAACTTGGCAAGGAGCACATAGATCTTGTCGTTCTGGATGCGGATCTTGCGGGAGCGACAAAGACCAGTATATTTAGGAAGGCATTCCCCGATCGCCATTTCAACTGCGGTATTGCCGAGAGCAATCTCGTTGGCGTTGGCGCGGGACTCTCGACAATGGGACTCGTCCCGTTTGTATCCACCTTTGCCATGTTTGCGGCAGGACGTGCATACGAGCAGGTGCGCAATACGGTCGGCTATCCGCACCTGAATGTCAAGATCTGTGCGACACACGGCGGTATTTCCGTCGGTGAGGACGGGGCATCACATCAGTGCTGCGAGGACTTCGCTCTCATGCGTACGATCCCAGGCATGACAGTCATGTGTCCCTCGGATGATGTTGAGGCACGCAAGATGGTGCACGCCGCATACGAAATGGAAGGCCCTGTATACATTCGCTTTGGACGTGCGGCAACGCCCGTGTACCATGATGAGTCGTTTGAGTTTGCAATTGGCAAGGGGGAAGTTCTGCAGGATGGGACGGATGTTGCCATCATCGCTACAGGGATTCTCGTACCGGAGGCGATCGAGGCGGGAAAACGTCTTGCTGCTGAGGGAATCAAAGCGCGTATCATCAATATGGCGACAATCAAGCCGCTCGATGAGGAGCTGGTGATCCGTGCAGCGAAGGAATGCGGCAGAATTGTGACTGTCGAGGAGCACAATATTCTCGGCGGGCTTGGTGAGGCTGTTGCCGCCGTTGTTGCGGAGCACATACCCGTTTCTGTCCATTGCATCGGTGTCCGCGATGAGTTCGGTCATTCGGGGCCTGCAGGAGAACTGCTCAAGCAGTTCGGGCTGACGGCAGAGCATATTACCGCACAAACACAGTCATTCATTGGAAAATAAGAGAAGTTGGCAAGACGACGCTTTTACATTTGTAGAGGCGTCCTTTTTATTGCAGAGAAGTCCATTCGTGTGAGATGGATAAAATGTCTTGTGGATTTCAGGGGAATTGTTTATAATGTAAGGAGTTTAGACTATACAGTGTTGGAAGAGGATTTCTCATGAAGCGGTACACGCTGTTTATCATGATAACCGCCCTTCTCGTGATCGTCATTGCCGCAGGTTCGGCGTATTTGTCGTCCGGGCTGCGCACCACGGTGCAGAGACACCCAATGCAGGAGCTGACAGCATATACATCGTTGCCGACAGAAATTGCGGCGGTATTGTCCGAGGAGTATGAAAAAGAGTATAATATTCGTGTCAATTTTGTCCAGCTGTCTTCCGAACAGATTCTGAAACGTTTGGATGAGCAGTCGCGTGAGGAAAATGGCGGGAAAGCAGCCCTTGTTCTGGCAGATCGCGAGACTCTGGATCGTGCAGCTGTCGCTGGCTACCTCGTGCCCTATATTTCTGAAAAGAGCGATCAGGTTGCGGACTCGTTCCGCCATCCGAATCGCTATTGGACGGGCGTATGGTATGATCCTGTGGTCTTTGCCGTAAATCAGGATTATCTTCGCACGCACCTCGATTTGCCGAACTCGTGGCAGCAGCTTGCACAGCAGCGGGACATCCGCATTGGGACGACAGATTTTATGGCGGCGGATGCTTCGTCAAACTTACTCTACAGCATGATTGCCGAGTATGGGGATCAGCGTGCCTTTGAGATTTGGCGCAGGATTCAGCCGAAGATCATGCAGTACTCCAAATACCTGCATACACCTGTACGTCAAGCAGGAATGGGAGAGGTGGATCTCTCAGTTGCAGTGCTCAGTGAAACCCTGCGCTATGTACACGACGAATATCCCATCCGCATTCTGTACCCTGTGGATGGTACGTCGGTTGTGATCTATGGTACAGGCATTGTCTTTCGTGCGGTGGAGCGTGATGCTCATGCAGCCGAAGGCTTTGCAGACTGGCTCTTGACAGATGAAGCACAGTTTTCGCTCTCACAGCATCGCTTCTACTTCCTGACCACAAATCCGATGACGCTGTCCTATCAGATGTTTGCTGGAAAGAATATCAATGTTTTTAAAAACAGACCGTATTTCAGCAAGGAGGAAAAGGAGATTCTCCTAGATCGTTGGATCAAAGAGGTGCGGTTTTACGAGGAATAACGAAAGCCGGAGGAGAGTTTATCAGTGAAAGCAGGTTTTATCAGTCTCGGTTGTGCGAAGAATCTTGTTGATACGGAGGTCATGCTCGGCATCATGCGGGAGCATGGCATTGAGATCACCAATGAGCCTGCGGAGGCGGATATTCTGATCGTAAATACCTGCGCGTTCATTCAGTCCGCCAAGGAAGAGTCCATCACAACGGTGCTTGGGATGGCAGACTATAAGGAGACGGGGCGTTGTCGGAGCCTCATTGTGGCAGGCTGTCTCGGTCAGCGCTATGGACAGCAGCTGCTCGATGAGATTCCCGAGGCAAATGCCATCATTGGCACAGGGGCGTGGAGCCGTATCATGGAGGTAATTCAGGAGACGCTGAAAGGGCGGCGCCTCCTGATTGCGGGCAAGGATGAGACCATCTACGATGCCAAGACCCCGCGTCTGCGTACGACACCCCAGTATACAGCCTATGTAAAGATTGCCGAAGGATGCGATCACCGTTGCGCCTTCTGTGCGATCCCTCTGATTCGCGGCAGCTTTCGCAGTCGAGCGATGGAGGATATTCTGGATGAGGTGAGGGAGCTCGCAGAGAGCGGTGTGCGCGAAATTGTTTTGATTGCACAGGACAGTGCGAACTATGGTCTAGATCGCTATCAAAAGCCTATGCTGCCTTCACTTCTGCGGGAGCTAACGAAGATTGAGAAGATTGCATGGATCCGCGTGCTCTACAGCTATCCGAAATACTTCACGGATGAGCTCATCGACGTGATTGCGAGCGAGCCAAAGGTCGTGAAATATGTGGATCTCCCACTTCAACATGCACATGATGCAGTTCTTCGTTCAATGAATCGTCCAGATACAAGGAAGGGCGTGGAGAAGCTGATTCAAAAACTGCGTGAGCGGATCCCAGGCGTTGCTATCCGCTCGACATTCATTGTGGGATTCCCCGGTGAAACGGACACGCACTATCAGGCACTCCGCTCATTTGTTGAAGAACAGCGTTTTGATAAAGTAGGAATCTTTACTTACTCAGAGGAGGAGGATACGCCTGCGGCAGTGATGGCACAGAAGGTTTCTGAGGAAGTCATGCAGGAGCGTTATCATGATTTGATGAGTCTGCAAAGCAAGATCTCTGAGGAAATCAATATCGCGCTCGAAAATCATGAGATCGATGTTCTGATTGAAGGACGTGATACCGAGCAGCAGTCCATTGCTGTGGGGCGTTCCTATCGTGAAGCACCCGAGGTGGATGGGCAGATCTACATAGAAGGGGATACGGAGAGCCTTGTGGGTGATATTGTGCGCGTTCGTCTGCTCCAAGGATTTACCTATGATATCGTAGGCGAGAGGGTAGTATAATGGTTGTTTCGAATGAAATATCCGCGGAGGAAATGGGCAGAGAACTGTGTGAAGCAGGGATGACCATTGCCTGTGCAGAATCTTGTACAGGCGGACTTCTCACGAGCACGCTGACGGACGTTCCTGGCAGCTCCGCCTATGTCGTGGGCAGCGTTATATCCTATGCCAATCATGTGAAGTCGAGTATCCTGCATGTTCCGGAGCATGTTCTCACTGTATGCGGTGCCGTTTCAGAGGAGACTGCACGTGTGATGGCAGAGAGTATACGGCAGCTTATGCAGACGGACATCGGCGTGGGGATTACAGGAATTGCGGGACCCGATGGCGCCTCCGCAGACAAACCGGTCGGCCTGGTCTATATTGCTGTAGCTGATCGGGGACATACAATGGTCAAAAAAAATATTTTTTATGGAACGCGGATGCAGAATAAGCAGGCGGCTGTTGGTCAAGCGCTTGATATGATACGTGATGTGATCCGGGGCTCTACATGATGGAGAAGGATCGAAATCTTGTGAGCGCTGTTTTCATAGCGAGAGAGAATTGAAGGAGAATTGTCAATGAAGATGTCATCAAGAAAAACAATGCTTACCGCTGCGGTGCTTGTTACACTTTCGACGGGAACAACATATGCCGCTACGCCAGGTACGGTGGACACACAGGATCTCTTTCACGCCAACCGACTGGTTACAGATTCGGCAAAGGGCGCTACGCTAGAAGAGCAGTCTGCACCGGATCGCTATGAAGCCTCCATATCTGCACAGAAGAAAGAAGTCGCGACTGCTTCGGCGGCAGCCAAAGCGGCTCCTGCCAGAACGGTTCAGCCGGCGCGGCTTCGTTGGGAGAGTGTCGATACACGTCTTGCCGCACGCAATAATGATCCTTCGTTCAGCCTTTCTGCACAAAAGGCGAAGCCTGTTATCATTACGGCTGAGGACATCAAACGTGAAGAAAAACTCGCGGCAAAAGAAGGCCGTCCCGTGCAGGAGCTTGTCGGGGATGTAAATATGAACCGACCAGTACCGCCGCCGCGTCCTAAGAGATCCGCAGAGCCTCAGCATCCTGTCGATCAGGCTGGTACGAATGCATCTATGCCTGCATCTGCGGCTGCTGTTTCTGGAGCGAATCGCCAGCCTTTTACGCAGACAGAGATGTATACGCCGTCTGCTGTGGGCGCACCTTCACGTACATCACCTGCGGCTTCAATGCCGCAGAGTCATGCTCAACAATATACACCGTCAGGCAGCGCACAGACAAATACGCCATACACTCCTGCGGGGACGAGGGCGGGTGCCATAGGGGAAAGCTCCTCAGCTTTGCCTCAGACGTCCATCTCTGCTGCTGCCGAAGCTCAGCAGAAACCTTCGCGGCCGCGTTACCCGCAGCTTCCACATGAGGAGTTTTCACTGACACCTCCCGCAGAGAATGGTGCTGTGCCGAAACAACCGGACCGCTTTGAGGCTGTTGGAAGCTCGTCTACACAACATCCTGCTGTCGCCGCTGTAAAAGACCAAACTCCTGTAGTTGAGCATTCTGTACGTCCTGAGGGTGTTCCGGCAATCCAGCCGAGGCAGGTGCTTCAGAATTCGAATGAAGACCTTGCGGGTATTTCGGATGAAGTGTGTCGTCATATCCTTGCCGGACAGCTTGCTATGGAGGTTCAGCTGCAGCGGGATCCGAGTGTTGCAGGAATGCGTGCGATCACGAAGGTTCTGCGCGAGAATACAACACTTACACACCTTCAGAAGATTGACTTCCTCATCGGGTTTGGGCGTGCACTCCATCGGAGTGGGCTGCCGCGCCAGCAGGAAGCGCTTCTCATCAAGACGATTGCAGAAGCGTTTTAAGAAATCGCTGATAAAATGAAGCTCGCTGGTGCAGATTTTTGTTCAGTCGAGGAGACAAACTGGACACATAGCAAGGGCCATGTGGAGGATTTGTCGACAAAGAGAGGCCGGAAAAGATATGGCCAAGAAGGAAGCACTGAATTTATCAGTGCTTCCTTAACGTATTTGTTCTGAGCAGAGGTTCATACGGGGGAGAGTTATGAAACATCTTAATATCGCCGTGATTGCAGGAGACGGCATTGGTCCCGAGGTCATTGCCGAAGGGAAAAAAGTATTTGCGGGAATTGCGAAGATGGACGGCAATTTTTCGGTTGATTTTGAGGACTTCCCTTGGGGGTGCGAATACTACCTGAAGACGGGGGTAATGATGCCGGAGGATGGGTTGGCTCGCCTTCAGTCCTTTGATGCTGTCTATCTCGGAGCCGTAGGCTATCCGGGCGTACCGGATCACGTTTCTTTGGGCGATCTTTTGCTTCGGATCCGGCGCGGCTTCGATGAGTACATCAACTTGCGTCCCGTACGCCTGTTGAAGGGGGCACCGTGTCCCCTTGCCGACGTATCAACAGAAGAGATCAATATGATTGTCGTACGTGAGAACAGCGAGGGAGAGTACGCAAACGTCGGGGCACATCTCTATCCTGGGACGGAGCGCGAGGTAGCCTTTCAGACCGGAGTGTTCTCGAGGCATGGCTGTGAGCGCGTTATCCGATATGCCTATGAACTCGCCCGCCGTGAAAGGCGTTCGCTTACCTCAATTTCCAAGGGAAATGCGCTGCGGTACTCGATGGTTTTCTGGGATGAAATCTTCGCGGAGATTGGCAGGGAATATCCCGATGTGGAGACACATAGTCTGCTCGTCGATGCGGCAAGCATGTTCTTTGTCAAAGATCCTAAGCGCTTCGAAATCGTTGTGACGAGCAATCTGTTCGGTGATATACTGACCGATCTCGGTGCTGCGATTGCAGGTGGTATGGGGCTTGCAGCAGGTGCAAATCTCAATCCAGAGCGTAAGTACCCGTCGATGTTCGAGCCGATTCATGGGAGTGCACCAGATATTGCGGGACAGGAGATTGCCAATCCTCTGGCATCTATCTGGTCGGTCAGTCAGATGCTCGCCTTCCTCGGGGAAGAGGTATGGGCAGAGCGGCTTTTAGCTGCGATTGAGATTCTGCTTGTGGAACGAAGGACGTTGACACCGGATCTTGGCGGAAGTGCCAAGACCTCGGAGATCGGTGCCGCCGTACTTGAGATTTTGGAACGCTGATTGAGCAGTTGCATGAAGAAGCGCGAGGTTTTTAGCCTCGCGCTCTATTTAGATATTGGAGATGGAGTGTGTGAGATGAAAGAGCTACAACGCATACGCAAGGCGGTCATTCCTGCGGCAGGCTATGGGACACGCTTTCTTCCTGCTACGAAGGCAACGCCGAAGGAGATGCTGCCCATTGTGGATAAGCCGACCATCCAGTATATTGTAGAGGAGGCTCTTACAAGCGGCATTGAGGACATTCTGATCATCAGTGGTCATGGCAAGCGTGCCATAGAGGATCACTTTGATTCGGCTCCTGCGCTTGAGCATGAACTCGAGCGGAAGGGGAAGTCAGACCTTCTTGATCTCGTACGTGAGACGACGGATGTGAATGTGCACTATGTTCGGCAGAAATATATGCGTGGGTTGGGGGATGCCATCCTATGTGCGCGCAGTTTTGTCGGGGAGGAGCCGTTTGCTGTTCTTCTTGGCGATGATGTTGTCTATCATCCGGAGCGTTCAGCACTGCGTCAGTTGATTGATATTTATGAAGAAACGGGCGGATCTGTTCTTGGCTGTCAGGTGGTTGCGGACGAACAGGTATCCTCATACGGCATCGTTGCAGGAGAAACACTTGCGAATCCTCGCCTTATGCGTGTCTCTGATATGGTGGAAAAGCCATCGCTGGAAGAGGCGCCGAGCCGCATGGCCGTACTCGGGCGCTATATTATTCGTCCGGAGATCTTTTCCATTCTTGGTGAGACGAAGCCGGGAAAGGGTGGTGAGATTCAGCTTACAGATGCACTCAAGGTACTGGCACAGCGGGAAGCTGTATATGCCTATGACTTCAAGGGGAAGCGGTACGATCTCGGGGACAAGCTTGGATTTTTGCAGGCGACGGTGGAGTTTGCTCTGCGCCGCGCAGATCTCGGTGCTGACTTTCAGGCGTATCTGAGAGATCTTGTAAAGAGCATGTGAGGCGATCTGATTGCAGAAGGAAAACCAGGCAAATCTTGCGCTTATCCTAAGCGTGATTGGCACAATCGGTACCGTAGGGCAGGGCTCCTCTCTTGTTGTTGCCACCCTTCATCACGGATTTTTGGCCGCAACAATTGGGGGGCTTGCGGATTGGTTTGCTGTGAAGGCGATCTTCGGTCGTCCGCTCGGTATAGCACATCGTACAGATATCCTGCGTCGTAACCGTGCGCGGATTATGGAATCGCTTGTGCGGTTCTCTGCGGATGATTTACTCAGCAAGCAGAACATTATGGACGTTGTTGAACGAGAGCAGATCGGAGCGCTCCTCGTGGAGTATTTGCAGCATCGTGGGGGTGGAGAGCGTCTCATTGAGGCGAGCATCGACATTCTCCGTCACGTCGCCTCCGATGTGGACAGCCGCAGCATAGCAAAGGAACTAACACCCTATGTGATACAGGCACTTCATGAACTTCCATTGGAGGATAGCTTTGCGGAGTTGCTGAATGTTCTAACTGAGGAACCTCACGCTGATCGTATCTTTAATATGCTGGTTCGTATGGGATCACAGCTCATACGTACGCAGGTGTTTCAGGATATGCTCCGCGAGAATATTGCATCCATACGTATGGAATATGAAGGCGACGGAATGATTCGTGCCTTTGTCCTATCCTTTTTTGACGATGCCTTGATCGCGGAGTGGCTGACTGGGCGGTTGGAGGAGATCCTAACGTCGGCAATGCGCTCGGATGACAGGCGCCACAAGGAGGGGGTTCAATTACTCATCTCCTTTGTGGAAGGACTGCGCACAAATTCGAAGTTGTACGAGGAACTGCATCGCTATAAGCTGCATGTGATTGAACACCTCGAGATTGAGAACCTTCTCGCTGAATTCATAGAGCGCCGTATGAAGGGGCATCATGCCTTTTGGATTCCATATCTGAAGGAGCTTCTGAATGAGAAAATAGATGCTTTTGTGCATTCGGAAAGTTGGCGGAACCGTGCAGATCGGTGGATGAAGGAGCTTGCTGCGGGAGAGATAGAGAAGCATCACGAGATGATTGCAGACTTTGTCAGGGAATATTTGAATCAAAAGACAGATGATGAACTCATTGCTTTTGTGGAGAGCAAGGTGCGCACCGACTTGCAGATGATTCGTGTGAACGGTGCCATCGTTGGTGCGTTTGTTGGAATGGGGTTGTCGCTTATCGTGAGATTTGCAGAAAGGATGTGGGGGTTATGACACGAACGTGGAACAAGGCGGATACGGCTCTGTTGACTTCCTTCGTATTCTTTCTGTTCGCCCTTGGATTACATCTATGGTTTTCTGCGGTACTTTGGGCGGAGGGTCTGCTCATGGTCAGTGAGGCGGCTCTGGTTGGCGGAGTTGCAGACTGGTTTGCCGTCACGGCACTCTTTCGAAAGCCTCTGGGGTTTCCTTACCATACAGCCATATTGCCGCGCAGACGGGACAACTTTATCCATGCGATCACCATTATGGTGCAAAAGGAATTTTTTTCCCGTCGGAAGATTTTTCGACATATTGAAAAGATTCATCTGATTCCGATGTTGCAGGAGTTTTTGCATAAAAAAAAGACGGAAGAGCAGTTGACCGGAACAGTTCTTCACTTTGTCCGTGCAGCATTTTTTCGAAAAAACAATAAAAAGGTAATTTCCTATCTGTCTGTACGGTTCAAAAATTTACTTTTGCGTGAGGATCCGTCAGAGCTCATGAATCGCTTTGCTGCGCTGTCCAGAACAAATGCATGGGCTCAGCAGATGCTCTCCCGCATTTCCCTGCTCCTCGCGCGAGAGGTATCCACAGAGGAGACGCGGCAGTCCATTCGGGAGGTGCTTGCGGAACTCGAGCGGGAAAAGATTGGTGTCGGTTTTTTATCGCGTCTGCTTGAGGTGACGAATACAGTCAATCTCGACGAGGGCGCAGATCTGATTCAGAGACATACCTGCAACATTTTGGAAGAATTTGGAAGAGACGGATCTCCATTACAGGAAAATGCGATTGCACTCATCCATGACTGCTTGTTGGAGCTGCAGCAGGACAATGAGCTTCTGCAGCTTGTACGCGAACTGCAGGAACGACTTTCTCGTGAGCTTCCAATTGATGAAACGCTCACGCGTCTCTTTCATGGTATGCGGAAACACTTCCAGATGGATTTAAAGCGGGAAGTCGATCCTATCGAGGAGCATATGCCGGAGTTCTATATGCATTTGCGGAGCATCCTACACGTTGAATATCAGCATATGCTCTATCTGGTTGAGACGCATCCAGAGCTGCAGAAGATCATCGCAAAGGTACTCTATGACCTCTTGGCACGCTCTGCGCTCCACGCACAGACGCTCGTTGGTGTTATTGTCGGCAATGTTCTGTCCCGTCTCACAGACGATGAACTCAATCATCTCATCTATGACAAGGTAGAGCAGGATCTCTTGTGGATTCGGGTCAATGGCTCTCTCGTCGGCGGCTGTATTGGACTCCTGCTTTTTATCTCTATGAATCTGCTTGCGTAATCAGATAAAGTACATGAGATTCTCATTGCTCTCCTCACGGTTCAGTGCCGTAAGGAGATCTTCCAATGAAATGCCATTCAGTGTCTCGTATATACTTTTATCCAGCACATCAAAGACCGTACGGGAGAGGATATGATTGAGCGGCTCCATTTTTTCGGATGCTGCTCCGGTCTTTTCGATCAGGGAGATCTCAATAGAGGAGAGAATGTCATAGGCTGTAATCTGACGCGGCTGGCGGGAGAGCTGATACCCTCCCTGAGAGCCCTTAATCGAGTTGACAAGCTTGCTGCGCTTGAGAAGGGAAAACACCTGCTCAAGGTATATTTTAGAGATACCAAGATGATCAGAAATGCTGATGATCGTAATGGGGGAGGAGGTTTCGTAGTTGCGTGCGAGATATACCATAGCAGCAATTCCATAGCGTCCTTTTGCGGAGATTTTCATTGACTCATCCTCTTTCCATAAAACATAGTTTTTCTATTGATATAATATGTTAAAAATAAAAAAATGTCAAACAAAAAATCCCTTCTCGTATGAGGAAGGGATTTTGTATTACAGATATAATCTCAACGCTTCGAGAATTGGGATGCCTTACGTGCCTTCTTGAGACCGTACTTGCGACGTTCCTTCTCACGCGGATCACGCGTGACGAAGCCTGCTTTTTTGAGAGCAGGGCGCAGTTCTGCATCCATTTCGATGAGTGCACGCGTAATGCCATGGCGAATTGCACCGGCCTGACCAGATGCACCACCGCCGGATACGTTGGCAATCACATCGTATTTATCAACTGTTTCGGTCAGATTGAGCGGCTGACGAACGATCAGTTCGAGCGTCTTCAGACCAAAGTATTCTGCCATTTCACGACCGTTGATCGTAACCTTGCCGTCGCCCGGAACGAGGCGAACGCGTGCAACTGAGGTCTTGCGGCGACCCGTGCCGTAGTAAGTGACTTGTGCCATCGAACAGATTCCTCCTTTTACGAAACTCAGCGAATATCAAACGCCAGCGATTCGGGCTTCTGTGCTGCATGGGGATGCTCGGGACCGACGTAAACATTCAGCTTACGGAAGATCTGTGCGCCGAGGCTGTTCTTCGGCAGCATACCCTTGACAGCGTGTTCGATGACGCGGGTCGGAAAGCGATCGAGCATCTGACCGGCAGTCGTAAAGGTCGTGCCGCCCTGATAGCCGGAGTGACGGAAGTAGGTCTTGTCCGTCAGCTTCTTTCCCGTGAACTTGACTTTCTCAGCATTGATAACGATGACATAATCGCCGGTATCAACGTGCGGCGTGTAGATGGGCTTGTTCTTGCCGCGCAGAACCTTTGCAATCTCTGCCGCAAGACGGCCGACTGTCTGATTCTCGGCATCTACAACATACCACTTGCGTTCAATATCGGCGGCTTTCGCCATAACCGTGGTTTTCACGTAATTCCCCCCTATGAGAGTAAGAGCATTCAATATGTAGAGTTGATGCAATATCCGCTCATGCCTCCGGGGCTAATGGATACATGAAAAATATCACACGTTGCTATTCTAAAAAATTTTGACTGGAATGTCAAGGCATTTTATCCATTGCGTACTTTACTTTTTCTGCGATGCCGCACATTTTTTTCTTTGGCACGGAGCAAGCCGCAATACGTACGCCCATTTTCAGAGGTACAGCGAAAATGAGATCCTCGTGGAGCAGGTTGCAGACCGCCTGCGGATCTGCTGCCGGAATGGCGAGGAAGAAACCGCCCTTATAGGGGAGTGCGGGAAGTCCGCACTGTGCCGCTTCCTGCATAAAGATATCGCCGCGTTCCTGCACGAGGTGATAGAGTGCATCCCGTTCCGCCTCGTATGAGGCATAGGCAGTCTTGTCCTGCTGGATACGCGTCAGGAGTGTCATCGCACCGCGGTTGATGTTCGACCACGTCGCTCGTGCCGCATACTTGCTGATCTCGCCGAACTCATCGATGACTGCCTTGCTCGAAGAGAGCGCGATCAGTGCACCGCAGCGCTGTCCATAGAACGTGTATGCCTTGGACATGGAGAAGGAAAAGAGCGTCAGGATGTTTTCCGGCAGATTGGAGAACTTCTGCATAAAGGCGCGTGCTTCGTGCTTTTCTCCCGCAAAGTCGATGTAGGCGATGTCGACGAGCAGATGGATTTTCTTTCCTGCAGCGGCATGTTTCTTCACGCAGTCCAGCACATGATCCCAGTCCTCGGAGGAGAGGCTGTACCCTGTTGGATTGTGTGCCGGCGTATTGAGGATGATGAGCAGACTTTCCTGCTTCTTGAGGAGTGCGTCAACCGAGGCTGCAAATGCCGTATGGTTGAAGTTGTTTGCCTCATCAAAGAGTTGGAAGTTTGTCACAGAGGAGCCAAGTTCCTGACAGATGACATTGTACGTTCCCCAGAACCAATCTGAGGTGAGCACCTGATCGCCCTTTTCCACATAGTTGTCGACAGCAGTACGCAGTGCGCCCGTTCCGCCTGCAGTTGCAATCGCACCAAGATATCCTGTGGGACGGTTTCCGGCAAATGTGATGTCGATCGTTGCCTCCAGATATTCCGGAAGCCCCGAGATCGGTGCGTAGGCAATATAATCCTCCACGGGCAGGGAGCGGAAGACGCGCTCGACCGTGGGGAGATGGGCGAGTTTTCCGGCATCGTCCATCACCGCGCCAATGGTTGCGTTCACAACGCATTCCTCGCCGTGTTCGGCGACTGCAGCGCGGCATGCCGCAGCAGCACCGAAAATTGCGTCCTTCAGTCTCCTTGATGCTGCGTGTGATGCCGCCATCTGAATAGCCATGTGTATACGCTCTCCTTTTCGTTTTGAAAGCACGGATCGAGTGAAACCCTCCGACAGAGCGACAGGGGTTCAATAATCCGTGCTTTCCCTAAAATGCACTATGATGATAGCGCGTTGTTCTGTTTATGTCCACAGGATATATAGGTGTATACAAGTATTCTTATGAGTTCGGGAAGAACTCATCGTGAATGCGGTTGACTGCGTCCTTCACACTGCCGCCCTTGATGAGACAGGAGATGCTGATCTCCGACGTACTGATGATCTCAATATTGATTTCGGCGTTTGAGAGTGCGCCGAACATACGCGAGGCGATTCCGGGGCTGCCGAGCATTCCCGCACCGACAATCGAGATCTTTGCGACATCGTTGTCGATGGCGACAGCGGAGGCCTTGATTTCTGCAGAGATGCCCTCGACGACCTGTTTTGCTTCCTCCGCATCGATGGTAGCGACGGTAAAGACCATATCGGTCATATTGGATTCGGCACTGCGAATGCTCTGCACGATCATATCCACGTCAATGTTGGCATCTGCAAGTGCGGAGAAGATCTTGTGTGCAACCCCGGGGACGTTGGAGACACCGAGAACGGTGATCTTGGAGACGTGTTCGTCATGGGTAACGCCGCGAATGATAAAGGATTTTTCTTCCACTGTGTATTCCTCCCTAATGATAGTTCCCGGTTCTGACGTGAAGGTTGAACGGACGTGAATGGGGATACCATAGAGTTGTCCCATCTCCACGGAGCGCGGCTGCATGACACCTGCACCAAGACGCGCCATCTCAAGCATTTCGTTGTAGGTAATTTCACGCATACGACGTGCACCCTTTGCAATGCGCGGATCTGCAGAATAGATCCCGTCGACATCCGTGAAGATCTCGCAAGTATCCGCACCGATTGCGCCCGCTATCGCGACAGCGGACGTGTCTGAGCCGCCACGCCCGAGTGTCACGGGATTGCCTTCCGCATCCGTTCCTTGGAATCCCGCAATGACAACGATATTGCCCTTGTCCAGCTCCTCGTGCACACGCTTTGGCTCAAGACCTAGAATACGCCCCTTCGTATGTGCGCTGTCGGTCCTCATGCCTGCCATTGCGCCCGTAAGGGAGATAGCAGGTTGTCCCAAGGAGCGGAATGCCATCGCAAGGAGTGCGATGGAGACCTGTTCGCCCGTCGTCATGAGCATATCCATCTCGCGTGCATAATGATAGGGGCTCTCTACAACCTCGCCCGCGAGGGCGATGAGATCATCCGTCGTGTCGCCCATGGCCGAAACAACCATGACAATACGATCATCGGGGGCTTTCTCACTCAGAATTCGCTTTGCTACATTTTTGATTTTTTCAGGCGTAGCCACCGAGCTTCCGCCGAACTTCTTTACAATTAGTGCCATATAATGTCCCCCTATGGATTGATATAATTCCCATAATGGTGAATGCTTAACGCATTATACAATGAAAACAGAGGACTGTCTAGTAAAGGAAGCACTGATAAATTCAGCCACGCCATCTTGACGTATCTTTTTTGCCCGCACTGTGTCGACAAATCCTCCACATAGCCCTTGCTATGCGTCCGGTTTGTCTCCTTGTTCGGACGAAAAAATCTACGCCAATCTGATGGACTTCATTTTATCAGCGATTCCTAAACAGAATGCAAATGTGCAGGGACAGGGATAAAAATATGACCTTACTCCATGCAGTGCACAGAGTAAGGTCATACAAAGATTTTGTTAAGGCAACGAGAAATTACTTGTTCTGGTCAATGAGTGCCTGAACTTCGGCAGCCTTGCCATCGGAGCCGAGTACCTCTTTGATCTTGTGGGAAACAAGTTCCTTGATATAGCTGCGGCCATCGGTCAGATACTGGCGCGGGTCGAAGTGTGCCGGCTCCTTCTTGAAGTGCTCGCGAATACCTGCGGTCATCGCGAGACGGAGGTCGGAGTCGATGTTGATCTTGCAGACGGAAGACTTTGCCGCACGGCGCAGCTGATCCTCAGGAATACCAACGGCATCCGGCATATGTCCGCCATTCTCGTTGATGATCTTTACATACTTCGGAATGACGGAGGAAGCGCCGTGGAGCACGATGGGGAAACCAGGAATGCGCTTCTCAATCTCCTCAAGAATATCGAAGCGAAGTGGGGGCGGTACGAGAACGCCGTCTGCATTGCGCGTGCACTGATCCGGCGTGAACTTAAATGCGCCGTGTGAGGTGCCGATCGCGATGGCAAGGGAGTCAACGCCTGTCTTCTCAACGAAGTCCTGTACTTCCTCGGGTTTCGTATAGGAGGCGTCCTCGGCGGAGACGTTGACATCGTCCTCAATGCCTGCAAGCTGACCGAGCTCGGCCTCAACGACAACGCCGTGTGCGTGTGCATACTCGGCGACACGTTTTGCGAGGGCAACATTCTCAGCGTACGGCAGGTGGGAACCGTCGATCATGACCGACGTGAAGCCACCGTCGATGCAGGACTTGCAGATATCGAAGTCTGCACCATGGTCGAGGTGCAGAGCGATGGGGATGTCGTTGATTTCGAGTGCAGCCTTGACGAGATGGACAAGATACTCATGACGAGCATATTTGCGCGCACCTGCAGAAACCTGCAGAATCAGAGGGGACTTGAGCTCTCCCGCAGCATCTGTAATGCCCTGAACGATCTCCATGTTGTTGACGTTGAAAGCACCGATGGCGTAGC
>ERZ773067.684-NODE-684-length-19747-cov-3.008684_pt1 | contig 19747 bp, 13 predicted proteins | sample MGYA00580622_ERZ773067 | MGnify/ENA primary metagenome ERZ773067 (study PRJEB29015, sample SAMEA2737998) | human oral metagenome | biome: human oral; feature: human-associated habitat; material: dental | place: China | collected 2113 ...
CAAACGGCTGGGTACAGATAATATTGGTTGCGCCGGATTTTATAAGCTCTATCATTTCACCTGTAAGGAACCAGCCTTCGCCTGTCTGATTGCCGAGAGAAACTATAGGCTCGGCAAATTTTGCAAGCTCGGTTATGTAGCTCTGTTCTACAAAATGTTTACTCTTTCTTAGAGCCTTTCTGGCAGGCTTTCTAAAGAACTCTATAAGGTCTATGGCTCTGTTACTTATAAAGGCATTGCGTTTACTCTTGCCGAGGGTTTCAGCCTTAAAGTTGGTGTTATAGGCACTGTAAAGCAGGAAGTCTATAAGGTCAGGTACAACAGCTTCAGCCCCTTCATTTTCAAGCAAATCTACAACTCCGTTATTTGCACTTGGCAGGAATTTAACAAGGATTTCTCCCACTATGCCTACCTTGGTTTTGGTAAGGCCTTCTACACGAGGCAGATTGTCAAAATCAGCAACTATCTGCTTACAGTTTTTATTAAAGGTAAGCATATTAGCCCTTTTCAGACTTTCTATACACTTTTTCTCCCATTTTCTGTGCAGCTCGTTAGCAGAGCCTTTTACAAGTTCATAAGGTCTTGTAGCGTAGAGCACCCTCATAAACAAATCACCATACACAAGAGCCTGTAAACAACGAAGCAGTATAGGAGGAGTGGCACTAAAGCCCGGATTCTTCTCAAGTCCCTGTACAGAAAGAGAAATAACAGGTATATGAGCCAGTCCTTCCTTTTTCAATGCTCTACGTATAAATCCTATGTAGTTGGAAGCACGACAGCCTCCGCCGGTCTGGCTTATAAAGACTGCCAGCTTATTTACATCATATTTGCCTGACTTAATCGCACTCATAATCTGTCCTACCACTATAAGTGAAGGGTAGCAGGCATCATTGTTTACATATTTAAGTCCTGTATCTATTACAGAATGTTCATCAGCAAGCAGTTCGATATGGTAGCCGCCCCATTCAATAGCAGTTTTAAGCATTTCAAAATGAATAGGTGACATCTGAGGGCAGAGGATTGTATAATCCTTCATTTCCTTTTCAAATACAGCCCTGTCGGTAGCTGAGGAAATATCAAAGTTTTGCTGTGGATTAGCTTCCCTGTCTTTAACCGCTGAGAGTAAAGAACGGATTCTTATTCTTGCAGCACCGAGGTTATTTACCTCATCTATCTTAAGTACAGTATAAATCTTGCCGGCTCTTTCAAGGATGTCACTTACCTGATCGGTAGTTACCGCATCCAGACCACAGCCAAATGAGTTGAGCTGGATTAGATCAAGGGCAGGATTGGTCTTTACATAGCAGGCAGCCTTATAAAGTCTTGAATGGTACATCCACTGATCCATAACCACAAGAGGACGTTCCACCTGACCGAGATGTGAGATAGAATCTTCTGTAAGCACTGCAACTCCGAATGAAGTAATGAGTTCAGGTATGCCGTGATTAATCTCAGGATCTACGTGATATGGTCTTCCCGCAAGGACTATTCCCTTTTTACCTGTTTCTTTAAGGTAAGCAATGACTTCTTCACCCTTTGCTTCTGTATCCTTTTTTGACTGGAGAAGCTCATTCCAAGCCTCTTTAGCAGCGGCTTTTATCTCACTCTTTGGTATTCTTCCTTCAAATATTTTCACAAGTCTGTCGGTAAGTATTTTCTCAGACTCAAGTGAAAGGAAAGGATTTTCAAATGTGATGGAAGGATCTGCAAGTTCTTCCATATTATTTTTTATATTTTCACCGTAAGAGGTTACAATAGGGCAGTTATAATGGTTATTTGAGTCAGGTGTTTCGTTACGTTCGTAGATTACACAAGGGTAGAAGATATGTTTAACACCCTTTTTAAGCAGCCACATAACATGACCGTGGGCAATCTTGGCAGGATAACATTCTGACTCACTAGGTATTGACTCTATTCCAAGCTCGTATATGCTTCTGCTTGAACGTGGAGAGAGCACAACTCTGAAACCAAGTTTAGTAAAGAAGGTAAACCAGAGAGGATAATTCTCGTACATATTAAGAACTCTTGGTATACCTATGGTTCCCCTAGGGGCTTCTTTTTCAGTCAGAGACTTGTAACCGAAGATTCTCTGCATCTTGTACTCAAAAAGGTTAGGAATATTGTCCTTGTTCTTCTCAAGTCCAAGTCCTCTTTCACATCTGTTACCCGATATATAATTTCTTCCGCCTGTAAATGTATTTACTGTGAGCATACAGTGGTTATTACATTTCTGGCATCTCTCCATATTAGTTTCGTAGCTTAAGTTTTTAATCTGCTCATAGGAAAGAGTAGTGGTTTCATCACCCTTTCTGTAATGCTTCCTTGCTATGAGGGCAGCACCGAAAGCACCCATTATACCTGCGATATCAGGTCTTATAGCCTTTGTGCCGGACACCTTTTCAAAACTGCGAAGAACCGCATCATTATAAAAGGTTCCGCCCTGAACCACTATATTTTCACCAAGGTCTTTTGGATCGGTAAGCTTAATAACTTTAAGCAGGGCATTTTTAATAACTGAATATGCAAGACCTGAGGAAATATCTGCTACACTTGCACCCTCTTTCTGAGCCTGCTTAACCTTGGAGTTCATAAATACAGTACAGCGTGAGCCGAGGTCGATAGGATTTTCTGCTAAAAGTGCAACTTTTGCAAAGTCTGCTACCTCATAATTAAGTGATTTTGCAAAGGTTTCTATAAATGAGCCACAGCCCGATGAACAGGCTTCATTTAGCTGAATACCGTCAACTGTGCCGTCTTTTATTTTGATACATTTCATATCCTGACCGCCTATGTCGAGGATACAGTCTACCTTAGGATTGAAGAAGGAAGCTGCGGTATAATGTGCCACAGTTTCAACTTCACCTTCATCCAAGAGAAAGGCAGCCTTAAGCAGGGCTTCACCATAGCCTGTAGAACAGCTTCTTGCAATCTTACAGTCCTTAGGCATAAGCTCATGTATTTCGTTAAATGCCTTGATAGAAGTCTTAAGAGGGCTTCCGTTATTACTGCTGTAGAATGAGTACAAAAGGGTTCCGTCCTCTGCTACAACCGCTACCTTTGTAGTTGTAGAGCCTGCATCTATACCTAAGAAACATTTTCCATGGTAATCGGCAAGATTTCCTTTCTTTACCTCAGCCTTTTTATGTTCAGCCTTAAATGCTTCATAATCCTCTTCGCTGTTAAAAAGCGGTTCAAGTCTGGCTACCTCAAAGTCCATACTTACCTTATTATGAAGGGTATTATGGAGATTAGCCAAAGTAGTAGCTTTCTCATACTTAGAACTCATAGCGGAGCCCATAGCCGCGAAAAGATGTGAGCCCTCAGGGGCAACTATATTTTCAGGGCCTAATTCAAGAGTTCTTACAAAAGCAGCCTGAAGCTCGGTAAGGAAGTGCAGAGGGCCACCAAGAAAGGCTACGTTTCCCCTGATTGGTTTACCGCAGGCAAGACCGCTTATGGTCTGGTTTACAACTGCCTGGAAAATAGATGCTGCAAGGTCGGGCTTGGTAGCACCGTCATTTATAAGCGGCTGTATGTCGGATTTTGCAAATACACCGCAGCGGGCAGCTATAGGGTAAATGGACTGATAGCTTTTTGCATACTCATTAAGACCGGCAGCATCAGTCTTTAAAAGACTTGCCATCTGGTCGATAAAGGAGCCTGTACCACCGGCACAGATTCCGTTCATTCTCTGCTCTATACCGCCTGTAAAGTAAATGATTTTGGCATCTTCACCACCAAGTTCAATGGCAACATCAGTCTGAGGAGCAAAAGTTTTAAGGGCGGTGGCTACTGCTATAACTTCCTGAACAAAAGGAATGTCAAGGTGTTTGGAGAGAGTAAGCCCTCCTGAGCCTGTTATCATAGCGTAAACTTCTGCATTTCCACAGACCTTTATTGCATCGTGGAGAAGGCTCGCAAGAGTTTCCTGTATGTTGGCATAATGCCTTTGATAATCCGAAAAAAGAGTTTTCAGTTCATTATCTATAACTACAACTTTAACCGTAGTGGAGCCTATATCTATCCCCAGACGGTACTTTGTTTCTGACATATATTATACTCCTGTCTAATAATGGTGCTTTTACATAGGGGTACAAATTTTCACAAATTTGACACTTTATACCATTAAAATGTATTTGGCACAATTAGTTTGAATACACGCTATTATACCACAACGAAAAAAAAAGGGTAGTATAAAATTTTTACAAAAATGTGCTTTTTGTAGAACATTTTTATATGATAAAATCCCACCATTGTTGACAAGGGTTTTGTTAGAAATTATAATAGTAGGGTGCATCCGTTTTAGGGATGATAGATTAGGAGAATATTGAATGAATAATTTTCTGGATAAGATGGAAAGGAAGCTTGGAAGGTTCGCTGTTAAGAATCTTATGCTGTATATAATAGGTATATATATCATAGGGGCACTGATTTCTGTTGCGGCTCCAACCTTTTACTATTTATACCTTTCTCTTAATATAGAGAAGGTTATGCAGGGCGAAGTATGGAGGCTTGTTACCTTTATTCTTGAGCCTTTAAGCAGTATGAGAGGCGGGACTTCGGTAATTTTCTTCTGTATAACGCTTTATTTTTACTGGATACTGGGTACAAATCTGGAATATGCCTGGGGCACGTTTAGATTTAATGTGTATTATATTTCGGGAATCTTACTTAATATAATAGCTGCGGTAATCACCTATGCGGTAACCGGAGATGCAAGTTCCGGTATGTATTTTGGGTTAAACTACATAAATGAGTCATTATTGTTAGCCTACTGTGCTATGTATCCTGATTATCAGGTACTGCTTATGTTTGTACTGCCTGTAAAGATGAAATACTTAGGTATATTCTACGGAGCCTTTGTAGTGCTTCAGATAGTGCAAAATGCGGCAGCAGGCAATTTTATGTTTGCGGTAGCAATAATTGTTGCCCTTCTTAATTTTATCTGGTTTTTCTTTTCAACCAGAGATTACAGACAGAAATTTAATAATAAAATGCGACGGATGAAGTTTGAAGCCAGACGAAAAACTACAGAAAAAGGCTTTAACACCGAAAAAGGTGTTGCAAGACATAAATGTGCTATTTGTGGCAGGACAGAACTTGATGATCCAAATCTTGAGTTTAGATTTTGCTCAAAATGTGAGGGAAACTATGAATATTGTAATGAGCATTTATTCACCCATCAGCATATAACAAAGTCTTAAGTACGGTAAGCCTGTATTAATGAAGAGAGAAGGGTTTACGGTTAATTAAAATATAAGTGAGGAAATTAAAATGAGCAAGAGAACAAGTGCTATGTTAGATATTAAGAAAGGTAAAAATCTTGAAAGAAGCCTTTCTGCCTTTGCTAAAGATTTATCGACAGCTTATGGAAGTTCGGCCATCTTGAATCTTTCTATGAATTATGCAAATTATTTTGTAAATTCAAAGGAAAAAGAGACAGACAGAAGCTTTGCGGGGCTTGGAGATAAAATTAATTCTCTTATTAAATCTACTATTGTAGAAGGAAATGTTTCTAAAGAAAGCATAGAAGAAATTGAAAATATCAGAGAAGAAGTAAAAGCCAGAGTAGATGCGGCTACGGCCTTCTTAAGTGCTTTTGAAAACTTTAATTATGTACTTTCCAGAAAACTTCCTAATAAGGAATACGAGGGCAAGGAATTTGATACTGATGATGAAGCGAGAAAAATTCTTGAGTATATTTTTGAAGATGATGACAATATAATGATTAACTCCAAAATTCAGAGAGTGATTTCAGAGCTTCCGATCAGATATACAAAGGGCAAGTTTTTTGATATAATCGAAACCTCGATAGACCGTTATACCGGAGCTGAGAAGAAGGCGCTTAAAGCCTTTGCTTACATGGTAAGACAGGCAGGTATGATTTATGATGTGGATAGTATGCAGAAATTATATCCTGAGCTTGCTGATGAATTTGAATATTTTAAGAATTTTGAATTTGATAAGGCTACAAAGAAACAGATTCTTACTGAAAGTATAAAACTTAATTCTACTATAGCCAGATGTTCGGAACTTACTGATGACGGTATTTTGGTTATGGAAGTAGTAAATGACTTATATGCTGTGCTGATTAATTGGGACAGTATTAATAAAGAAGATGCAGAGCTTGAAACAGAAATGATAACATTTACAAATGAGAGCTTTGCAAATGAGGATAGAAGCCTTGAGGAATTTGAGGCAAAGGTGGTCGAAATCTTTACAAAACTTGAAGGAAAGCTTGAAGCTGTTTATGAAGATTTAATGAGTTATGAAGGTACACTTTTTGATGTTCAGAGCAGATTTGTTAAGGAAGCTTCCGAATATGGATATAAAGATAAATATGATGACCTGTATAAGTGCAGTATCTTAAAGCAGGGAAGCTTATTTGCGGACTTAAATGACCTTGAAGATACAGGACTTATAGAAACCGCAGACTTAGACAAGCTTAAGGACACACTTAAGAGTGAATTTGACAGAATTTTTAATGAAGTGGACAGAAGTGTAAGGCGCGGAATTATGGCTCAGGTAATCGGAAGTGTACCGGTTTATTTTGAGAACCGCACAGAAGTTATGGACTATATAAGATCTTCTCTTGCTTCCTGCAACAGCAGGGAAGAACTTGTAGGAACTATAAATGCAGTAACTGAAATTATTTGTGAATAAATGGTGATATAATGATAATAATAGGCGAAACTCTCATAACAGAAGGACTGATGAAGTCTGATATGATAAGGGGAAAAGTTATTTCTTCCCTTAAAAAGGGGAAGTTTTCGCCTATTGGTGCATTCGGAATATTTGAACCGCAAAATCCCTCTAATTTATATGAAATAATTTCACTGAATGAGCTTAGAAAACTTCCGTACAGAAAAGGGCATTATAAAATGATAGGGCTTACAGGCTCAAGGTTAGAAGCGATTATGCTTGTTGCAAAGCTTTGGATGAAAAAAGAGAAGCAGAAGGAGTGAGGGAGTTGGGAATTATAGCTGTAATACTGACCGGTCTTAAAATTATAGGCTTGATTTTACTTGCTCTGCTGATAATTATGCTTGTAATAATAGTATTATTTTTATTTGTCCCCTTTGTCTATAGAATCAGAATAAAATATATAGCCGAAAAATTAAGTTTACAGGGAGAAATCAGTTTTTTATTTAAGCTTATATATGCCGGAGTTTTATATGACAATGAATTATCCTATGGCTTAAAGCTGGCATTTCATACACTGGCATCAAGCGAAGAAAAACCTGAGAAAAAGAAGAAAAAGCCAAAAAAGAAAGTTCGAATTAAGGAGAAAACAAAGGAAGAAGCCGGAAAAGAAAATGATCTGAATGAACAAATAAAAAATGAACAAAAAGAAAGTGAAGCGGCTAAGGTAAAAACGGAGCGGGCGTCCGAAGAAAAAACCGAATCAGATAATAAGGAAGAAGCAGCACCGGAGAAAAAAACAGAAGCAGATATTAAGAAAGAAGCAGTATCAGAGAAAAAACGTGAATTAGATAATAAGGAAGATGCGATATTAGATAAGAAAACTGAATCAGATAATAAGGAAGAAGCAAAAACAGAAAAAAAATCTGAAGTGAATAAAAAATCAGCTTCAGAAGAAAAAATACTGCCTGATGAAAAAACTGAAAAAAAAGAAAAAAAGACAGTAAAGAAAAAAATAAAGAAAACAAAGAAGAAATTTAACATAATTTCAAAAATAAAACAGATAGCAGAAAAAATCAAAGCTAAGTGGAAGGCATTTAAGGACAGATTTAAATCGCTTAATATAAAAAAAGATGCAATAATCCGGTTTTTGAATGCTGATGGTACACTTAGCGGAGCAGGCTACCTGTTTACTCAGGGAAAAAGACTCTTAAAAATGATTTTTCCTAAAAAGATAGAGGGATGGCTTAGATTCGGAACAGGAGATGTATATACGGAGGGGCAGTATTTATCCTATTTATGTTTGCTTTATCCGCTGTATGGCAGAAAATTTGAAATCAGGCCGGAATGGGATGATGAAGTGTTTGAAACAGACGCTGCCTTTTCCGGAAGAATTACCATGTTTATAGTACTTTTAGTGGCTCTGAAAGTATTATTTAATAAAAAAGTCAAGCTGTTAAGGAACAATTATAACAGGTGCAAGAAAAGTATGGAAAATAGCTAAGGGGAGGAAGAATGGCTGCTAATAATTTTGATGAAACAATGACTGCCTTATTTAAGGGAATGGATGGATTTATAACCAGTAAGACTGTGGTCGGAGATGCAATAAAATTTGAAGATGGAACTACCATACTTCCGCTTGTTGATGTCTCTTTCGGAGCCGGAGCCGGTGCTTTTGCCAGTGAGTCCAAGAAGAAGGATAACGGAGTGGGAGCTATGTCCGGTAAAATCACACCAAGCTCGGTTCTGGTTATTAAAGACGGAAATGTAAAACTGGTTAATATCAAAAACCAGGATACAATTACCAGGCTTTTAGACATGATACCTGACCTTTCCGCAAAATTCTCAAAAATGCTGAAAAAGGATAAGGAAGATAAAAAAGTGGCAGAAGAAAAGGTTCGGGACATGCCTGAGACAGAAGAAGATGTTGCAAAAAAAATTAATTCATAATCGGGTTAATAAAAGTTTAAGGAAAAGAGGAAAAAATGTTAGAAAATCTTACTTTGCTCACAGATTTTTATGAGCTTACAATGATGCAAGGATATTTCAAAAATAAGAAGGATCCTGTAGTGGTTTTTGATATGTTCTACCGCCATAACCCTTCCGACAACGGATTTGCTATAGCGGCAGGACTGGAGCAGGTGATTGAGGTAATCAAAAACCTGAATTTTAATTATGAGGATGTGGAATACCTTCGCTCACTTAAAGTATTTGATGAGGATTTTTTGGATTATCTTTCCGGATTTCATTTTACCGGAGATATATATGCGGTACCTGAAGGTACGGTAGTTTTCCCTATGGAGCCGATTGTCAAGGTGGTAGCACCTATTATGCAGGCTCAGCTTGTAGAGACAGTCATTCTTAACCTGATTAATCATCAGAGCCTCATAGCTACCAAAGCTTCCAGAGTGTGTCACGCTGCACAGGGGGATTTTGTGATGGAGTTTGGACTAAGACGTGCTCAGGGACCTGATGCGGGCACTCTAGGTGCGAGGGCTGCTGTGATAGGCGGTTGCGCAGGTACAAGTAATGTAATCTGTGCGAAGAAGTTTGGAGTACCTGCACTCGGAACCCATGCTCATAGCTGGATAATGAGTTTCCATGATGAATATACGGCTTTTAAGGAATATGCAAATCTTTATCCTGAAAATGCCATTCTCCTGGTTGACACCTATGATACCCTTCGTTCAGGAGTGCCTAATGCGATTAAGGTGTTTAATGAAATGAAAGAAGCAGGTATAAAACTTGGCAGATACGGAATAAGAATTGACAGCGGTGACCTTGCCTATCTGTCAAAAAAGGCAAGGAAAATGCTTGATGCGGCAGGCTTTAATGATGCCAGTATAGTAGCATCTTCTGATTTGGATGAAAATTTAATATCTTCACTTAAATTACAAAATGCCAGAATTGATTCCTGGGGAGTCGGAACCAAACTTATTACAAGTGCAGATTGTCCTGCTTTTGGAGGAGTCTACAAGCTTGCGGCTATACAGAATGAAGACGGAGTTTTTGAGCCTAAGATTAAACTTTCCGAAAATACTTGGAAGATAACCAATCCGGGAAATAAAACCATATTCAGAATTTATGATATGGAAGGAAAGATTAAGGGAGATCTCATTGCATTTGCAGATGAAAAAATAACTGAGAATGAAGAATATATGATGTTTGATCCTATAGAAACATGGAAAAAGACTCTTTTAATTCCGGGTGAATTTAAGGTAAGGGAACTCCTTGTACCTGTATTTATTAAAGGACAGTGTGTATATGCTTCTCCAAGCGTGATGGAAATAAGAGAGTATTGTAAAAAAGAAATGGATACTCTTTGGGATGAATCCAGAAGACTTGTGAATCCACACGAGGTTCACGTTGACCTGACACAGAGTCTTTGGGATGTAAAGAAAAAATTACTTGATGATTATAATAATGCTCTTCAGGTAAATAAGCATGCTACAGCGCTATAATAGGAGACAGGATGAGAATAATATTAGTAGGTTTATATTTAACTATATTTGGAATTTTTAGTATAATAGCTTTACCCCTGCTTTGGTTGACAGGTAAATTTAATTCGGGATTACAGCATAGAATAAGCCAGCGTATAGTGAAACTTGCATTCGGTAAAGTATTGTTTTTGTCAGGAATTAAAAAAAAGGTCATAGGAGTTGAACGGGTTCCCAAGGACAGGTCAGTACTTTTTATAATTAATCACAGAGGATTTTTTGATGTAATATTGGCTTTTTATACAGTGCCCGTCCTTTCAGGCTTTGTTTCTAAAAAGGAAATTGCAAAGGTTCCGGGACTTAGGCTATGGATGAGGCTTATCAGATGTGTATTTTTGGACAGGGAGAATCCTCGCGAGGGTATTAAAGCCATACTTAAAGGTATTGAAAATATTAATAAAGGTATCTCCATGTTCATTTCTCCGGAAGGTACCAGATATAGCGGAGACGGACTGTTGGAGTTTAAGCCGGGAAGCCTTAAGATGGCGGAAAAGGCAGGTTGCCCTATAGTACCGGTTGCAATTACAAATGCAAATAAGGTATTTGAAGACCATCTGCCTTGGATAAAACCTGCCGAAATGACAATCGAGTACGGTGAACCTATCTACATACAGGAGCTTTCAAAAGAAGCAAGAACAAAGCTTCTGGAATATTGCAGGGAGAAGGTTTTGGAACTGTACGAAAAAAACCTATAATTGGCACCATAAAAAAGTTAAAAACTGGATATTTATAACATGCCAAAAAACCTTTATTATATAATTACCGAAGAGTAAAAATACTGTGAGGTATGAAAGGAGTTTTGGTATGAGTAAAATGGAAAAAGAGTTGGTAAGAACGGGAGTTTCCGGTGAGAAAGTAAAAAAGCTTGCGCTGGCAGCTTTGTTTGCGGCCTTATCTTATATAGGCTTTCAGGTGTTCAGATTTGATATACCGGTAGGAACTGAGAAAACGGCATTTCACTTAGGTAATACCTTTGTAGCCCTCGGAGCTTTATTTATCGGAGGAGCCATGGGCGGAGCAGCAGGAGCGGTAGGTCTTACCATAGCGGACTTAACCAGCGGCTATGCCACAAGCGCACCCAAGACATTTATCTTAAAGCTTCTCATAGGTCTTATTGTAGGATTTATGGCACATGCCGTATTTAAGATAAATGAGATTACCGAAAAGAAAAAGCTTTTAATGGCAACGGTTTTATCTGCGGCCTGTGGTCTTGCTTTTAATATTGTTGCAGATCCTCTGGTGGGCTACCTTTATAAACAATATGTTTTAGGTATACCTCAGGAAATATCCGCAGCTTTTGCAAAGATTGCAGCACTTACTACTTCGGTAAATGCAGTGGCTTCGGTGATATTTGCAACTATTCTCTATATTGCGTTAAGACCGGTGCTTAAGAAAGAAGGCTTCTTAAACTGAATAGTACGTAGAAAGTATAAGCACATAATGAATTTGGTTATGTGCTTATAAGATTTTTAAACTATGTGAAAATTTTGTAAACATCTTGACTTTTTTTTGCCACCTTTGTAGAGTAGTCTGTATAAAGAATGATGTTAATAAATTATATAGATATTGGAGAGCTTATGTTTAAAAAATGTTTAGTTAAAGGTATATTGTCAGCATTTGTAATAGGTGCATTCTGTAGTAGTGCACCATACATTGCTACAGGTTTCGGTAATATAACAACTGTGTATGCTGCCACAAAGAAGGTTGCGGTATGTACTGTTGACAAACTAAAGGTAAGAACCGATGCGGGAACTGAATTTGCGCAGCTTACCTCTGATGGAGTAAATGTTTATCTTCTTTTAGACGGAAAGGCTGATGTTAAAGGCGAGAAGAAAGACAAAGACAGTGTAAAATGGTATAAGGTAAGTTTTAAATTCAGTGGGAAAATTGTAACAGGCTTTGTAAGAAGTGATTTTGTAAAACTTGAAAATAAAACTGTAAATGCAGGAAATACAGACAATACAGGAAATGCAGGAAATGCAGGGAAGACCGGAAATACAAAGGACGGCGGAGATAATGCCGGTTCTGTAACTAAGGTTAAAGAAACTTCAATTTATGCGTATAAGGGTGAGGTTAAGACCAAAGGACTCAGGGTCAGAACAGGTGCAGGAACAGATAAGCCTCAGTATAAGCTTGATAATGCAGGTGTGATTCTGCCAAACGGGCAGATACTCAATGTAATCGGTGAGAAAAATGACTCTAAGAAGATAAGATGGTATAAAATAAATACCAAGGTTAACGGAAAGACCGTTAAAGGTTATGTGCTCAGCAGTTTTGTCAAGCTTTCCGTCAATAAACAAACTCCGGTCTATGCAAAGGTTATAGCTAATAAGGGTGCTGTTATAAAGTCAAAGGCTACATCAAAAGGAAATGAGCTTAAGGACAGTAAAGGCAGGAAGGTTGTGCTTAAAAAAGGTACCATAGTAAGTGCCTTTTATGAAATTACCTTAAGTGATGTAAAATATTATAAGGTAAGCTTCTCTTTGAACGGAAAGACCGTAACCGGATACCTTGTAGCAAATCAGGTAAAATTCGTGGGTGTTACCAAGGATACATCAGACGGAGATAATTCAGATGATACAGATAATTCAGACGATAACACCGATGATACGGATGGCGGAGAAGGCGGTAACGGAAATAATCAGGGAGGAACAAATAACAGTGGTCAGTTTGCCCCACAAAGGGCGTATATAACTTCGGATAAGGTTGAACTTTACAATGAGGCAGACTATAAGGCAGACATCTTAAAGGAAAGCGAAACCGGAATTTCTTATAAACTTAACATGAACCAGGAAGTAATAGCCAGAAAGCAGTACACAGTCGGAAATGAAAAATGGTATTTGATTACTTACATAGTAAATGACAGTACCGGCAAACAAGTAATCGGAGCCGGATTTATACCGGAAAAATTTATTAAACTAAGCGGAGAGCCTGTAGATGATTCTACAGGCTCTAGTAATAAAAAGAAACTAAGTGATAAGCAGTTTGAGAAGTCATTAACTGCTCAGGGTTTTCCTGAGGATTATAAGCCGTTTTTAAGAGAACTTCATAAAAATCATCCATATTGGCATTTTGAAGCAAGACATTTGGGACTTGACTGGGAATATGCGGTAGCCGGAGAAAGCGTGGTTGGGCTTAATCTTTTACAGAATTCAAGCAATTATGCGTGGAAGTCAATGGAGGATAAGGCTTATGACTGGGCAAATGATGCCTTCATAGTCTATGACGGCAGTACCTGGGTTACAGCTTCAAACAAAGCCGTAAGGTATTATATGGATCCGAGAAACTTCTTAAATGAGGACTATATATATCAGTTTGAATTGCTTACGTATAAGCCCGAACACCATACAGAGAAAGGTATATCGGCCATACTTTCGGGACCGCCTATGAAGGATACGGTTTTTGATTATATATCAGGTGACGGAACAACAAAAAGCTTAAGTTATGCAGAAACTTTTTTGCTTGCAGGAGTATATTCCGGTGTTAGCCCTTATCATCTTGCGAGCAGGGTGAAGCAGGAGGTTGCAGGCGCAGGAAGATTTTCAACAAGTGCAACCGGTACAGTGCCGGGATATGAGGGATATTATAATTTTTACAATATAGGAGCTTATAATAACACGGCTCCCGGAGGAGCTGTTGCAAGCGGACTGAAATTTGCTGCAAAAGGCAGCGCATCAAAGGCTATAATCGGGAATAAGAGTTTTAACGATTTTATCAAAATTCCCTGGAATAATAGGTATAACGCAATACTCGGAGGAGCTGCTTATATAGGTCATAATTACATTATGAGGGGACAAAATACTCCTTATTTGGAGAAATTTAATTTTACAGAGAAAAATACATTTTCTCATCAATACATGTCAGCCATATTTTCACCGAGTTCCGAGTCAATGCTTACAAAGAAGGCTTATACAGAGCTAAAAGATGAGCCCTTGGTATTTTCAATCCCTGTATTTATGAATATGCCTCCCGAGATAAGTGAAAAACCTGTTGACATATTAAGTCCGAATAACTGGCTGACAAATTTACAGGCTACAGGCTATTCAATGACACCGAATTTCAGACCTGATACTACCGAGGGTTACAGTATAGTAGTAGGGAAAGATGTGGAGGTTATAGAATTTACGGGAAAAACAGCCAATAGAAGTGCAACAGTAAAGGGACTTGGACAGGTTAAACTGGCTCCGAATGCAGTTAATGAAGTCAATATAGAAGTAACTGCAGAAGATGGGACTGTGAGGGTGTACAAAATCATTGTGGCAAAGGAGGGGTGAGAATATGAGAAAAAATATTTTGTGGATATTAATTTTTGTATCTGTATTTTTTCTGAACGGAGAAAAGACTTTTGCTTCAAGCGCCAATGTTGAGCTTAAAAGTGACGGAGCTGTAATTGTCGGAGAAAAATTTGATGTTATAATGGAAGTAGATTCAGAAGAAGCTCTAAGCGGTATAGAAACTTATATTTCCTATGATGCCGATATGGTGGAATTTCTCTCTGCAGATGATGGGATAGCAGGAGGAAAGGGGCTCTTAAGGGTGAATATAAAGGGCTTTGAAGACCTTGAGGGGAAACTTAAATATAAAATGAAGTTTTTGGCACGAAAGGTAGGAAGCTTTACAATGAGTTTTTCAGATGAGGTACATTTATATGCTGTAGATACAGATGATGAATTGTCGGTAGCATCAAGAGATTTGGAAATGCGTATAAAGAATAAAAGAGAGGCATCATCCGACAGTACTCTTTCCAATATAAAGATAGCAGGGGGTAAACTTATTCCGGCATTTTCAAAAAGTATACTTGATTATACAGTAAATGTAGGTTCTGATGTAGAAAATATTACCATAGGAATAGAACCATCTGATGGGAATTCGAGCTATAGTTATCGTTCAAGTGATGGAGATAAGCTACATGAGGGAGAGAATAAAAGAAGTATTATAGTTACAGCAGAGGATGGAAGTACAACAACCTATACTATAACAATTATTAAAGCAGCAATGTCAAAAAAAGAGAATAATGAAGTGACAGGAGCAGGTGTGAAAGAAGAAGGAGAGGTTTCATCTAAAACAGCCGGTGAATCTGCTATATCGGAAGAGCCTGAATATGTGCCCGATCCTCCTAAAGAAGAATCTCAGACAGAAAATAATATAAAGGATAGTAAACAGACGGTCTTATATGTTATAATAGGCGCTGTAATTGTTTTAGGTATTATGCTTGTTTTAGGAATAGTACTTTATACAAAGAATAACAGAAATGATGAAGATGAGGACTAACTCCTCATGGAGGTAAAATGCAGGATAAATTTACAGATAATGCGGTAAGCGCAATAGAAGCGGCTAACTCTGCGGCAATATCCCTGTCACAAAATTATGTGGGATCGGAGCATCTTTTAATAGGGCTTTTGTCGGTGGACGGAGTTGCAAAGAGGGTATTGGAGGAAAACGGAGTTTCTTATGACAGATTTATGGAACTTGTCAATAAGCTGCTTACTCCGGGCAATGTAGCAGTAGGTTCAACAGAGGCTATGACTCCGAGGGCAAAGAGAATAATCTCTTTAGCTGCGACAGAAGCTTACAGACTGAATTCGGGAAAAATCGGTACAGAGCATATTCTTATAGCTATGCTGAAAGAGGGAGACAGTATTGCTGTCAAGCTTCTAAATACCATAGGAGTGAACTTGCAGAAGGTATACATAGATATACTTACGGCTCTCGGACTTGATATATCTCAGGCAAGAAATGATTATGCCAACTTTAGAAATTCAGGAAATAACAATAAATCCAAAACTCCTACACTTGACCAGTACTCAAGAAATCTTACGGAGTATGCAAGAGAAGGAAAACTTGATCCTGTTATAGGAAGAGAGGCTGAGATACAGAGAGTAATTCAGATTCTTAGCAGGAGGACAAAAAATAACCCTTGTATAATAGGCGAGCCGGGAGTAGGAAAGACAGCCATAGCTGAGGGTCTTGCACAGAGGATAGTGGAAGAGAGAGTGCCTGATGTAATAAGAGGCAAGCGTGTAGTAACCCTTGATATGTCCGGGATGGTTGCAGGCTCTAAATATAGAGGTGAATTTGAAGAAAGAATAAAAAGAGTTGTTGATGAAGTAATAAAAAGTGGGAATGTACTGCTTTTCATTGATGAAATGCATACTATAATCGGAGCAGGCGGAGCGGAAGGCTCATTAGATGCATCCAATATATTAAAGCCGTCCCTTGCAAGAGGAGAGCTTCAGGTTATAGGTGCCACAACCAGGGAAGAATATAGGAAACGTATAGAAAAAGATGCCGCACTTGAGAGAAGATTTCAGCCGGTGGTAATAGAGGAGCCTTCGGAAGAGGAGTCCGTTCTTATCTTAAAAGGACTTCGTGAAAAATATGAGGATCATCACAAGGTAAGAATTACCGATGAGGCTTTAGAGGCTGCGGTCAAGCTTTCTGCAAGGTACATAAATGACAGATACCTGCCTGATAAGGCAGTGGACCTTATGGATGAAGCGGCTTCAAAGGCAAGGCTTTTGGTATTTGATTCAAAGCCTCAAAGTGCGGAACTTGAGAAGAAAATTTCAGAGCTTGAGGCAGAAAAAGAAAACGCAATAAAGAATGAAGCCTATGATAAAGCAAGCAATCTAAAGAAAGAGCAGAATAAGCTCAGACAGAAGCTTAGTGAACTTAGATTATCGGAAGAACAGAAAAAACAGCAGAAAGTTTTGGTTGTAGACTATGATGAAATAGCGGGAGTGGTTGCCGACTGGACCAAAATCCCTGTAAATAAGCTTAAACAGGCTGAAACAGACAGGCTTATCAAGCTGGAAGCTGTACTTCATGAACGTGTGATTGGTCAGGATGAGGCGGTAGTAGCAGTTTCGAAGGCTATTAGGCGCGGCAGGGTTGGCTTTAATGTGGCAGACAGACCGATAGGTTCCTTCCTTTTCTTAGGACCTACAGGAGTTGGAAAAACAGAGCTTAGTAAAGCACTTGCAGAGGCTATGTTTGGCAGTGAAAATTCTATGATAAGGGTGGATATGTCGGAATACATGGAGAAGCACAGTGTCTCTAAGATGATAGGTTCACCTCCGGGCTATGTCGGACATGAAGAAGGAGGACAGCTTTCAGAGAAGGTAAGGCAGAATCCTTATTCTGTCATCCTTTTTGATGAGATAGAAAAGGCACATCCTGATGTATTCAATATACTTTTACAGGTGTTAGACGATGGTAGAATAACAGATTCTCAGGGAAGAATGGTAAGCTTTAAGAATACCATCATCATTATGACCTCAAATGCCGGGGCTCAGAGAATAATCACACCTAAGAAGCTTGGTTTTAAGGCTGAAGAAAATAAAGAGGCTGACTATAAGCTTATGAAAGATGGAGTGATGGAAGAAGTTAAGAGAATTTTCAAGCCGGAGTTCTTAAACAGAATAGATGAAACCATAGTATTCCACACACTTTCAGAGAATGAGCTTAAGAAAATAGTTAAGATTATGCTTAAGGGGCTTGCAGCAAGGGCAAAAGAACAGATGGGACTTAAACTTAAGTTTACGGAGACAGCAGTTAAGCATCTTGCAAATATTGATAAAGAGGCTAATTACGGTGCAAGACCATTGGCAAGAAAAATAAAGACCGAGGTAGAAGATTTACTTGCGACAGAAGTGCTCTTAGGACATATTAAAGAAGGAAATGAAATTAAAATCGGTTGTAAAGATGGCAAAATTGATGTAAAATCATCTTAAGATAAAAGTGTCAAAAGCATAAAAATTTGATTGGGATTTGCCTGCAAAAGAATTTATTATCTTTTGATAACAATTGCAACAAATACATATAAAAGGAGATTAAAATGGCAATCGTAGAAGAATTAATCCGTAAATCAGAAGAAGGCATTGATTTTGGAAACTATAAACTTGAGGGAAAGGCTAAGCTTGAAGGATTTTCCTTTGAGGGAGATGTGTATAAAATAAAAACTTTTAAGGAAATCACAAAGCTTGAGAGGAACGGACTTTTCGCCTATGAATCAGTACCGGGAACTGCTGTTTTTAACTATAAGCGCAGTGAAAACGGAGTAAGCTTCAGCGTAGAGGGAGAGGCTGATGCACAGATTACCCTTGAACTTGGTGAAGAAAAAGAATACGAAATAGAAGTTGACGGAGTAAGTGCAGGCAAGATGAAAACAAACCTTGGCGGAAAGCTTACTATAAGTGTTGAAACAAAAGAAGACAGAGAAACCCATGTAGTAGTAAAAGAGGCGTAATGGCAAAGAGTAAATCAGTATTTTTTTGCGGGGAATGTGGCTACGAGTCGGCTAAATGGCTCGGTCAATGCCCTGCCTGTAAGGCTTGGAATGCTTTTTGTGAAGCACCGGCAGTAAAGAAAGGAGGCAGCAGCCTGAGAGAAGGCGTGGCTGCCTCTTTGCCGATTAAAATAAAGGATGTATCACTTGAAACTGATGAGAGAGTAACCACAGGGATCTCGGAACTTGACAGGGTATTGGGAGGTGGAATAGTAAAAGGCTCTCTTGTTCTTGTTGGCGGTGATCCGGGTATAGGAAAATCCACCCTGCTTTTGCAGATGTGTGCAAAGCTGGCTGATAAAAATATTTCCGTACTATATGTATCGGGAGAGGAATCTGAAAGGCAGATAGCTCTCAGAAGTGAACGACTTGGCGGTAAATTTTCAGATATGCTCCTTTTTTGTGAGACAGACATAGAAAAGATTGAAGCTGCTATAGAGTCAGGTAGGCCTGAGGTGGTAATAGTCGATTCCATCCAGACTATGTATTCTTCCAAGGCTGATTCTGCGGCAGGCAGCATTTCACAGGTAAGAGAAGTGACCTCTAGCTTACTTCGTATATCCAAAGGGCTTGGAGTATCTATTTTCATTGTAGGCCACGTTACCAAAGAAGGAACAGTAGCAGGTCCAAGAACTCTTGAGCATATGGTTGATACTGTGCTTTATTTTGAAGGAGAAGATGTGGCTTCCTACAGGATACTGCGTGCGGTAAAGAACCGTTTCGGCTCTACCAATGAAGTCGGCGTCTTTGATATGGGACAGACCGGACTCAGAGAAGTAGCCAATCCTTCTGAATATATGCTTAAGGGTATGCCGGAGAATGCACCCGGCTCAGTTGTTGCCTGTACCATGGAGGGAAGCAGACCTATACTGGTGGAAGTACAGGCTTTGGTATGTCAGACAAATTTTAACTTTCCAAAGCGAACTACAGCAGGAGCCGATTATAACAGGGTGAACATCTTAATAGCAGTTCTTGAGAAAAGACTGGGGCTGAATCTTGGTAACTGTGATGCCTATGTAAATGTAGCCGGTGGACTTAAGATAAATGAGCCTGCTCTCGACCTTGCAATAGTAGCGGCTCTTATATCAAGTTACAGGAACAGGGAGAGCAAGGGCAAGATTATAGCCTTTGGTGAAGTCGGACTTACAGGTGAGGTGAGAGGAGTGAATCTTGCGAGGCTGAGACTTGAAGAAATAGCCAAGTTTGGCGAAAATCTTATTATCATACCAAAGGTAAATTATACTAAGGATTTACCTTTTAAGGTGTTGCCGGTAAGCAATGTAAGGGAGTTAATGGATATAATATAATGGGAAAAACACTT